>Ga0206126_10001877_pt1 | contig 24264 bp, 18 predicted proteins | sample Helgoland_Spring_5_FD_148621 | JGI IMG/M metagenome (GOLD analysis project Ga0206126, IMG submission 148621) | Pelagic subsurface seawater microbial communities from Kabeltonne, Helgoland, North Sea - Helgoland_Spring_Bloom_20160412_1 | ecosystem: Environmental > Aquatic > Marine > Epipelagic ...
TACCGTTACTAATAAGTTGATAAAGGATAAAGAGAGAAGGTTGTGTTATACCTATACCTGGAGTCGAACCAGGACCCCTAAAGGGACGAGGTTTTAAGCCTCGCATGTCTACCAATTTCATCATATAGGCGTAAATTTAAATAATAGACGGATTGTCTTCTCTTAAAGCAGCAGAGTAAGAATAATCAATTTGGTAGTTTAAAAAACGTAGCAAGTCACGAGGTTCAGCAAAAATAATACTGAATTCCTGATTACTTCTTGGTCTATAATAAGTTTGTGAGGTGAGGGTTGTATTACTACCGAAAATATACTGAACCCCTTCAATAAAAGATGGTTTACGTGGGAAGTATCGTTGTTTATCATAAATTAGTACTTCAATATTATCAACAAAAAGGTGTATATCCTGATTAGACCAAGATATACACTTATTCCTATTTAACACTAGAATAAAGTTAGTTAACTTTAAATTAACTGTTAAAACTGTTAAAACTTCCTTTAAATACGATTTAAATATATTTAATAAAGCATAATTAAGTCGTAAGTTAAAGATTCGTAAGTGTTCCGTGTTTTGAGAATAATTAAGATTAGAAAGATATACTTTCTTATTATTATCTACTTTGTAAAGTGAAGGGTGAACTTCAGTTAATCAATTATATAAAGGCTCTTCAGATAGTAAAACTTTAAAACCTAAAAAATTGTTACGAGTTAACGTGAAAGATGTTCTTGTAAATCAATAAAGGGCATACTCATTTTCACTAAGCTTATATTCTGCAGCACTATACATGTACACTTTTAAACTAAACCCTTGGGGGATTGTCAACATTTTTAAACTTCTAAAATTTAAGGCGTGTAGTAGTACAACCTTATTACCTATATAAACTACTTGTACCTCTCTAAGCTTTGCAAAAAGTAAGAGTGAAGTGTTGTAAAAAAAGGAGTATAGAGAGAAGTTAGCATCCATCTTTATATGGTAGTAATGTTTATCTGTTCAACTACCAATAAGTCTCATAAAACGACGTATTTTGTCGATATCATCAATAGGATAAAAATAATCAAGCACTTGGTAATAATGTTTGTGTGTAGAGGACTGTCTTCTATTAAATAAGTCTATTATTCACCTTATAAAATACTTATCTTTAAGAGACTTTTTAGTAACAAAATCAACTTTATAAAGGTATCAATGACCGCACTTTAAGCCCCAAAGTCAATATATTAAAAGTATTGAGTTTTTAATAATAAATATAAATGTACTAGTTAAAAGTTTATAATGTCAATAGACGAAAACTAATACTGTTTGTAAAAATCAAATAAGGGTATGTTTAGACGTAACAAAGTATTCTCAAATAATAAAAAAATCGTGAATACAAGCGAAATATAAACCTGACTTAATAGTTAAATAACAATCAAAGGGGGTTTTTGGATGTTCAATCATCTCTCTTCTTAAATCAAACGTGAAATCGTAGAAAACATTGCCTGAAAATCTTAGTCAAAAGATTTTTATTAAAAAACTAGTTAAAGTAATATAACTATGAAAAAGATTTATAAGATAGAAAGGTAGTATAAAAATTAGAAGTCAGGTAAAATACATAGGTAAGTAATAAATAAAAAAGCATCAAAAGAAAAAGGTAAATATGTAGGTAAAATATCTAAATATTAACCTAGACAAAAGTTCTGCTAGATTAGAGTCTGGTACAGGTTTCCACTCACTCACAACTAAAAAACTTATAGAATTTGTAACACGAGTAGGTAATAATTTAAGTGATCAAGTTATTAAAGTAACGAGTTCTTTAGGCGGACAAGAAAAAAAAAACTCATGTAAAAAATTTAGGAGGAAAGATGTTTTGTTAAATTGCATTGAGAATAGTAATAGGTATCAACCTACTTAAACAAGGGCTAAATTCTAATAAACAAGAATAAGTCTTGCAGATCCAAATAACATAAAAACGAAAATTTCAATTAAAGCAAATCTTAGAATCACGTAAACGAAAATAGCCTTATCAGCTTCTGGGTTGTAAGCAACAGCCTTACAAAGGGGTGCGGGTGAAATTCCGACCCCGATTACACATCCAGTAGTTGGGGAAAACGTTAAAGCAAGCCTTAAAAGTTTTACGGATTTGACAAACACCTTAACATAATCAAATAATACTATAAAGCAATAGCTACTTAAAGAGAGAAGATAAAGTTAACCTTTTACGTAAAACAAATTAAATAGATTCGAAGAAAGTATAAAGATTAGATTAGATTAAAGACGATCTCACTTTAGGAAAACGAATAAATTAATACTTAATAAGAACAGAAGGAGGGGGGGGTAAGGTTAATGACTAAAGTAGTGTAAGTACAAAATAGAGTAATCTAAATTTATAGTAAACTCAGGGAACGAACCTTACTTACAGCTTCAGTATCTAATCTTAATAGTATATTGATTGCTTTCTCATTAAACGTAGGTTCATCTAAAGTGATTTTCTCTAGTTTAGATCTTGTTTCTGACGTTACGTTAATTAACTTAACAAACTCAGGGGATAAGTTAGTAGTGAGTTTAGGAGTGAAAGGTTGTAAACTATTTCTGAAATAGTTGATCAAGTCCATTAAATGGACTGAACTGTCCGTAATTACTTTCCCATCTTTAATTATAATGTCAGTGTCAGACCCTACCCATAGAGTACCAAAGCACTTATTAGAATCTTTAGGGAAATCAAAGAAGAGATTCGGATTTTCTTTACAATTCTCAAATATAGGATTATAGTGATTATTAAGTAAATAGTCAGAATTGTCGTAGATAGTTAAGTAAGGACCTATAGAAGCGTCTCTATCAATAACTAAACTTTTAATATTAGGGTGATAGAGGTTATGGGTATACTGACAATTGTAACTTATACTGTCAAAAAAAGGACTGGGAACATTAAAAATTGGGTGAAAACTTTTAGACTTATCTACTCGTGCTCATCGTAATTCACCAGTAAGTTCTTTGCTCAAAACTTCGTAAGGAGAATTATTAATTAACCGTATATGACTATAAAGTATTTCAAATAAGTGTGTTTTAGAAGCTGTAGGTCATACTGAAACAAGTTCCGAAACAAAGATTAAGCTGTTAGGTTGCACTAAAAAGGGTAGCAGGGGTCGGACCCGCACATGTGGCTTTGAAGACCACCGTTCTACCACTAAACTATACCCCTATAATTGTATTAAAAAATACTATAAAGTAATAACTAGTTAAAATGGAAATCTAAAGTTAACCCTTTTGTAAAACAAATTAAATAGGTTCGAGGAAAATATAAAGATTAGATTATTTTAATTTATAAATTAAAGACGGCCCCACTTTAGAAAAAAATAATAATTTATAGGAAGTTAAAAGTAATAAATTAGTACCGAAAACAGGGAAAAAGGGTTTAATAAGTAAAGTGAAAAATAAACCAGAGTTTAAAGATAGTAGTTGAGCATTAACTTTAATAGAAGCTGTAAATAATATTTTATAGTGAAAAAATTTAAACTTATAATGCTCTTTTGAATTTGTTTTATGTGCCATAGGAGCTTTTTGTAACGTGTACTGTTTTCTTTTGACGGGTAAAGTAACGAAAGAGACTGCTTTAGTGTTCTTTAAATTTTTTGAAGTTTTTAAGTAGTACATTCATGATAAAAGTAAATATGATTTTTTAAAATTAATTGTATTTTTTATACTAGGTTTGGTTGTTAAAGTTAATGAACTGAAAAAAGGAGGTATTAGTGAAACAAATGAAAATTCATAAATGAATTTATTTAGGAACGGTTTATTGTTAAACCTATTTTGTAGCGTAAAAGAGTTTTGTGTGTTTAAATTCATAATCGGATTAGAAGGAATCGAACCTACATTGCTAGAGTGAAAAACTAGAGTCCTAACCGTTAGACGATAATCCGAGTTTATAGTTTAAGAAGTGGCAATGGATGGAGTCGAACCACCGTCAGCTTGGTATGAACAAGCTATTCTAACCATTAAACTACACTGCCAATAAATAGGCGTTAAGTTTTTACGTTAAAGTAAAATAGCAAGTTTCCGTAAATCGTTTAAAAAGGTAGAGTTAAGAAAAGAAGTAGAGTTTTGAGTAAGTAATTTAGATTGTAATTTTGTTGGTTTTTTAAAAGAATTGTTTTGTAAGTAAGTAGATGCAGGTGAATTAGTAGTAGTGAAGAAAGGGAAAATAGGTGTACTAGAGGATGGTGAATTAGATAATTCAACAAGTACTGTTTCCTCATCAACACTAACTAATGCAAGCTCTGACTTTACTAAAAAAAGATCTTTTACATAGGTTGAGTTAACAGATAATTGGTTAGGGGTAGAATTTACGTTTTGAACTGGTAAACTATAATTTAAAAATCTACTTGTAGTTACTAAATCAGATTTAAATGCTAACGTTACGTTGTTTAAAGACGAATTTATTTCCGTGTTTGTATCAAAAGCAGGTTTAGTAAAAGGTCGTAAAGAAAACTTAATATTATTAGCAAATAAACTATTAAAATTGTGTAAACGTTTTAATGTTCAAAAATAACTCTTTTCATAAAAACTAAGTAAGTTAAGAGAGTTAATTGAAGTGTTGATAGAATAATTATTTAATAAGTGATTATTGAAAAATTTATTTTTAAAAAAATTCCCGTAAACTAGATTAAGTTCACTGTTTAAAGTAGTACCTGGATTGTTTAATTTACTAAAAACATCTGACGCTCACATATTATTAGAAACTAATTTAGTATCGTAAAATCCAGAAGACATTAACTTCTTAACCATAGTTAATTTATGGGAGTTTTTAAGAATATTACGATGTAAATAACTATAATGATATAGAAATTTACTTACTTTTAAAGAATTAAGTTGGTTTTCTAAAGATTCATATAAAATATGCGCATTAGGTTGATTAACTCAAACGCTATTATATTTTGCAAAATCTCAACCAGTTGTGAAAAAAGACCCAGTAGAGTTATTTAAGATAGAAGCGTTATTTTCAGTAGCTTGTACGACGTCATTTAAATTTCAAGCTTGTGAAGTATTTAAAAATTTAAGAGAAGTATTAAAATTTTCTCTTGTTGATGAAGTAAACGAAGTAGTTCTAAAATTAGAGGAAAAATTCAGTTCTAAAGATTGTAGCGTACGGTTTGAAAAAAAAGGGGTTAAATGGTTACTAAAACTAGTTGTAAAGGATAAATCAGGTAGTGATGACAGAGTTGAACGTTTTAAGACAGAAGAGGTTTGGAAAGTTTTTGTTAAAAGGGTTAGTTGCGGTAGTAGACTTAAATTAGATTGGTTACCTTCAAAAAGGTCTTCTAAATCCTTTTCAGCTTCAGATAAACCTGTAGTAGAATTAGTTAATCAGTTATAATAAATATGTTTGTAATCACCTAACTTATAAGAGGTTGTAACGTCTAATAAGCTTTTAGAAGTATTAAGTGAAGTATTAGAATTACCACCTTTAACTAAAAGGAAATAGGAAAAGAACTTCTCGACAAAAGTCGCACTTAAAATTGTTCAAACCCCAAAGATAGTAAATAAGTAATAAAAGGTTGTGTCTTTTAATCATCAAAAAAAGAAAAGAGTGTCGTTAAAAACAACAGTAGTAGTATAAAATTTTGCGTAAGATAAAACAATTGTTAAAGTAAGTAAAGTCATGAAAAAGGTTTTACAATAATTAATATACGAGTGTTTAGCGTTTGTTGGAATATCTGTACGTGTATAATTAGCTCATTTAGAATTTCTATAAGTTAACCCTAAGTTACTAGTAACTCGGCGGGTTTTAGAATCACGTTCTACAAAAAGACGGTTTTTAAAAAGGACTGATGGGGGTAATGTTTTGAACTTAATTCAATTAAAAAGTCGTTTAAATAACATGTAATATAACTAAATATAAGTAAAGGATTACTTAATGTTGAAAACTTAGTTATTAATTAAAATTTTTATCGGATTCGTAATCAAAGATAAGACGTTAACATAAATAAAAGGAATTTTCATGAAAATAGATAAACGATAACGATTCAGAAGATGAAGTCAAAAGTTACTAAATTAAGGAAATATTTATAATTACTCATGTAACGTAAATTAAATAAGAACAAGAAAGAGGATAAAGTAAAAAAGAGGATATAGAAGAAAATGGTTTGGTTTAAAAAATCGTTACTATTATCCATTAGAAAAACAGTATGGGTTTTAAACATTAAAAAAAAGCTAGACGGGATTAAATCATTTAAAGTGTTGAAGTTAAAGGTTGTTAGTAGTAAAATTTCACCAAAGAAGAAGAAGAAACATCAAAAAAAGAAAAGAAGGTATATTGTAGATCTTGACGTCAATAAAGTAAACTGAAAACGAGATAATAAGAAATGGTTAAGAGTTTTAACAGATGTTACTCCAAAATTTTCTCAATCTGTAGAGGTTAAAACTTGTTTTAAATATTTTGGATAAGAAGAAAAGGTTTGGTAAAAACCCAAATATCAGGAATCCGAATAAACAACAATAGTACCTTTTTTAGGACCAAAAGAGACGACAAAAACCAAAATAAACATATAAATTGGAGTGAAAAAGAAACTTACTAATCAACACCCTCGGACAAAAAAGGAAATGAAATCGTCTCGTAGAACTTGGAAAAGTAAAAACTCCTTACCTAAGAAACCTGCACTATAAGGTAAACCTGCTAAATTAAAACATACACCAAATAGTAGAACACAGATTTCAAATGAGTATAAATAAGCTGCCCCCATTTGTCTCATATCAGTATTACCACTGAAAAAATGTACAGTATAACCTACAAGGACAAATAAAAAAGCTTTGTTTAAAGCATGAATAATTAAATAAATCAATACTTCTTCGTAACAACAAAATCCACAACCACAAACTAAATAACCGATTTGACTAATTGTTGAGTACGCAACTAACTTTTTAATATCGTTTTGAAAAACTGCCGTAACAGATCCAAAAGACAATGTAAGTGCACCTAATAAAATTAAATAATAGTTTGTAAAAAGAGTGAATTCGAAAATAACTGAAAATCTAATAATTAAAAAAACTCCAGCAATAACTAGAGTAGATGAATGAATTAAAGCGGATGCCGGCGTCGGCGCCTCCATAGCGTCAGGTAATCAGACATGAGCAAAAAACTGCGCCGCTTTAATACCTCCAGAAGTAACTAAAGTGAAAGAGAACAAAGTTAAGAAATGGATTGCTACATTACCAATAAAAACGTAGTGGAAAGTTAAGAACGGAGTTTGTAAAAAAATTAGGGAAAGGTCTGTCGTATTAAAAATTACTATAGTTAAGAAAAAAGAGATAAACATAAACATATCACTTATACGAGAGAAAACAAAAGTTTTTAAAGCTGCTTTAATCGTATAAATTCTTGTTGAATAAAAATTAACTAATAGTAAAGAAAATAAACCTATACATTCTCAAGCAAACATAATAAGGAAAAAGTCGTAACAAAAGAAAAGAAAAATAACACTAGTAGCAAAGAGATTTAAAAGGTAAAGTAATCGATTGATAAAAGCTTCACGATACATGTATTCAACCCCAAAATATAACGCAAACATGGTTAAAGTTAGGACTAAAGAGGCTGAAACAAGTGCTAAACTGTCGACACAAAAAACTAAATGAGAATCTACTAAGTCTAAACAAAAAAATCAGCGTCCAAAATCAATGTAATAGTAATTTCCATGAACTAAAGTTAAGTAAAGCTCATTTAAAGATAAAAATAAAGAGAACGAGAAAGTCATAATAGCACTATAAAAAGTACCGATAGGACCCAATCATCTTTTAAATAAGAAAATAAAAGTACAATGTAAAACTAAAAACATCGGAAAGAAAGAGAAAAGGTTTAAAACTGTTAAAATAGTTAAACTTAAATGTTAATAACAAAGTTTATAAAAAAATTTAGTAGTGGAATTTTTAATATTTTCACGTAAGCTTATTAATATTAATAGATCGGTTGAATCGATTTACAAATTTAAAAATATTATTTTCATTTTCATATAAACTTAAGGAGCGAGTAAGTAAGTGTTGTAATAAAAGTAAAACTAAACCTACCCCGAATTCAATAGCTGAGAATATAAGAAAGAAGAATGTAAGAGATAATAAATTAAGATTATCATACATTAACCCAATAAATAAGGTTACAACATATAAAGTAATTCAAAGAAGTTCAGCAGTTAAAAGAAGATGTAAAGCTGTATTAGTGGTACTTAAAAAAGTGCTGAAAAGTAAAAAGAAAAGGAGGATAAAAGTATTTAAGTCACCTAAAAACAAAATTAATAAGGAATTTATTTTCAAAAATTAATAATTAAATTAAAGAGGATAAAGAGATAATTAAAGAGGTGTTTAGGTGAGATAACGTTGTACGCAGAAGTACCTTTAGTCATTGACCTAATTAGTGGACGTAATGAAAAAGTTGCAAAAACTCCATACATAAAAGCAATGTAAAAATCCCCTGAATCTAGTAACTCAAGACCGAATTTTTCACAGATTAAAAAACCTAAAAAGGCTGCGAAAAGAGCTGCTAACCCCCCAGATACCATATCATATTGAGGACATCTAGAATACTTCAACTTTGTATAAATTTCTTCTTTTCGTAGAAAGAAAATATTAAACAAGTTTTGAGTAGGTTGTTCATTAATTAATCCTAAATTTTGAGTTAGTTTAGACTCAATTCGCTCGTTAACTTCTAAAAAGGATGTACTAAGAGAACTGTTTAAGGAATTATTTACTTGTAATTTTGTAGAAGAAAAATTTTGGTTAGTAGAAGAATTAAATGAGTTTAACTGTAATCCACATAAAGCTAGAAGTGGACTTAAGTTAGTAGTTGTAGAAGTGAAAGACGATTGATTTTTTAAGGAGGATCAGTGAGAAAAAGGAGAGGTTACATTCGAATTAATTGTTGAATTAAAAGTAGTGAACTTATAAAGAGTATCGTAATTAACTCGAGAAGGTTTATAAGTGTTACTTATTGAAGTATGAGAAACATCTAAAGTAATATGTTTTGGGAATTTCATTAAAATTAAAGAAAAAAGGTTATAATAATATAAGGGAAAGTTAAAAGAAGTAAAGTACTTAAAAGTAAAATTACAGTGATAAATAAAGTTGAACCTATATTTAAAAACTCAAAAATTCTGTTACGATAACCCGGTCATAGGACTAATTCCATATAAAAACGAACTACTCAATCGAAAAATAAACGTTCGTTAACTAAATAACTAGAAGTGATTAAAAAACTTCTGGTTCATTTATCGGTTACCTTTTTTTGTAAAAAATCAATAAGTAACCCTTCTTGTCAAATTCGTTCATTTTGCATAAAGTAAGATTTTAAGAAGTAAGTTTGTTGTAAAAAGGATGTCGTTGTTTTAGAAACTGAACTATGTTTTTGTTTTAAACTTTTTGTATAAAAGAAAGAAGAGTATCAGGTTAGTATAATATTAGATTTTATATTAATTTATGTTAAAAACTAACCTAATAAAGTATTCAAAATTAGTACTGTCAAAGTAAAGCGTGTCTATTAAAATCAATAATTAAACTTAAAAAGAAAGCTGTGAAGAAAAGGATTAAGAGTAAAAGATCGTAAAGTCCTACAAAAGTTATAGTAGAAACGTAAGGGAAAAGGAAAACTAATTCAATATCATAAAGAAGGAAGAATACACAAATTAAAATAAACTGAATTGGTAATCTAATAACTTTTTGAGTCGCTGGTCGAAAACCACATTCATAAAAATCTCGTCGAGAAATTTTTAGAAAACCGAATCGTTTAAGTAAATCACGGAAACTAAAACAATTAATTACGTTGTAAATAATAAAACCAAGTGCTGTAACAGAACATGTTGCAAGGAAAATTTCAAAGTCACCCAAAATCAGGATTTTAACTTTATATTATTAAAGATTTAAAAAATAGCTGATAAAAGTAGTACAAAAAAACTAGTACTACAAGCAATAATTAAAGGGGAGGTAATATAAGAAGTGTGTACTTGTCAAGAGGTATAAGTTAAGTGTATTGAACACATTTTCGATAAAAGGCGGATAAGATAAGAGGTAACCATTATTTTAAATATATAAAGGGTAGGTTAAAGAGAGAGTAAATTTCTCGTAAATAAGCTTTTATAAGTGAGAACTTTAGTATTTTTTAATAGTAAGGTAGGTTTTAAAAGTCGAGTAGTAGATAATAATTGTAGATAGTTATATAAGTAAGTAGAGTAAAGTGTAAAACTTAACACACTAAAAGAGTTACAAGTTAAGAATAATTTAAGTAGTTTTGAGATTGTAGGCGCAAGTTTTGAATAATTTACTGTTTGGATTTTTAAACTTAAATTACTTCTAATAAATAAAGTAGAAATATTATGTTTTTTTTTATTTACGTAATAGCAATTATTTTGTAGACTTAGTAATTTAAAGGTTTGTTTAATCTTTAAAGAGTTAAATTTAAAAACCTGTAAAGGTTTTGTAGATTGCTTAAATCAAGGATTTAAATAAAAATTAAAAGAAGTGTTAGGTAGCGTGGAAATTGAACTTAATTGAAAAGGTACAGATGTTACTACGGCCGATAAAAATAAGGTGTTAGGTTTTGGTAAACATGTTAAAGAGGTTATGTTAAATTTCATTAAACATTAAGTTTAGTTTTTAAACGAAAATTATGTAATAATCTACCAAAGTATAAATTACTATCTTATAAAAATTTAAAATTTCGTTTTTCTTTAAACTATTAAACTAAACAACTGATTTAAATAGTGATTTAAATTTTTTCCGTTTTAACCCACAAAGTGTAGGTCCGAAAATATATTTGGATTTTGGATTTTGTTTTTTTTTAATTAGTATTGTACTATTCTCATAAAATAAAGTGGTTGCACCATCGAGTCGACGATTAACATACGCAGTACGTACTAAAAGACCTCGACAAATATTCCCTTTCTTATTAAATTTAAATTTAAACCCTTTATACTCAACTCTAGGAGGTTCAACAACTCTAGCCGAACCTTTAATAAAAAATCCTATTGGAGAAGATCCACGTTTAAAACCTTTATATAGGTGAAAGGTTTGTAATCAATTTACATTAGTATTATCAGAAACGTTTAATCAACTTTTTTTTTGAATCATTAAAGTTTATTAAGTTTTTTTTTAAGTCAAACCCCTGTTCCCGTTGAGACTGCCTGTTGTTTAATAAAATTTTGGTTTCGAATGAAGTATGTTGCGTTAATATGATATAACATTTTATAGTTTAGATATTGAGATACGTTTAAAAAACTAAAAATTCGTTTAATCATAAAACAAGTTAAAATTGTCGAGACAATTCCATAAAACAACATTAAATTTATTAAAAAGAACTCAAAACTATTATTATAGAAATAAAGCTCTCGTAAAAGGTTTAAATCAGTTATACCGTTAGAGAAGAAAAGTTCAAAATAGTCATATCAACAAATTAAAAAAAATCACGTTTTAGAAAATCCGGTAATATAATTTACATCTACAGGCTGCGCGAAGAAGAAGAAGAAGAAGAACGTAAAGACCAGCGCAAAAAAAGAGATAGATAACTCACGACTTGATTTATCAAGGTTAATTTTCTGTTGGGTGAAGGTAGAATAGTGAAGGATAAAGATGAAGAAAACTAAACCTACTCCTAAATCAATAACTCATAAAAACCCAATGAAGATGTCCCCATCATCAAGAAAAAGTCAAATACCTAAAATAACTAAGTAGATTCCCGCTAAATATCATAAAGAGAGAATATTAAAAATGTTCATAAAAAAAAATAAAGTTACTAAAGCAAGGTTTTGTAAAATAAAAACGTCGTGCATCATTGAAAATAGACATAGTAGTTACTTAAAGAAAAAGTGTTACTACCTTTTTTTAATTGTTCTAAAATGGACTCGAACCATTGACCCCAAGGTTTTCAGCCTTGTGCTCTACCAACTGAGCTATTAGAACAAAATTTAATTAAAATTGAGCGGCAACGTTTTGTTGACTAACTAAATCTCGTAAAAAGTCGTAAGATAATTCTTTTAACCCAATTGACGGGAAAAACTTTTGGAAAGGTGCACTACTATCTCCATATTGTAGCATTAAATTTCGCGTATCTTTTCTACCCTCAAAAATGAAGTTGAAGAGTTCAGCAACCTCTCGTTCAAGTCAAGCCGCGTTAGGGAAAAGTTCAGCGATAGACTTAACATTACTAAATTTCGGTAAAGATTTCAAATTAAGTGAAAAGATAAAGATTCGATTATGAGTTAATAAATTATGGAAGTGGTAGATAATAGCTTTTGAAGCAACTTCACGAGTTTCTAAAGAATTTTGTTTTAATTCAGTAGAATTAATCGGTAATTCGTAAGAAAAGATATCAACTAATTGAGGAATATAAAACGCAGACGAGAGTCTGACGTGAGTTATTAAAAAATAGAGAGAATAATGAGGTAGTAGTAAAGAAACTGATTTTCTATTTTGAGTACCGTAACGTAAAAAAAAAAAATTAAGACCAAAAAGGGCGTATTTAAATAATAATTTAGGATTTTGCATAAAGAGAAATTAGTTTTTTTTAACGAAATTATAAGAAAATAGAGTAGTTTCTAAATATTCATTATTTGAATAGTTAAAGTTACTTAATTTTAATCGTTGAGAAGTATTAAAACGAGAAAGATATCAACCTTTACGTTGAATGTATTTTGTTCTTGCAATTTCATACAAGTAAAAATTTAGTCTAGTATTAAAACGGCTAATACCAAAAGTATTACGTGTAACTGCACGAGCTTGTCTTAAACTATCAAAAATCATAATGAAAAATGCCATTAAACCAGCAACACTTAATAAATGCCCGGCAGATACGATAGCATGTCAACCCCCTAAGGAAGCTGGATAATCAAGTACACGACGAGGCATACCAGAAAAACCTAATCAAATCATAGGAATAACAGTTAAAAGTTGACCCATTAAGAAGTAAATACAATGTAAATAACCATAAATTCTACTAAACTTAACCCCAAAAATAGAAGGAAAATAAAAATAGAATGCTCCGAAATTAGCAAACATTGCAGATCCAGCAAACATGACGTGGAAATGACCTACTACGTAAAAAGTATCGTGGAATAAGATATCCATACCAGTATGAGCAACTCCCATACCACTAATACCTCCGGAAACGAAGAAAAAAATAAATAAAAGCGCGAAGAAGAAAGGTAATTCCATAGCAAAAGAACTATTAACTAAAGTAACACATCAATGCATTAATTTAGTAGCGGCAGGTACAGAAATCATAACTGTCAAAGTACTAAATAACATTCTAGTAGTATGTGCAAGTCCAACCATATACATATGATGACCTCAAACAAAAAATCCTAAAAATGCAATAGTATACATTGAATAAAGTAAACTTGCTCGAGCTGAAACTCGTTTTCTTAAGTAAAAAGATAAAATTGTATTATTAAATCCAAAAGCAGGAATCATAATAACGTAAACTTCCGGGTGTCCGAAAAATCAGAACATGTGTTGGAAAAGTACAGTATCTCCTCCCCCAGAATAGTCAAAGAAGGAAGTTTGTCAATGTCGATCAGCTAAAAGCATTAAAATCCCAATGATTAACATAGGATTAGCAGCAATCATCATTCAAGACGCAACCATAACTCCTTCAGTAAAAAAAGATCGAGCATCTCTCATTTTACGGTTATTTAAAGTAGATAAGTAACGATATGTAACAAGGAAGTTTGCAGAACTAACAATAGAAGAATTTAAAACTAAAAAGACTCCCATTAAACCGATATCGACTTTACCGATAGCGGTAAATCGAGTTCTAGCAGAAAAAGGGGTAATCATAGCTCAACCAGGTAAGACGTCTTTAGCGTTACGTTCAATTGCTCAGAAAATACCATCCTCGTTAGCATATCGGTGATATAAAGTTTTTTGATGACGAGCGGTAAGTAATTTACAACGTCACGCTTCTCGAGTAAACTTAAGTTGTCGTCAATTAGCAAAGATTCGTTGTTGCATAGAACTAGTTAAGTACATTTTATGAAATTTTTGATCCATATTAGACAAGGCTAATCATCTATAATTAATTAAAGAATGGTTATCTTGTAAATTATATAAAAAGTTATAAAAACCAAAAGTATTTTGAGTATAAGGATTATCTAAATTCGCTTCAGAAGTTGATTTTCCACTATAAGAACCTAAATAAGTTTTTAAGTTAGCGTCAAATAATTCACTAAATTTAGAAGAAAAAAATCAAGAAGACTTTCTAATACCTCCAGTAACGTCGATAGCAGTCGTAAACATAAAAGGCGTCATAGTAATATCTTCTTTAGTAAAATAATTACCTAATTTATAATCGTACTTAAATACAGGATTTAAAGCTCTTTGGTATCGAAAAAAATAGCTACTCTCTGATTGATTATTTAAAACTTGGTCTAAAGATGAAGTTGTTTGGAATTGAGTCCCTAAATAAGAAGCTTCTGAAGGTGTAGACGTAGAAGTTTTAGAAGTATAATTTAATTTAGGTGTTGTAACTGTAAAGTTTTCAAGAAAATTTTGAGGAGCAAAAAAATTTGTATGTACAAAAAAAGGTGTTGTAATTAAAGTAATAAAACGACCTTTAAAAGACGTTTGAATTACTGAAGGATTTGTTACTAATTCAGAAAGTGTTGCAAAAGAAGACGTTAACTCAGAAGTAATTGTAGAGTATTGAGTAGTTAAAAAAGATGGTAGATTAAGTAGTGAAGTATTTTGGCATAAATTAACTAATCGATAAGATCAATCGTTAAAGATGTAAAATTCATAAGAACTAATTGTATCAAGATTTGAAGGTGTAAAGTAAGTGTAACGTTTAGTCGCTTTAGTAGAAAGTGAATAAGTATTAAAAAGTAAAGTGTCGTGAGCAATAGTATCTAAGTTATTAGTTTTAAAACGAAGTCCTACCATTGAATTATTAAGTAAAGTTCTATGGTCTTGAGAATTAACTAAATCAGGGAAAAACTTTCCTTTTAATAATGCTTCAACTTCTCGAATATTAAAACAATTCATTCGTTGGTACCGTCGATCAAGACAAACAAGTTGTCCTAACATAATTAAACCTCCTGGTAAAAATCAGAAAGCAGCACTATTTAATCTTGGGAAAGCTACATCATGAACTCCAAGTTGTGTAGGTAATAAAAAGTTCCCGAAAGCTCCGAAAACTAGAGGCATAATCATAAAAAAAACCATAATAACAGCATGAGCCGTTACAACACTTAAATATTGTAAACTATCTCCAGCTAAAATTCCTACTCCAGGATAGGCCATTTCTAAACGGATAATCGTAGCTAAAACCATTCCAAAAATTCCTGATAAAATTACAAATCAGAAATAATTAACAGCGATTCGTTTATGGTTTGTAGTATAAACTCAGTTATTTAGATAATATAAAACACGTGCCTTATTTCAAAATAAAATATGATAAAGGCTATCGAAAATTGTTAGTTTCCGAATTATAACAGGTTGAGGTGCTAAATTAGTATTAGTATAGGTATATTCAGAGTTGGTTTTAAAAAATAAGATAGAACCTAAACAGTTCATAGCTTTATTTGCAGCTTTAAAAAATAAATATGTAGGGTACATAAAAATAAACTTTTACAATTTAAAAATGTAAGTTAAAAAATTAAAAATTATAGACTTTAAAATAATACTTATTATAATACCCAAGAAGTAAAAAATTATCATTTACTAAATAGTACTTTAAGATAAGATTAAAATGGTTGTTTAATTTAGGTCAAATACTTATAGTATGAAAAAGATAAGTTATAAAAAGGGTACGATAAAGTTTGTGATGGAGTGAAACGTTAGCAACGAAAAGGGGTCAGTAATATTGATTATAAATAAAATTAGTTTGAGGTAAAGATACAGTAGTAGCATCTTTAGATGGTACTAATAAGTTTCTAAAAAGATTGTACTTTAGACTAGAATCAAAATTTATTTTTCAAAAACTTTTAGGAGTTTTTAAGTGTTTTTTAAACATTAAATGCTCAATATTTTCAAAAAAACTAGTAAGTAACAAAGGTAACGCTGTTCTTGTAGTAGGTGTTAAAAGGGTCGATCTAATAATATTAAAATCATGTACAAGACTTAGATAATGAAACTTAGATAAAGTTGAGATAAAACGTGAGTTTTTAAAAACTCATAGAAGTTTAATTTTATAAGTAGTTTTTATATAAGGGGAATGTTTGTAAAAATTTTGTACGACGTAAAGCAAAGAATAGACAAGATTATAAAGAGCTAGCTCTAGTGGTTTTATAAGATTGGAAAGTTTTTTTAGCTGGTGTTCCAAGGAATTCAGAACTATTAGATAAAGACTTATAAGCAGGTCTTCGTCGTTCAAAAGTTTGAATAAATTGGAATGGGTAAGACTCAATTAAATCTAAATGATGTAAGAATCAACCTAAATAAAGGTACATATATTGGTATGAGAATTTAACTCAAGGATTTCCAACATAACCACCTTCAGGTTCATAATAATATCGTCCACAAGGTAAAAGACTAGCAACACAATAAAGGGACATCATGAAAAACATGAAACTTAACGTTTGGAATAAAGAAGATTGCATAGGAATAATTGGTAAATAAGTATTGTTAGAGTTATAACAATTATAAATAATTGGTAAACAAGCTAATAAACCTAAAAATAAACCCATTCATAGAAGACCTTCGTAATGAGAAGGGGATACAACTAATAAACCCATAAAAGCTCTAAAATATCAATGAGGAGCGACGGCGTAGAAACGAATTTCATCTAATTCAGAAATATTTCATCTTTCAAAAAAGTAATAACTAACAGTTGCTGGAGTAAGGTGATGATAAAAAAAGTAAAGGAAAATGAAGTGGGTTCAATATCAAGCATCTTGAATTTCTTTTAAAAATGCATCACATCATCAAGAAATATAAGAACCGGATTTATCTTCGTAAACATTTTCTCCACTATCACTATCTCAACTTTCGTGACAGAATAACATATGTAACTTAACTAAATAAAGATAATATCATGGGGTAAAATAATGTAAAACCATTAATCGTGTAAGTTGATCAGTATTTAAGTGTTTATTTGTAAAAATAATATAGTAAGTTTTATGAATAAAGTTAAATAAGGATCATACAATGTTAGCGACGATTGTTAAAGTTAAATCACTTAAATGAGTAGCACTTAAAGAAATACCTAAAAAAACAATATAATGGAATCATACAAAAGCATAACCACCAATAAGTCATCCATCAGATTCAGCTGTAACGTAATTTTTTAAGTAAATTTTTTTAAAAATATGCATATAAGAAAGAAGGAAAATCATATCAACTCCTCTAACATGCATGTAAAATACTTCTAACCCTAATCTAGTATCGTTAAACATCTCTTCACGCATTTCGATAACAAGACCTGGTTCAGGTTGGTAGTATCACCCTAAAAAAAACCCGGAAAGTAATTGCATACCAATACATACAATTAACATAAATCCGAGAATAGAAGTAACACTAGAATATGGAATAAGTAATCTATTTACAAAAAGATTTAAATAAGAAAAGATGGTACCACTTAGAGAAATCATATTTCATCCTCAAGTAGAGATAGCATCTAAGTTTTGGAAAACAGGGTGATAACCTCAATATATTTTACGGAAACCTCGTCCTTCGAAAATAATACTAGAAATTAAGAAACAAGTTAATTAAAACTCGTTGTTTAAAAAAACGTTTCTAGTATAATAAAATTATAAACGGTTAAGTGAAGATCCTGTAGTAGTTGTTCTTTTATCAATGATATAAGTATCTTCGACGTAAGAACGGTTTACTGCTTGGATTTCAAAAATAATAAGATAAGTAACGTAAAGAGCTAGAGCCATTCTAGCAATTTCATCAATTAAGAAGAAAACAGCTAGAGCAAACTTAGATCAAACCATAAAATAAATAGAAAATAAATCTCCGGTAAAATCCATTTCACCTTCAAAAAAAAATGATCTATCATCATTGTTATCTGGGTCAAAAAACATAGCCCCAAAAATAGAAAAAAGTAAATCAGAAAAATACTCATCGTCGTCAAAATCTCCTACGAAAACGTAATATGAATCGAGAATATCATCGACAGTATCATACATATTTAATCGAATCATTAAAACTAAAAATCGTAAAGCAAGAGCAAAAGAGTTAGCTCCGTCTTTTAAAAATTGTTCAATTGCTCCAAACATACGACCTTCTTTTTTAGATCCTTCTAAAAATGAGAAGTAATGGGTAGAGTAACGGTATAAAAAGTAAATAAATACACTTAAGAATGCATAGAAATTAATCCCATTAAAAAATTCAATAACTTCTTCTTGATCGTCATCAAAAGTAGCAATACTCATAGAAGTATATAGTACTAGAATAAAGACTGTCGTAAGTGCTGCTTCAAGTTGAACTCGAGTTTCTCTAGAAAGTACGAAAAGATAACTATGAAGTCGTACTAAATAAGCGTCGACCATATTATTTCACTTTAATGCTGTTAAAGGACTAACTGTATAAACAGCTGATCAAGTAAAGAAGAAGAAAGCAGTATTATAATCTAAAAATTCAGAAAGGAAAGAAGGTAAAGAGTCACTAAAAACATCAAATACAGCAGATGGGGTGAAGTTAACTGCAAAATTCATTCAATAAATATGAATATATTCAAGTAATGCGATTGTTAATTCAGGAGAGTGGTGTAATACGGACACAATAAAATCTTGGTAATCCGTGAAAAAAAATAATTGCGTTAAAAGGAAAGTATTTGGAATACTTGAAGCAAGATCTCACATAGAAAAATCGAAAAGTTGACGTGAAAAGTTAACACTATCAAATTCGTTTAAAAGCATAGTATCTAAGAAGGAAAGTTTAGTCATAGAGTCGAGCGCAAAATGACTTCCAACAAAAAAAGTTCCAGTAAGGAAACTAAAAATGTTGTAATCTCTTGTTGCTGCGTCAAAAGTATCATCTCATCCGAGAATACCGTCTAATCATAAAGAATCATTATCAAGGTAAGAAGAAAGTCATGTAAATTCAGTGGAAACGATTTGCATTGAGAGTAAAGAAATTAAAAATTATTTGCCGCTTCATATAATCAAGAAGCACGGTTATAAGAAGTATATCGAATAAAGTCAGTGTATTGTTTATCGTTTAAATTTCCAGAATCAGAAGTAACATTAAAAATAAAATGGGTACATCAAAGGAAAAATAAATCACGTCTCATAAAGTAAACAACTATAGGCATTCAGTGATGGTAACGACCACAAATTTCCATACATTGCCCTCAATAAATACCCTCCATTAAGAAAATCATAATTTTATGAGAAGTATAACCAGGGACACAATCAATTTTAACCCCTGCTGAAGGAACAGATCAGGAGTGAATTACATCTTTTGATGAAGCTAAAATTTGTAAACGAACTTCGATTGGCATACCGATTGCTCCCGTAGCATGAAGTCGTAACATACTACTAATTCCTTTACGAAGCGGTTTATAAGGGTTTTTGTAAAGTTCTACCGCGTTACCGTTTTTGTAAGAATTTTTTAATCCAAAAAGATGATAAATTAAAAAATCATTTAAAAAGGTTGCGTTAATAGGCATGTCTTTTAAATATACTAATCAATCCTTAATTAATAAGTATTTAAAAAATTGTAAAGAATTATAATAAAATTCACGGGAATATTCAGCAGAAAAACTCGTTAAATCGTTAAATAAATAAGACGCTTTTAAGTCTAATAATAATGGGTTATTAGGATTTGCAGTTAAACCGTTTGGTAAATGTATAACATTATTATTGAGTTGTAAATAATGACGGTAGAGGGACTCACGTTTACTTAAAAAATCAACTAAAGTTGCAAGCGTATAATAATATGATTGTGTAGAAGTAAAAGGTTTTCATACACCTTTATTATAAGAATTCGTTCCAGAATTAGAAGAGTAAAATTTACTACTTACAGAGTTAAAAAAGGTTAAAGAGGTGTTATATGTTTGCGCTTCCCGAAGTAAAATTCGTAAAGAAGTGTAACTATCGTCCGTAAGGTTTAAATTTCGGGTTAAGTCAGCGTTAGATCAGGCAGTAGATCTCGCATACATATAAGGAGAGTAGGTTCAATTTGGAATATAATTTTTACGAGTTCTGGTAAGACGAGTAAAATACTTCTCGACTTCAGTAATAGTTTCACTAGAATCAACGTTATAATCAAAAGGTTTACTAATATAAGGTACTCCTAAACTTGAAAAACGAGAAACTGAAGAAAGTTGAACATCTTGACTTCCTCAACGAGCATATCAATCAAATCACATATAACGAGACATATCACTATTTCCCGCTAATAAGAATGGAAAATCAAAGAAATTGAAATTAAGAGAAGATGTATAACCACTTAAAGTATTTAAAACATCTAAAACGTTGTAATTATAAAAAGTAGTGTCATAAAAACTTGTTCTCGTTTTTCCTAACATGTTTTCATAAGGCACACGATCCGAAGTTAGCATAGGTTGATGAGTTTTTAATTCAGAAAATTGGTTTAAACTTACGTTTGCTCGACCATCCTCAAAACGTGCCCGGAAAACTTTTTGTAAAGCGTTAAAAGTAACAATAGAATTACGAGCAGAGCTTCTTAAACTTAAAGGGTTTGATACCCGTGTTCCTCCTTCGTTTGAGGAGTTAAGGGCGTCGTTATTTAATAAAAGAGATGTATTATCGATAAATAAATCCTCTACAGAAGATAAAGGGGAGGTAGTAGTGTTAAATCAGTTAAAATCTTCAAAATTAGCTCTAAACGCGTTAATAGTATTGAGGTAAGATTGAGGTTTATAGAAACTAGTTCCGATGTTTAAAGAATAGTTTGAGTTTTGAGCAAAAGTGTTTCTAAAACTATTTCAAGACTCATAAGATTCATCATTTGCAAATAAATTTGTTGTTAAAGGAACATATGAATAATCATTAGTTAAAAGAAGGGTGGACGGTGTTGTTAAATCGTCAAAATAGATACTATTTGTATAATAATTTCCTGTTAAAGATAAATCTTTTAGGGTTGGTTGCGTAAGTGGGTTAACCTTATCTGTTGATTGAATTTGAGTATTAGAATCAAAGAAAAAAGGTTTTCTAGTTTTATTTAAAAGGGAGATAGTTTGTGGCTTATTTACATTATCAGCAATCGTTAAATAATCAGAATGATTATAAGACGCGTTTGTAGTTTCTCAAAATAAGTCTTCTAATAACTCATAAGCTTGAACATTTCTAAAATCGTAATCATAGTAACCTGTGAAAGAAGGTAAATATTTTAAATTAGAAACTAAATTTGTTTTTAAAACAGAATTATAACGTAAATCAGGTGAACTGTTTAATCAAAACGCTTTTCAATAACTAGTATTTAAAAAAGCTGGTGCACCATCACGTTTCCCTTTTAGAATATTAATACTATCTGATTTTTGAATTTCATAAGTAGAAATAAGGGTATTATTAAATGATTTTACTCCAGCACTTACCACATTAGAAGTATCATAGTTTAAACCAGATACTAAAGGGTTTGATGAGAAGATTGGAGAATATGGAGCTGATAAAAATGTTCTATTGGTAGCTAATTTAGTAAATACGTCATTATTAATTCAACCACTTCTTGAAGTATTATAAGCATTTGTTAAATTAGAAGTCATTTTAGATTTATTACTAGATTCGTCTAAGTTAAGATTTTTTCCAGTCGTTGATACTCCGGTATACTGACGTAAACTTTGATCCGAAGGTAAAACACTGTTATTAGAAGAATGATTCACTGAAAACTTTTGGTTAGTATTTAAGTTATTAAAGGTATTGTTTACGATGGAAGATGTTAAAGAGGTTAAGTTTTGAGAAGTAGAGTTAGCTTTTACTAAATCCAAATTTAATGAGTTAGAAACTAAAAATTTTGAATTAAATAACTTTCTTAACGGGTAATTAAAATTAGAAGTTGAAGTTGTTAAAGTTGGGTAGTTTTTTAATAAATTAAAATTTGTAGACCCGGTTTGGTTAAAATGGTTTAATAAACTTGTACTTACAAATGAAGAATAAGAACTATTTTCAGTTACTTGTCCTAAATTATTAACATTGTTAAACAAACTTAAGTCGTTAATTTCTGAAACGTTTTTAACGTTTGAAGAAGTTAAAAATTTATCAAAACTATTTTTGTCAAGAAAAGTGTTATACTGAGAAGTTGTTGCTTTTAAACTTAATAAGTTATGTTGCCTAACTAATCCGTAATTGTTAGATAAATTAAAAAGGTTTTCAGAAGAGTGTAACTGGTTTACTCTTTTATATTTACCAACAAAAGGGGTTAACGGTGTAACAAGGTTAGAATTAAAAGTTTTTGATGCACAAGTAATTTTTTTAAACGCACTAGATTCTTTCAAGTTATCAGAACCAATATTCCCGAAATTAAAAAAATTTAAGATTTTTTTTTGATCTAAAGGGAGTAATAATAAATGAGCCGGTGTAACAATTAAATCCGTTTCTTTATTTTGGTAAAACTTTCATAAGTTATTTGTAGTTAAAGTACCCTCTTCAGAATCAATATATTTTAAAGACTTTCCTACAAAAGCAGAGTAAGAAGGTTTAACTGTATAATTTAAATCGACGGCTTTAGGGTAGTAATACTCTCAACCTCACTGATAAGCTCTAATACCTACAGTAATTTCAGCTGCACCAAAACCATCGTAAACATCACTTGCGTCAGTAGATTCACTAATAATAATCGAAGCCGCTCAAGAAACAGGAACACAGGCAGTAATAAGATCTCCACATTTAGATCTACTTACTCCTCTTGTTTCTCGTCGAGGTCGTGTTCTCATATTACATCATCTAACAGTACATAAAAACGTTAAAAAGAAAAATACAATTAAGAAAACGAAGAAAAATCATAATCAGTAATTGTAATGAAGAATGTGAATAAAAGCTATATCAGTGTGAATAAAAGAAGCGGAAGCAATAAAAGGTTCCGGGTAATGCAATTTTCGAGTAGGGGTAGAAGCTTGGGACTGAGCTCTAATACATTCAAGGTTTAAATACTCGTCCATTTTATCTTGAGGTAAGTTATAAAGAAAATTGACTAATTCATTACTTGAAAGTTTTGAAACATCAGTTGTTTTTCCCCGTAGAGTTAATAAGTTAGAAGTGTTAACAGTTGTTTCCGGTTTAATTTCAAAATCAGAAGGTCGATAAGGGAAGAGGTTAGAATCATCTTGAATAAAACCCATTAAAGAAGCCTTCTTTTCAATGTAATCTCCAAAAATTTCTAAACCGTCTTCAGGGGTTACGATAAATAGTGTAGGGTAATCTCTATCATATTGATAAATTTTAAAGTCGAAACGAGCTTCTTGAACAGTATTAAAAATTGTTTCTAAAGAATCGTTTGGGAAAGAGTGTAGTAAAGACGCTTTTTGTAATTCAACAGTAAACAAAGAAGAGTTAAAATTTGTTGTCTCTAACGAAAGAAAAGAGGTAATTAAATCTACTGGCATAAATTGAGATACGGGAAAGGAGTCAGTTGGTGTTAAAAAAATTAAAAATGTAGTAGCAGCAGTGCTCAATTCTAGTTACAATACTAAAGAAAGTAATACTAGACTAAATAGGCGAGTTATTCGGATTTGCACCAAAAAACTTAGGATATGAGCCTAAGGTGTCTCTAGACGTAACTCGTTAAAATATAGAAAAGAGTAATACTTCAAAACTGTTAATTAAGTTAAGATGAATTAAACAGACTAAGATTTAAACTTTAGTCAAACATATTGAATAGTTTTTCTATAAAGAAGTTTTGTTTCTAAACGTGTTTTCACAGAAGAGAAAGTAGTTTTGTTATAATTTGTAGAATTAAGAAGCGCCTCTTTAGTTGCATATAAATGATTTTTATAATTAGCTAAAGTAAGACAAGTTAATACTAAAAAGAAAGAGATAATTCAAAATGCATAAGTATCAGTAAAGTCCGATAAAAAATAGCAACATTGAGCACTTGCTCCATCGATTGAAGTATGAATAAGGATAGGTGATACAAGAATTGTAATAAACTTACCAAGAAATTTTTTACCGTATTTCATCATTCTAAATAGGAAGAGGTGGAGGGGGGGGGGGTCTATGTAGTCCGTTACGGTATATATAATTTATAAGCAATGTACTTATACTTTATTAGTATATTAACACTAGTAATACTAGTACTTATACTTTATTAGTATATTAACACTAGTAATACTAGTACTTATACTTTATTAGTATATTAACACTAGTAATACTAGTACTTATACTTTATTAGTATATTAACACTAGTAATACTAGTACTTA
>Ga0206126_10001879_pt1 | contig 24244 bp, 15 predicted proteins | sample Helgoland_Spring_5_FD_148621 | JGI IMG/M metagenome (GOLD analysis project Ga0206126, IMG submission 148621) | Pelagic subsurface seawater microbial communities from Kabeltonne, Helgoland, North Sea - Helgoland_Spring_Bloom_20160412_1 | ecosystem: Environmental > Aquatic > Marine > Epipelagic ...
ACCACTAATTTCTTAAAGTTTCGTAAAACGTTGCTTCAATTCTTCATGATGGTTAAATAATATAACCTTCTGAACAAATTATCAACCGTATAATGTTGTTTGATTTTTAAATTTACCTAAACTTTAATAACAAATTTCGATGACTAAAAACATCCTATTACTATTTTTTATTTCACTATTTGTGTCAAATGCTTTTGCTCAAAAAAATCTTGATAAAAGTGCTTCAAAAATAACTCAAAAGATGACAACAGCTCTCTCTTTGGATGAAGAACAAAAACTAAAGGTTTACGAGATTCAACTTAACCGTTTTCAAGAAGTCGCTAATATTCGGAAAGAATATAATAATGATACAAAAACTAGAAAAATACAATTAAGAAAGGTTTATAACCGATTGCATGGAAAATTAACGAAAGTTCTTGGGAAAGAAAAAATGCAAGAATGGGCAAACTTCAAACAGAATAACTAAAACAAAACCACATGAAAAAAATTACACTTTTTATTTTTACAATTTTTACGAGCTTTATGAATGCTCAATCAATATCTATTGGTGATTCAGATTTATTTTCTACAACAAGCAATGCAACTTGGACACATGTAATTACAGCCACCAAAACAAGTGATGGTGTTGCAGTTAGTAGTGCTGCTCAAACATTAGTAATTAACATTACTAGTTTACCAGACGGATCAACTTATCGAGTATATAAAACTACTGCTTCTGGAGGTAATTTCTTTTCTGATGGAATGGCCCTAACTATGGGGGAAAATATACTTACTGTTGCTGCAGTGGCTTTTAACCGAGCGGTTAAATTTCAGTTTTCTGGTGGTGGGGTAATTGAGTTTGACTCACTTTCGATTAATGGTGAAAGTCTCTACGGAGGAGAAACTTTCGATTGCGAATCTGATAATGAAAAAATTGGAGAATCAGATTTGTTTGATACAACAACCAATTCATCTTGGCCATTCGTATTTGTAGCTGCTAAAACAGCTGATGGTGTTGCAGTTAGTAGCGCTTCTCAAACACTAGTAATTAATATTACTAGTTTAGCTAACGAATCAAGTTATCGAGTATATAAGATTACTTCAAATGGAGGTGGTAACTTTTCTAATCCAACCTCACTATCTATAGGTGAAAATACAATTAATGTTGCTGCCGTGACTTTTAACAGAGCGGTTAAATTTCAATTTAGTAGTGGAGATATCTGTTTTGATTCATTGACACTTAATAGTGAAGATGTATTAGGGTTAGAAGGTTTTAACTCTGACTCAATCTCAATCTATCCAAACCCTACATCAGACTTTATATCAATTAAAGGAATTGAAAACATCAAATCTATTAAGGTATACTCAATATTGGGAAGTTTAGAAAAAGAAGTTTTTAATACTAATCAAGTTGATGTTTCAGAGCTTGCATCAGGAGTTCATTTTATTAAAGTGGACAATAGTAGCGTGTTCTCTAAAAAATTCATCAAACAATAAGTAAAGCATTTTTAAAAAGCCAATCAAATTATTCATTTGATTGGCTTTTAAATTTCCATAAAATTCTATTCGTGTATTTAAAAAAGATATTGATGTTAATTTTTTTTATGATGACCCTGGTGGGTTTCAGTCAAAAAGATTCCAATCAAACTACTCGACCAAACATTGTATTTATTTTCTCAGATGATCATGCAACCAATGCGATCTCTGCGTACGGTGGTATTTTTAAAGACATCGCTCCAACACCCAATATTGATCGCATTGCCAATGAAGGGGCGTTGCTTAAAAACGCCTTGTGTACCAATGCTATTTGTGGTCCCAGTAGAGCGGCGATTCTAACAGGAAAATATAGCCATGTCAATGGGTATTTCAAAAACTACAAAGGAGGTGTTTTTAACAACCAACAATGGACCTATCCTCAATCATTACAAGCTTCTGGATATCAAACTGCACTCATTGGGAAATGGCATCTAGTCTCAGAGCCTATTGGGTTTGATTATTATAAATACCATATTTCTAAAGGTGAACAAGGACTTTATTGGGATCCAGTTTATAATGATAATGGCAAAAAAATTAAGGAAAAGGGCTATGCTACAAACTTAACAACTGATTTTGCGATGGATTGGCTCAATGAAAGAGATCCAAATCAACCCTTTTGTTTGATGTTACAATACAAAGCACCTCACAGGCAATGGGCACCCGATACCAAGTACGAAGATTTATGGGAAGACCAAGAAATGCCAACTCCTTCCAACTTTAATGACACCTATCAAGATAGGGAACTGACGGCTGGAAATACCGAAATGACAATGGATTACTTCAGCAGACGAGATATGAAAATGACTCCTCCAGATTCTCTTTTAAAAAAAGCACGTAACAAATGGTTACAATATGGTTTTAAACCGGGTGAAGTTGTTGCTCCTGTAAAGGGGTTAAACAGGGAAGAAACACGTCAATGGAAGTATCAAAAATATATTAAAGACTACCTAGCTACCATTAGATCTGTAGATGATAATATTGGAAAAGTACTCGCCTATTTAAAAGAAAATGGATTAGAGAAAAACACAATTGTAATATATGCTTCAGATCAAGGGTTCTTTTTAGGAGAACACGGTTTTTTTGATAAACGGTTTATGTATGAGGAAGCATTACACATGCCATTTGTTATTCGGTATCCCGGAAAAATACAACCCGGAACAGTTGTAGATGATATTGTTACAAACATAGATTTTGCTCCCACTCTTTTGGACATGGCAGGAGTTCCTATCCCAGAGCAAGTTCAGGGAAAAAGTTTTTTTAACAATCTTAAAGGAGATACTTCTGAAGATTGGCAGCAATCCATGTATTATCACTATTACGAATATCCCTATTATCATCGTGTTCAACCTCATTATGGAATAAGAAATCAACGGTATAAATTAATCCACTTTTATTATGATGTGGATGTTTGGGAATTTTATGATTTAAAAAAAGATCCTAATGAGATGAAAAATTTAATACATTCCAAAAGTTATACGATACTCATTAAACAACTAAAAAAAGAACTTTATAAATTAAAAGAGAATTATGGAAACAAACTCTCTTTAGAAGAATTAAGAACTATTTCCGATACTGATTTTGGAGGCTTAGAGTCTAAAATAAAAATAAAATAATGCTTTTAGAAAAAGACGAAAAATTATTTAATAAAATTATAAAACAGATTAATTTAAACACTAAAAAAAGCCGCCAAAAAAAGAACTCACAAAGCTTTAATGATACTAATAAAATTACTAAAAAAACAAAATTTTGAAGCCTTACATTGCTTAATTTTAGTAATAAATTCAATAAAACAGTGATAAATATAACTAAGTATTTTAGTTTATGGGTATTATTTTTAATCACTAATTCTCTATTGTCACAAGATTATTATTGGACAGGAAATGGGGGTGATGATGATTTTTTTAATGAATCAAACTGGTTTAATAACAATATGGGGCAATCTCCACAAAGCGGAACAATAGAACCGAATCAACCCATAGCTCATGATCTTTTATTATCCTGTGATGTAAGTGCGCTTTCGACCCCTTTAGCCAGTATAGTTTTTGAACCCACTAGAACATTATACATCTCAAATGGTGTGCTTGAAGCAAATAGTTTTTCAGGGGGTACTTTAGTTCTAAATGAAAATTCTTACGTGCATCTCCACGATTATGAACCGCTAAAAAACAATGCTATTGTTCACTTCAATTCGCCTTTGAGTTGGTTGCGTTTACAGAATATCAACCCTGATCAAGTTGATGATGTTTATTTATCATTTTTTTTAATTAATGAAGAAAGTGTTCTATACCCGATAAATTTACGACTAGATAACTATTATGAAAGTGGCACTGTTGTTAGATCATACAATTTGGACTTTTCGCCGCTAACCATTTATTCAAAGGAAAATAATACAGGCTCATCAGCCAATATTTCAGTTGACCGAATATTTAATGGTTCTTCTATTCCTAATCAATTGAATAATAATGTTCGCTCTTTTTATTTAAAGAAAGGATATATGCTTACCCTAGCGGTTAATGAGGACGGAACAGGAAAGAGTAAAGTTTTTATTGCTTCTGAAGCAGATTTAGAAATACATATTTTGCCTGATTTTATTCTACAAGGGGGCGTTTCTTTTGTAAAAGTTATCCCATGGAACTGGGTGTCAAAAAAGGGAACAGCAGGAGATGTTTTAGGCATGAATAATACTTGGTTTTATAGATGGAATAATCAGGGCTTATCTGATTTGCAGCGCGAATATACACCCATGAGTTGGGGGTACGGCGCGGCTAATGATGATAGTGACATAGAATTATACAGATCAAAATATAAAAGCACACATATTTTAGGTTTTAACGAACCCGACGGCTGTGACAGTCAATCAGGACAATACAACGATTTATGTGATGTGTCTGTTGCTATTTCAGTATATGAAAACCTAATGAAAACGGGACTTCGCTTAGTTTCTCCTGCCTGCAGACAGGGAGCAGTATTTACTTGGCTAGAATCCTTCAACCAAGAAGCCATAGAAAATAACATTAGAATGGATGTCATTGCTGTCCATTGGTATGATTGGGGAGTAAATCCTCAAAACACCCCTAATGCTAACCCAAATGCTATTTTCAATCGCTTTAAGACATATTTAGAAGACGTTTATGCTTTGTATGGATTACCGATATGGATTACAGAATTTAATGGTAATAAATACAGATCTACAGAAATAAACCGTCAGTTTATGGAGTTGGCGGTTCCTTACCTTGAGAGTGTTAATTTTGTAGAACGCTATGCCTGGTTTGAACCACAAAACACCATCATAGCTGAAGATCCTGGAAATGCAGAATTTTATGATCAGAACATGAATCTTACCGATATTGGAATGTTCTACAAAAATTATCAATCAACTCCATCCATTCCAGAGACTTATTTTGTAGAGTCAAATAATTTAAACGATGAAGTTGTAGCTAATCAAAATGAGTACACATGCAGCCCTGTTAGCGCTCTGTCTATTGAATCTACTATTTATGCTCAAAATGAGCCATTGAAAGTTTTTCCAAATCCAGCAACCGATAAAATCAAAGTCCTTTTTTCTGAGCCTATACAATCCATTAAATTGTATAGCATAAATGGGGTGTTCATTAAAAAGGAGTTGGTAAACGGCTATATTGATGTTTCTGATTTGCCAATTGGGGTTTATTTTATAACTGTAAATCAATATCACATTAAATTTTTAAGACAATAGAAAGAGGAATTTTAAAGTACTATTTTTGTTGATAATCAATACATTAAATAAGTTTTAGATGACGTTTTTGAGATTAAGTATTTTATTCTTATTAGTATTAGGGGGTACAGGACCAACTTCAATAAAGCCCAAACCAAAACTGAATGTTTTATTTATTGTAGCAGATGATTTAAATTGTGCTATAGGTGCCTATGGAGATTCCATTGTAAAAACTCCAAACTTAGATCAATTAGCAAAAGAAGGTGTTGTTTTTAAAAATGCTCATGTTCAATATCCATTGTGTGGCCCCTCAAGAGTATCTTTTATGACAGGGTTGTATCCCGACCAAACAAAATCCAAAAAATTGAGATTATACGTTCGACAAACTATTCCAGACGTAATTACAATTGGGCAAAAATTTAGAATGGCGAACTACAATTCTGTTCGTGTAGGTAAAATTTATCATTACCACAATCCCAGAGATATTGGAACTGCTGGTCATGATGATTCCTATACTTGGGATCGAACTGTAAACCCTTATGGGCGAGATAAAACGGAAGAATATAAGCTCAAAGGGTTGAAACAAAAACTAGACGGAGGAACCTTAAGTTGGTTAGAAGCTGATGGATCAGGGGAAGAACAAACCGATGGTATTGGCGCTTCCAAAACAATGGATTTTTTGGATGAATTTGCTGAAAGTGGTGAAAACTTCTTTTTGGCTTTTGGTCTTTACCGACCCCACGTTCCTTTTGTAGCTCCTAAAAAGTATTTTGACCTCTATGATCAGGTTGATTTTCGAATACCCGAAAGTTCAAATACGTATTTAGAAACCATCCCAAAACCAGCGGCTATTTCTGTTCGTTCTAAAAAAGAACAAGTTAATTTAGATAAAAAATTAGCAAAGACCGTGAAAAGAGCATATTACGCAACTACTAGTTTTATGGATGCCCAAATTGGTCGTGTTCTAGATAAATTAAAAGAAACAGGCCTCGATAAAAACACCATTGTTGTGTTTACATCAGATCATGGATACCATCTGGGTGAACATGGTCATTGGCAAAAACAAACACTATTTGATAATGCTACTCGTGTTCCATTAATTATGGCAGGACCGGGAGTTCTTAAAAATAAAAAAATAGAAAAAGCACCCGTTGAATTGGTAGACCTTTATCCAACAATAATGGATCTAGTTGACATGAAAACCCCAACATTTGTAAGTGGTAAAAGTCTTGCTCCAATGTTAAAAAATATTCATCATAAGGTTCGCAAAAGTGCCTTAACTGAACTACAGGTTAATACTAAGAGTGGGGTTGCTCAAGGATATTCAATTAAAACAAACCGTTACCGTCTTAGCAGATGGAAACATCAAGGTACTGATCGTTATGAATTATATGATCATTATACTGATACATCAGAACTTAATAACATAGCAAATCAAATTGATTATTTAGAGGTCAAAGATTCTTTGATTAAGATATTAGACGACAGAGTTGTAGAAGCTAAACAAGTTCCTACAGGATTAGGGAGGCAAATTAAAAATGCAACACCATGGTATGAACCAGCAAGAATTTTTAATAAAAATTACTAGAATTGAGTATTTTAAAAAAGACATTTCACCTTATTAAATAATCATAATACCCTTTTTTTGCTTGATATATCCTCTAATTTTGAACAACAACAAAATAAATATAATATTATGAAAAAATTATTACTAATTCATTTATTACTCATTTTTCCAATTATTTTATTTGCTCAAAGTAAAAAGATTACAGGAACTGTAATAGATGAAAATAATATGCTTTTGCCAGGAGCAAGTATTTTGGTTAAAGGTCAAAACATCGGTTCATCTACAGATTTTGATGGAAATTTTTCGATAGATGTTCCTGAGGCTGGAGAAATACTAGTTGTTTCTTATTTAGGATATGTTACTAAAGAATTGGTTATCGGAAATAAAGTATCCTTTACTATTCAATTAGTAATAGATACCAACAACACACTGGACGAAATTATAGTAGTTGGTTATGGAAGCCAACGGAAAAGTGATGTTACAGGCTCAGTAGCTTCTGTAAACGTAGATGATGTTGCAGCCGCTCAAAATAGGACTGTTGATGCCTTGTTACAAGGTCGTGCAGCTGGAGTTCAAGTAACTCAAAATGCAGGAAGCCCAGGTTCTGGGGTTTCTGTGAAAATCAGAGGAGCGAGTAGTTTAAGAGGTAATAATGAGCCTTTGTATGTAATTGATGGTATTATTATCTCCTCGGCAGGGGAAGATGCTGCGAATGCTTCAGCAGATAATAATAGTTTGGAAGAAACTCAAAATGGATTAAATGGTATAAATCCTCGTGATATTGAAAGTATTGAAGTGCTTAAAGATGCGTCAGCTACAGCTATTTATGGTTCTAGAGGTGCAAACGGAGTTATTTTGATAACCACTAAAAAGGGTAAAAGTGGTAAAACATCAATACGAGCCTATGTAAATACAAGTGTTTCAGAAATTAGTGAACGATATGATGTTTTGGATGCTTTAGGATATGCGAACTATCAAAATGAAGCTTTATTAGTAAATGGTGAAGATCCTCGTTTTAGCATCAGTGGAGGGACAATTTTTCCAATAGCTACAGATGGTACTGTTAGCGACACCCCTGCAGAACAACATAACTGGCATAACGAAATATATAAACAAGGTTTTTCTAAAAGTGCTGGAGCTTCATTTAGTGGAGGAACAGAAAAGGGTAATTATTATGCCTCTGTTGGTTATAATGATCAGGGAGGTATTGTAGAAAATTCAAGATTACAAAATGGTAATTTCAGTATCAATTTAAATCAAGAGTTATCTGATAAATTTAGTATCAAAGCAAAATTGAACGCTTTTTATTCAAATGGAAATTTTGCCCAAGATGGAGACAGAGCAGGAGGGCAACGTAGTTTTGTTGGAAATATTTTACGTTATCCTACGCTAGTTACTAATGGTGGTACTTTTGATAACGAAGATGGTATATCTAGCCCTTTTACATGGGTTAATGATTTTCAAGACACCTCTGAAGAGAGTCGATTTATTGGATCTTTAGCTTTAATCTATAAGTTTAATATAAAAGGATTAAAATACAAGTTACAGGCAGGTGGTAACATTCGGAATAAGGAGCGTAGACGGTTTTATGGTCTAACGACTTTTCAAGGAAGTTCTACCAACGGTAGCCTTTCGATTTCGAATTTAGAGACAAAATCATACCAGGTTAATAACTTATTAACCTATAATCGTACCTTTAAGGGGAAACACAGAATTAATGCTGTTGTCGGTATGACATTCGATGTTAGAGATGTTAAAAACACCTTGTATGCAGTTAATGATTTTTCTACAACTGAATTTGGTGTTGACCAACCTATTTATGGGCAACAGATTTCTCGTCCTTTAGACGTTCTACCCCTAAAGAGTCAACTCTTATCCTATTTATCGCGTGTAAATTATTCGTTTGATAATAAATATATTGTAACAGGAACGTTTAGAGCAGATGGCTCTTCTAAGTTTTCAAAAAAAAATAGATACAGTTATTTTCCATCCTTCTCTTTGGCATGGAGAGCCAATAATGAAAATTTCCTAGAGAATTCAGAAACGATCAATGAATTAAAATTTAGAATTGGTTGGGGTATGACTGGTAATCAAGGTATTTCTGCATACCAAACCTTTGCAAATTATGGACCAATACTATATGGTAATTCAGATGAAGGAACCAATATTGGTTTTGTTCCGTTAAATGTGAGTAACCCTAATCTTAAATGGGAAACTACTAAGCAGTTAAATGCTGGGTTGGATTTTGGCTTTTGGGAAAACAGACTAACAGGAACCATAGATGTATATGATAAACAAACAGATGATTTATTAGTAAATCAACCACTAGGTCCCTCTTCAGGTTTTACTTCGTTGCTAGTTAATAGGGGGAGTCTTAGCAATAAAGGTATAGAACTTACTCTAAATGGAACACTTATTAATAAAAATGATTTTAGTATTGATATAGGTGGAAATATAGCCTTTAACAAAAGTAAAATTCAAGACTTAGGAGGTGCTCCAGAAGACATTTATATAAATGGTAAGATAGAAAACCGTGTCTTTTATAGAGGAGAAAATATATCAACAGGTAATTATTTTAGAACACCCGCAAACATCTTTATGGAAGGCGAAGAAGTAGGTTTGTTTTATGGATTTGAAACCAATGGTATTTATCAAACCGAAGACGATATTGCAGTGTCAGGAGCCCAAGCTGGCGATGTACGTGTAATAGATCAAAATGGAGATGGAGCTATTACTGAAGCGGATAGAACAATTATCGGAAACCCTAATCCAGATTTCGTCTATGGAGGTTATCTAAACATGAACTATAAACGATTCAATTTAAGTATTCAAATGAATGGTGTTTACGGTAATGAAATTGCAAATGGTAATTTAATCCAATTAGGGACCGCAGAGGGCAGATCAGCAAATATCTTGTCTCAAGCTTATAACAATGCTTGGAGACCCGATGCACAGTCAAATACTTTCCCAAGAGTTGGGTATTTAGGAGAATCTGGATCTGCAGCAATTACAGATAGAATAATTGAAGACGGTAGTTTCTTGAGAATAAGCAATATTACATTAGGATATGATATTCCAGTAAGAAAAACAACCGTTTTCAGTAGCGCTAATGTTTACGTAACAGGGATGAATTTATTTACGTTTACAGACTATTCAGGATATAATCCAGAAATAACTAATTTCTTGAATAATGGAAATATTACAGGAGTAGATTGGAATGGGTTTCCTAATGCACAAACGATCATGTTAGGTTTAAACCTTAAATTTTAATTTTAAAAACTATAAAAATGAAAAATTATAAATTCACTTTTTTAATCATATTAGGTATACTAGGGATATTAACGAGTTGTAGTTTGGAAGAGGAACCGCCTTTTTTAGCAAATGAAAATGTATACAGTTCGGCAAGTAATGCAACGTCTGCATTATTCGGTATCTATGAAGCCATGGTGCAATACGAATACTACGGAAACGAATTTTTGTTTTTAACGAATGTAAATTCGGGCTTAATGGTAACTAGGCGAACAGGAAATAGAAATAATAATAGCTACAATAGCACTCTATCATCTTTAAATCCTGCTAGTGGTTTAGTGGCAATAGAAAACTCTTGGATAGGTATTTATCAAACTATTGGACGCGCAAATGATGCTATTAATTCGGCAACAGTATTTGACAGTCCAAGTACGTCCGATGAGCTAGTTATAAACGATGTTATTGGACAAGCCTATTTTGTAAGAGCTTTCAATTATTTTAATTTGGTTAGACTATGGGGAGAAGTTCCTTTAAGAATAACGCCAACAACAACAGAAACTATCCATCTTGCTAAAGCACCCATTAAAGATATTTATGCACAAATTATAGAAGATGTAAAAAGAGCTCAACAATTAATGAATGGAGCGGTTGCAAGTGGAACTCCAAAACCACAAGCGGCAGACATGTTGCTTTCAAAAGTTTACATGACCTTAGCAACTGCATCAAGTGATGTTCAAGACGCAAGTTTAAACTATTGGCAATTGGCGCATGATGAAGCCATCAAAGCATATGGAGGTTATAGTCTTCATGCGAGCTATGATAACTTGTTTTTAGGTACTAATGGAAATAATACGGAAGAATCTATTTTTGAACTTCAATCTGTAGTAGGTGCTACATTAGATCATACAAGAGCATTTACACCAAACTGGTATACGAAGGCAGCTACATTTGGTTGGTTTAAAGTTAACATCGAAAATTATGATTTACACTCTGCAACCTACCCAAATGACCCACGTCTAGCGACTACCTATGTCAGTACTTGGACACGTGGAAATAACGGAAGCACAGAAAAGTCATATCCAACAAATGCTGCTAGGTCAAACTTTGGAAATTCCTTTCCATATCTGTTTAAACTAGGTTCAAGAGATGCTAATAATGCAGTGAGAGAGACAAATAAGAATTTTAAAATTTACAGATATGCAGATTTACTATTAATGCTCTCAGAAATTTCCAATGAGTTACAAAATGGACAGGAAATGACTTATGTAACAGAAGTACTAGAAAGAGTTGGTCTTACTCCCAATGTTGGATATTCTGGGGGACAAGATTCCTTTAGAGCAGCCATTATGAAAGAGTATCAGTTTGAATTAATAGGTGAAGGGCATGATTGGTTTAATAATAGACGTCGTGGGTATAATTACTTTCGAGATAACATAATTATACCACATAATACTGCAGCATCATTTAAAGCTAACGTAGATGTAATGCATAATACAGATGAAACAATCGTAATGTCTATCCCTATAGCAGTTGCTGAAATTAATGCAAATAATGAGATCTCCAATTAGGAACAAACAGAATCATAAACCACAAATTATTTTTTAATTTTTGAGTTAATTAAAGAGCTGTCTTATAAAATGGACAGCTCTATAACATATGATTTTTTTATAAACCAACAATTAGGACTGTTGGTCAAACCTAATTAATTAACAAAAAGTAATCGCTATAGATTAATGAAACAACTACTTTTCATAGTACCTATTTTCTTCGTTGTTTTAAAGATACCCGCACAAGGTATTAAGAAGACAACAAAACCCAATGTCATCTTTATAGCAATCGATGATTTAAAACCAACTATTGGCGCGTTTGGAGATACATTTGCCAAAACTCCAATATTAGATAAATTGGCTAAAAATGCCACCGTCTTCTTAAATAATCATACACAGCAAGCTGTTTGCGGGCCCTCTAGAGCGAGCTTACTGACAGGAAAACGACCAGATTATACAAAGGTTAGAGATTTAAAAACGAAAATGAGGGATATAAATCCTAACATTTTGACCATCCCACAGTATTTCAAGGAAAATGGTTACATAACTGCCGGTGTCGGTAAAATTTACGATCCTCGTTGTGTTGATGAATTTAGAGATCAACCGTCTTGGAGTCTTCCATTTATAAAAGAAGGAGATTTAAATTACCCTAAAGAATATGGTGAACCTGCTCTTGGGTATTACCAAAACAAGCAAATCAAAAAACAGATTACTGCTCTAAGAAAAGATACGCAAGACAAAGGAGTTTCTAATATTAATAAATATGTTAGAGATCGATACAAACCGCCCTTTGAAATTAGCAATGCACCAGATGAAGCTTATACCGATGGTGCTATTGCAGTTAGTGCTTTGTCATTATTGGATGAAGTAATTGAGGATAGTAAGAAGCCGTTCTTTTTAGCAGTTGGTTTTAAAAGACCACACTTGCCTTTTGTTGCCCCTAAAAAGTATTGGGATCTATATGATAAAGAAGCCATTCAATTGGCGACTTTTCAGAATAAATCTAAAAATGGTACTGACTTGGCGTACCACAGTTCTGGCGAAATGAGAAGTTATCAGTCACCAGAAGTTGAGTATAAGCTGAATGAAAAGAAACTTTTGGAGATGGATGAAGAACTTCAAAAAAAACTCATTCACGGCTATTATGCATGTGTCAGTTTTGTAGATACTCAAGTTGGAAAAATTATTGAAAAATTAAAAGAAAAGGATTTAGATAAAAATACTATTATTGTTGTATTTGGAGATCATGGTTGGCATTTGGGAGACCATAGTTTATGGAACAAACATTCTAATTTTGAGCAAGCTACGCGTTCACCATTAATGATATATGTGCCAGATGGTAAAAAAACTGTAAAAGTAAGCTCGCCTACTGAATTTGTAGATCTTTTTCCAACACTTTGTGAGTTGTCAGGATTAAGTGTTCCCGAAAATTTAGATGGTAAAAGCCTAGTGCCATTCATAAATCAGTCAAATAATGTAGATAAAAAATATGCTGTAAGTCAATGGCATAAAGGAAAAGTGACAGGTTACAGTTTTAGAACAGAAACTTACAGGTATACAGTTTGGATAGATAAAAAGAAAAGCACGGAGGTTATTACTTCTAATGATATTGTTGCCCAAGAATTATACGATTATAGTAAAGACCCTTTAGAAACTGTCAACCATTTTGGATATGCTGACTATAAAACGATACAAGAAGAATTGATAAACTATTCGAAGGCGTATTTTAATTCAGAGTTATTAAAAACTAAGGGTTCAAAGAGGAGTTCTGATACTATAATTGTTGGTGCTACATTGAATCATAATGAGCTTAACTCTATAAAAGAAGAACTGTTTTTAAAAGATTTTAAGTACCTAACACCAGCCAATGCTGCAAAACAAACTAAAATTCATCCTACACCTAAAGTATGGAATTGGCAGCAAATAGACGATTTTATAAGTCTAGCTCAAAAACACGATTTACAAGTTCGCCTGCATGGTCCTATCTCACCTCAAGCATCAAAATGGGCGAAAGAAGATTACAGAAGTCCAGCAGAATTAAATCAAATCATGACTGAATTTGCAACCGCTTTTGCCATGAGGTTTAATAATGAGCCAACTATAAAATGGATGGATGTTGTAAACGAAACCATACTTCCTAATGGAACCTGGTTTGGCCCTAAAAAAGGAACTGATAAATGGGAAAACCCCTGGTTAAAAATGGGATTAGATGAAAATGGCTATCCGCTTTATATCTTAAAAGCTTTTGAAATTGCTACAAAACATGCTACCAATATTAAGCTGGTATACAATCAAAATGCAGGAATGCAAACCGAAATGTGGGATAAGCTAAAAGAAACCATAGTGTATATAAGATCTAAAGGTTATCGTGTAGATGGTATTGGATGGCAAGGACATATAGGCCTAAGTCCAACAACAAAAGCATTAAAGGAGAATACGGATGTAGCATTAAAAAAATTATCAAAATTAATTGATTGGGCACATCAAAATAATTTGGAGTTTCATGTTACCGAACTTGATTATTTCATCCAAGATAAAAGCAAATTAAACGAAGGCTTAAAAAGTCAAGCTGAGTTTTATCAAAAATTAATTAATGTTTTACAGCAGAAAACAAAATCAGGTGTTGTAACATTGAATCTTTGGGATATTGGTGAGCGCACTAAAAAAGGAAAAGAAGGTGCTTTTCAATCCATTTATAATTCAAACTTTCAGCCAACACCAAGTTATAACGTCATTAAAAATATAAATGAATAATATGTTTAAAAAAGTAATTAGAAAAGTAATTTTATTAAGTTTGATATTAACTGTATGTAGTTTTTATGCACAAAATTCAAGCGGACTCAAGTCAGGTGTAAGCCCTTTATATTTAGATCCATTTCAACCTACTGAAAAGAGAATAGACGATTTAATGAAAAGGATGACTTTAGAGGATAAGGTATATCAAATGAATCAATTTGTTGGATTGGATCACATGGAGAAAGGAAATCCTGACGATGATAAAGAAAATAATGATGCGCAGGGCTTTTATAAAACACTTTCTGTTAATGATGTTTCTAAAATGTGTGAAGAGGGAAAAATAGGCTCTTTTTTACATGTTTTAACTGCTAAAGAAGCAAATTACTTGCAAGAATTGGCCTTAAAATCACCCTTAAAAATTCCTGTATTAATAGGGATTGACGCGATACATGGAAATGCTTTAGTTTCTGGCACAACGGTATATCCATCTCCAATTGGATTAGCGTCTACTTGGGATGATGATTTTCTATATTCCATAGGAAAACAAACTGCGAAAGAGATGCGAGCTACCGGAAGTCATTGGACTTTTACACCAAACATAGACATACTGAGAGATCCGCGTTGGGGACGTGTCGGAGAAACATTAGGGGAAGATCCTTTTATGGTTGGTAATATGGGAGCTGCGATGATACATGGGTTTCAACAAGGCGATTTTACAGGGACTCAAAAAGTAATAGCCTGTGCAAAGCATCTTATAGGTGGAGGTGAATCCATCAATGGACTAAATGCTGCTCCGGCAGATATCTCAGTTCGTACATTAAGAGAAGTCCATTTACCCCCTTATAAAAAAGCTATTGATGCTGGTCTGTATTCTATTATGGCAGCTCATAATGAGATCAACGGTGTTCCCTCTCACATGAGTAAATGGTTAATGACGGATATTTTAAGAAACGAATGGAACTTCAAAGGGTTTTATGTAAGTGATTGGTTAGATATTGAACGTATTGATAAGTTACATCATGTTGCCCAAGATATGAAAGAAGCCTCTTTTTTATCTGTTGATGCCGGTATGGATATGCACATGCATGGTCCAGAATTTACAGATGCGATTATTGCATCGGTAAAAGAAGGTAAACTTTCCATAAATCGTGTAAATGATGCTTGCCGAAAAATTTTAACAGCGAAGTTTAAATTAGGGTTATTTGAAAATCGATTTGTAGATTTAGAGAAAAAAGGCGCATTGCTTTTTACAGAAGAACACAAGGCGACTGCATTAGAGTCTGCAAGAAAAGGGATTATATTACTCAAAAACAATGGGATATTACCTTTACCAGAAACGACTTCAAAAAAGAAAATATTTGTCACAGGACCCAATGCAAATAATCAATCTGTTTTAGGAGATTGGCATGCTGCCCAACCTGATGAAAATGTAATTACTATTTATGAAGGGATTAAAGCTTTAGGAGAAACCAAAGGCTATGCTGTAAACTTTTTTGATTCAGGAGAAAATATTAGAAAAATTCAAAGTTCTAAAATCCAGGAAGCTGCAAAAAAAGCGAAAAATGCAGACTATGCAATTGTTGTTGTAGGAGATAATTCTATGCGCTACAAATGGAAAGATAAAACGGCTGGTGAAAACATGGGTCGTGCCAACTTAGATTTGTTTGGCAGACAATTGCAATTAGTTCAGGCGATTAAAAAAACAGGAACACCCGTAATCATTGTTTTGGTCAACGGAAAACCAATTTCTGAACCTTGGCTTGAAAAAAATATTCCTGCTATTGTAGAATCTTGGGAACCCGGAAATTTAGGAGGTCAAGCAGTCGCTGAAATTTTATTTGGTGACATAAATCCAAGTGGAAAATTACCGTTAACTGTTGCAAGAAGTGTTGGTCAGTTAAGAATGATCTACAATCACAAGCCTTCTGCATATTTTCATAAATATGCCGATGAGAAAAAAACACCCCTATATCCTTTTGGGTTTGGTTTAAGTTATACTAAATATAGTTATAGCACACCAAAATTATCAAGTAAGACATTTAAACAAAACGAAGTTGTAACAGTTACAGTTGAGGTCACTAATAGTGGAAATATTGATGGAGAAGAAATTGTTCAATTGTATATCCGAGATAAAGTTAGTAGTGCTACAAGACCTGTAAAAGAACTCAAAGGCTATCAGCGCGTTACTTTGAGAGCAGGGGAAACAAAAACAGCAAGTTTTACCATAGATGTCGAAAGTTTAGCATTTTATGATATCAATATGACTTATTGTGTTGAACCTGGTGAGTTTATGATAATGACAGGATCCTCTTCAAACGATAAAGATTTAAAATCAACCACTTTAGAAGTTAATAACAGAATCGAATTATAAAATGACATATTATAAATTTGTTGTCATAACATGTGTTTTGTTTTTTTTAAGTTGTAAAACAACCAAAGAAAACAAGATATTAACTTCTGTTAAAAAAAACGTATTATTTTTAATGATAGATGATTTACGTCCTGAATTAAGTGTGTATGGACACAGTCAAATTAGCAGCCCCAATATTGATGCGCTAGCTAAATCAGGTGTCACTTTTAATAGAGCCTATTGTAATGTTCCCGTCTGTGGAGCCTCTAGGGCTAGTATCTTAACAGGAATAAGACCTACAGCAAACCGTTTTTTAAAATTTGATGCGAGTGTTACAAAGGAGACCCCCAATGTCCTGACATTGGTAAAGCATTTTAAAAATCAAGGATATACGACTATTAGCAACAATAAAATAACACATTTAAAGAGAGATATTAAAGACTGGGATGAGGAATGGTATCCTAGTACAAATGGATGGAGAAATTATATTTCTGAAGAAAATATTACTTTAGAAGAAAATGGTAAACACGGATATGCTTATGAAAGTCCAGATGTAGAAGATGCTGCTTATTATGACGGTAAAACGGCAAACAAATCAATTTTAGACTTAAAAAAATTAAAAGCTGAAGGCAAGCCATTTTTTATGGCTGTTGGTTTTGTAAAGCCACATTTGCCTTTTAATGCGCCAAAAAAATATTGGGATTTATACAAGGAATCTGAAATTACCTTACCAAAAAATAATTCTTTCTCTAATTCTGCACCAGAAATAGCCAATCATTCTTGGGGAGAACTGCGTTATTATAAAGATATTCCTAAAAAGGGACAAGTTTCTGATACTGTTGCAAAAAAGTTGATACACGGCTATTATGCTACTGTAAGTTATGTGGATACTCAAGTAGGAAAAGTTTTAAAAGAACTTAAAAACTTGGGATTAAAAGACAACACAGTTATTGTTTTAGTGGGGGATCATGGTTGGAGTCTAATGGAACACGGACTATGGGTAAAGCATAGTAATTTTAGGGTCGCGCTTCAAGTACCTTTGATCATAAGTGCTTCCAATATTTCGAAAGATAGGCACACGAATTCGATTGCTGAATTGGTAGATTTATATCCAACCTTATGTGAATTGGCAACTATTCCTACTCCACCACATGTAGATGGCGAATCTTTGGTTGAAGCCTTACAAACACCTTCGAAAGTATTTAAAAATACAGCCTTGGCCAGATGGCAAAAAGGAGAAACTTTAATTGCTGATAATTTATTTTATACAGAATGGCAAAGAAATAATAACACAATAGCCAGAATGCTTTACGATCACAATACAGATTCAGACGAGAACAGAAATTTGGCAATTGAAGCACCCTTCAGAGACATTGTAGATAGTTTGAGTACAATTTTAAATAACAGATTAAAAAGAACAAAATGAAAAATAATTTTATTAAAAGTTTTTGCGTGCTAACGCTTGTTTTTGGGTTTTGGAATTCTTGTAATATAGCAAAATCACACACAAATGTTTCAGTAAAAGCAGCATCAACTGTAAAGCCAAATATTATTTACATCATGGCAGATGATTTAACAACCCAGGCTATAAGTGCTTATGGCGGAATTTATAAAGATATTGCACCAACACCTAATATTGATAAAGTTGCAAAAGAAGGGATGTTATTTCACGATGTTTTAGTCACTAATGCTATTTGCGGCCCAAGTAGAGCCGCGATACTAACAGGTAATTATAGTAACTTAAATGGGTACTATAAAAATGAAAGTGGGGGAAAATTTAATTCAGAGCAGTGGACGTTTCCACAAGAATTTCAAAAACAAGGCTATGCTACTGGCTTATTTGGTAAATGGCACTTAGGTACAGATCCTGTTGGATTTGATAGTTTTAAATACCATAATTCTGCAGGACAACAAGGTCATTATTGGGATCCCCTTTTTAATGCTAATGGAATCGATGTAAAAGAGAAAGGCTATGCTACTAATTTAAGTACAGATTTTGCATTGAATTGGCTCGATTCTACAAAAACTTCTAGGCAACCGTTTTTAATGATACTACAATACAAAGCACCACACAGACCATGGGAGCCAGATACAAAGTATGAAACATTATGGGATGCTATAGAAATGCCATATCCAGCAACATTTAATGATACGTATGAAGGACGTGAAAAGACGGCTGGGGATACAGAAATGACGATGGAATATTTTAGTCGTAGAGATATGAAATTAGAACGTCCAAAGGATATAAAGAAAGGAAAAGAAAGTATTAAATGGGATTTCTATGGTGCTAAACCAGGCGAGATTGTTCAACCAGAAGGTATGAATAATGAAGAAGGAAGAAAATGGAGGTATCAAAACTATATTAAAGATTATTTAGCGTGTGTTAAATCTGTTGACGATAATGTTGGACGTGTTCTAAACTATTTAAAAGAAAATAACCTTGAAGAAAACACCATTATTGTATTAACTTCAGATCAAGGTTTCTATTTAGGAGATCATGGTTTTTTTGATAAACGATTTATTTACGAAGAATCTTTAAGAATGCCATTCATGGTAAAATATCCAAAAAAAATAAAGGCAGGAAGTGTTAATGAAGATATTATCTCAAATATAGATTTTGCGCCTACATTATTAGAATTAGCTGGTATTTCAACAACTCAAAAAATGCAAGGAACTAGTTTTGTTCCTGTTTTAGAAGGGAATACTCCAAAAGATTGGCAGGATGCGATGTATTATCATTATTACGAGTTTCCGTTTTGGCATCATGTACAACCACATTATGGTATAAGAACTCAAAAATATACGCTAGCTCATTTTTATTACAATATTGATGTTTGGGAATTATATGATTTAGAAAAAGATCCAGGTCAAGTGAATACTATTTATAATGACCCCAATTATGCTGAGGTGACAGCTGAATTAAAGGTGAAGTTAAAAAACTTAATGATCAAATTTGAGGATAATAAAAGCTTGGTAGATTTTAGAAAAATAACCGACACTGATTTTGGTAGAATTGTAGATAATATTAAGGATGAAGAATCTGTACAACAGATTTTAACTAAGAAAAAAAATTAGAGTACATACTCCTTTTAAACTAAAAATCATGATGAAGAGACAATTGTTATTATTAGCGATACTCTTAGTCATGATTTTTTCTTGTCATAAAGTTGAGAATCCCTTTAGAACTGAAAACCTTATTCCGTGGTCTATCGTTGCTTTTGATAAATTAGAACGCACCCCCTCAGAACGCGTGGCTATGGTAAAAAAGCTTGGTTTTAGTCAATATGCTTTTGGAGGTAGAAAAAAGCATGTTGAGACCATGGTAATCGAACTAAATATAGCGAGAGCCGAAGGCATTAAGATTAGTGCTGTTTGGCTTTATATAAACAATAAAGATACTTTAAGAAACCTTAAACGCGCAAATGAAAGAGTTTTTGAAAGTTTAAAAGCTACCCATACATCTACACAAATTTGGGTAGGAATCGATGCTGAATATTTTGAGGGTTTAACGCAATCTCAATCCCTTAAGAAAGCGCAAGACATGATTTCATTTCTTTCTAAAAAAGCCAAAAAAGTTAACTGTAAAATAGCATTGTATAATCATGGTGGATGGTTTGGAGAATCCGAAAATCAATTAGAAATTATGAAACGTTTACCGAAGCATGATATTGGTATTATCTATAATTTTCATCATGCACATAAGCAATTAAATACATATCGAAGTAATATCAAAAAAATACTACCTTTTTTATGGTGTGTTACTTTAAATGGTATGAAAAAAGATGGACCAAAAATCATTCCTATTGGGGAGGGAAACCTTGAAGAAGAGATGATCAATTGTATACTTAAGTTAGGTTATAAAGGACCTTTTGGTATTTTAGGGCACGTGAAGGAGCAAGACGTAGAACTCACTTTAAAAAAGAATTTAAAAGGCTTACAAGCACTTCTTGTAGCTAAATAAATTTAAAACCATTTCCCCCTACTAAAAAAACATATCACCTTTCAAGGAATCTCTATTACATATAAGTTTACAACTAATTAATCTAAAATAATATTATGAAAAAACTTTACACATTATTAGTTTGTACATTTTTATTTGGTACAGGATTGTTTGCTCAAACAAATCTATTATTAAATTCAACGTTTACCTCCGGAGATGATTGGAGAGGTGACGCAGTTGGGGGTTGCACTGGAGCAGAACTTGGGACATACGACTCATCAGAAACGAATACGGCCGATGGTAGTGGATCTTGGAAAATAAATGCGTGCGATAATAATAATAATCGTTTGCAATCGGCTGCAGCTTTTGCGGTTGATATTGACAATTATACATTTACCTTTTATGTAAAAGGAACAGCAGGTCAGGTTATTACTCCTTGGTTTTTTGTAACAGGTTCTGGAAATATACTTCCTATTGAAGGAGACTATACCATAGTAAACACCGGCGAATGGGAACAAGTTGTAAGAACACATAGTATTCCAGCAGCAGTGAATGTAACAGCACGAATTCGTCTTAAAACAGTAGATTCATCTGTTAATATTGACGACGTTTCTTTAGTTCTAACCTCATCGCTTGGCGTAGACGATTTTTCAGACACAAATAAAATAGAATTATTTCCAAATCCTGTAAAAGATATTCTATCAATAAAGTCACTTTCAATAATTAAGAAAGTGGAGGTATTCAATGTATTGGGCCAAAAAGTAATGGGTAGAGAAAATACAAATGATCTGAATGTAACTAAATTAAAATCTGGAGCATACATTCTAAAAATTGTTGATGAGAATAATGGTGTTTCAACGAAAAAATTCATAAAAACGAATTAAGGATTTTAAACATTTAATACGAACAAAAATGAAAAAAATAATTGCACTAATATTATTCTGTGGTTTTTTATCTACAGCGAATGCACAAAAACAGTCCTATCAAGAAAAAAAGGCAACCACAAATGCACAACATATAGCCGAATCCATGGATTTAAATGACAGTACTAAAACGTTACTGTATGCAATTTTGTTGGGTAAATATGATGAAACTTCAAAACAAATAAAAGGCAACGATTTATCAAATGAAGAAAAGAAAATGATTTATAAGAAATCATTTAAACAAACCAATCAAAAATTGTCAGTCCTGTTTTCTAAAGAAGAAATCAATACCATTAATGCCTTGTTAAAAGAACAGCATAAAAAAGGTAAAAATTAGTTTACCACAAATATAAATAATTGAATAAGGCGATAGTATTTGCCTTATTTTTTAAAATACAGTATTATGTTTAAAAAAACAGTCTTATTATTTTTAATAGTTCTCCTGGCACCTTTTATGCTATTTGCTCAAGCAAAAACAGGTGCAGAAAGAGTTCTTGAAATGGGAAGAGGGATCAACCTTGGGAACGTTCTTAGTGCTCCCACGGAAGGAGATTGGGCGGTCCCAGTAACGGAACAATATTTTATTGACGTAGCTAAAGCTGGTTTTACCAATGTTAGAATACCAGTTGACTTTTTTGGCACCCGAACTACAGGTAATATTAATGGTACTAGTACTGCTAGTTATTCTGCTGATGCTGGTACGGCATCCGTTTATACTGATAATCCAGAAACTTTTACAATAGATGCCACCTATTTAACTAGAGTAGAACAAGTAATTACTTGGTCGTTAACTCATGGGCTTGTAACGATTCTTGATTTTCACGGATCAGATTTAAAATCTGATTTCATTAAAACATTTGACACTGATGAGAGTGCTTATACAGACCCAACTTCGGCAAGAAGAGCAGCGGATAATGCAAAATTTAGAGCTATTTGGACCATATTGGCCGATACATTTAAAGATGAAGACCTAAAGTTAGTGTTTGAAATTATTAACGAGCCTTATTTTTATATGAGCAAGGCAGATATGGATACACTTAATGTCGATATCTTAGCGATTATAACACTAGGAGGAAATAACCCAGATAGAAATATTATTCTTACAGGAGGTGGTCAAACGTCTTATAATGCGATTACGCAAATTGAGCCTACCCTTTTTGATAGTGATCCTAATCGTTTAATAGGAACTTTTCATTATTACAACCCGTATAATTTTACAAGTTCTAGTTTAGCAACTGGTAATGATTATGATTGGGGAGCAGTCGATGAATCAGATGTAGATGGACATTTTGCTACAGTTAAATCATGGACTGATACTCACTCAGTACCTGTTTATTTAGGTGAATTTGGTGCAGATAATACTGGTGGATATAATTACAGTACAGGAGATTTAAACGCTGTTTCAGCGAATTCTACTGGTTTTGCTGATGGAGGACCAGACAACACCTCAAAAGTAGCGTATTTTAGATATGTTTCAGAATTAGCCATCAGTAAAGGATTTTCTTTTGCAGCTTGGGATTCTGGACCAAAGTCTAATAAAACAATTCATAAGAGAACAGATAATCCTCTTACAGTGAATTTTAAGAGAAGTGAATTTTCAGTAACTAGTCATGATCCAAAAGTAACAACTGTAAGTACAGTTTTTGATACCTCTGTTTGGGTTGAAGATGTTAGGTATGCATTAGTAAACCCATTATCAAACTCAAAAAATCTGCTATACCAAAAGAACCCAACGTTTACCTCTGGGAGCAGTTGGAGTGGTACCGGAGTTAGTAATTGCTCTGGAGCCGAAGAGGGTGTATACGATGCGGCAGTAGCGCATACTGCCGATGGTAGTGGGTCTTGGAAAATAAATGCTTGTGATAATTCTAATAATCGTTTACAGTCGGCGCAAAAAATTTCAGTTGCTCCGGGGAATTATACATTTACATCTTATGTAAAAGGGGAAGCGGGTCAGCTTATTACTCCTTTTTTTTACACTACTAGTAACATATTTTCTACTGAAGGAGACTATACCATACAAACCACAGGGGCATGGGAAAAGGTTGTAAGAACATTTGACCTACCAGCTGATGATGTATCGGTACGAATTCGTCTTAAAACACTAAATACATCTGTTCATGTTGATGATGTATCTTTAGTTCTAACTTCGGACGCTGAACTTATAAATTCGAGATCTGCAATTTCAGCTTCAATATCCTCGACCCAAGATGGAGATTGGGAAAGTACCGCAACTTGGGCAGGTGGGGTTGTGCCATCATTTCAATCAGATAACGTTACTATTAATAATGCAGTAGTAATTAGATCTGCAGTTGCAGTAAATGATTTAGCGTTAGGATCCGCAGGGAAATTAACAATAAATACAGGTAAGAGTATCAATATTGCTAATAATTTAGACATTGCTAACACTGCATTTAATAGTGTTATTTTCAATACTGGTGGTAATGGACCTGCATTATTAAAAATTGGCGGCACCTATAATCCCAGTGGGAATAGAATTTTGTACTATCATAAAATGAATTCAAGTAGTTTTAATCAGAAGTGGTTATTAATAGCTGCGCCATTAGAAAATGCAACTATTGCTAATTTCCTTGATATAACAAAAGCATCCCAGGTAGTGAAAAATGAGACCAAAACGGCATTTGCTCCTTATAATGATGCTCTTGGTGCAGGTTTAAAATATACGTATGTTGCTAATGATTACTCAGGATCAGAAACATTTG
>Ga0206126_10001880_pt1 | contig 24241 bp, 25 predicted proteins | sample Helgoland_Spring_5_FD_148621 | JGI IMG/M metagenome (GOLD analysis project Ga0206126, IMG submission 148621) | Pelagic subsurface seawater microbial communities from Kabeltonne, Helgoland, North Sea - Helgoland_Spring_Bloom_20160412_1 | ecosystem: Environmental > Aquatic > Marine > Epipelagic ...
TTTGCCAATGCGATTTTTGAACCTCTATGGAATAACCGCTGCATTGAGCAGATTCAGATTACTTGCTCGGAAAACCTTGGCATGGAAGGCGGGCGAGGTGCTTATTATGATAGCGCAGGCGCAATGCGAGATATGGTGCAAAACCATTTGTTGCAGCTGCTGAGTTTGGTCGCAATGGAGCCGCCAACTGATTTATCCGCTGACGGGGTCAGGGACGAAAAGGTAAAGGTGCTGCGTTCGCTTCGCCAGTGGGATACCCCTGAGCTTGTGGCCGATAACGTGGTACGTGCCCAGTACATAGCCGGTCATGTTGATGGCGAGAATGTTGTCGGATATCGCGAAGAGGATCGCGTAGATCCCGAGTCGATGACGGAATCGTATGTGGCAATGCGTGTGCTTGTTGATACTTGGCGCTGGAGTGGCGTGCCGTTTTATGTGCGCATGGGAAAACAGCTGCCTAAGAAAGCGACAGAAATATCAATCCATTTCAAAGAACCACCAACGGTCTTATTTAATGCCCTATCTGGCGGTGTCCCGGGAGGGAATGTATTGGTCATTAGAATACAGCCCGATGAGGGGATTTCCCTGCGGATGGTTTCTAAAATACCGGGATCAAGTCTGCGTATGGAGCCTGTGAAGATGGACTTTCATTACGCGACAAGTTTTGGCAAAGGTAGCCCAGAAGCCTATGAGCGCCTGCTGTTGGACTCTATGGCAGGGGATGCCACCTTGTTTGCACGCCGTGACGAAGTAGAGGAGGCGTGGAAGTTTATCGATCACATTCATCATGCTTGGCATCAGTCCAAGTTGCCACCGGTGATGTCAGAGTATGTTGCCGGCACCTGGGGCCCCAAGGAAGCAGATGACTTATTGGGTAAGAACGGTCATAAATGGAGGAGGCTATAAGAAGTCGTCATGATGAGTGATTACGCTGACAATGATTACGCCATGGCCCTCGGTAAAGAGGTCGCCATCGCTGATGTTGATAAGGAACTGCACCTGTTGTGGGAGGAGGATAAAGCGAGCACCAACGCATCCCTCATTAACCTAGCTGTTTATTCTGAGCAAAGAGGAGCGATTATCAAAAACTCCGAACATGTTCAGATCATTACCCGTGAGCATGCTTGCCGAGCTATTTTAATCGGTGTTGACCGTAATAATCCCGATGCATCAATTCGTGCGTGGATAACAGCACATTGCCACCTATCTCATGGCCGAAAAAGTGTTTGTTGTGAACAAATAGCTTTTCAGCTGACAGGAAAGTCCACCGGTAGATTGCGCAATACCGTGTTCTCTCACCTCAACAGTGATTTGCCGCTGGTGTTTTGGTGGCAAGGCGAATTGAGCTCTTTGTTTTCTGAAAGGCTATATAGTCTCATTGATCGTTTTATTTTCGATAGCTCGGAGTGGGCAAATCCACTGAAATCCTATGGCTGTATCGGTGAGGCAATGCAAAGTGAACATTCACTTCTGCCGATGGACATTGAGTGGACGCGCAGTTCTCAGATTCGCATGGCAGTGGCAGGATTGTTTGACGATCCGATGGCAGCGAGTGCTCTTCAGCGTATGAATGAGTTGCGGGTAGTGGTGCACCCCAAACACCGTATGGCTGGGTTACAACTGCTGGCATGGGTGATTCAAAGGACCGGTTGGAAGCAGAGCAAAGAGCTGCCTCTGGGGAGTGACAATGGAGATGTCTATCATTACGAAACAACAGAAGGGTCTGATGTTGTCGTTACTATTGTAACGGATCCTTTGTCTGCACCTGTGGGTATGATGGAATTTAAATCTTCGCGCTGTGAGGTCAGGGTCACACGTGATGCCGGATCGCCTTACATTCGCCAGGAGCTTCATGCTGGCTCACATCAAATCGAGCGTTGCACACCTTCTAATAGTGATGACTCAGCCGATCTCGTCATGAATCAGCTCTCGAGAGGAGGCAACAACTCGCTCTACCGCGCGGTGATGCCCGATTTTTTAAACCTTCTCGGTGGAGAGCTGAATGGTAGCTGTGAAGTGGAAGATGTGTGATCCATATCAGCACTCATTGTTTTAGCTAGATCAGGCCAAGAAATGCGTTATGCACTTTCTCCAGGCCAACGGTAGTCAACGGGCCGTGACCAGGGCACAATACCGTATTTGAGGAGAGGGTCATTAGGTTTTCTTTTGCTGTTTTCAGAGCCAGCTTATAGCTCTCCGAGTCGGGACTTTTACCCATAGACCCGGCGAATACACTGTCACCAATAATACAGACGGGAACACTTAGCCCATCATAGTAATAAGCTTTGGCAGGATTCATGTGGCCACTTACATCGATGGCTGTGAGTTTGTTTCCAGAGTGGCTATTTTCTGTCTGGCCGTGCTGTGTATCTTCAGGATAGATAATGCGTGTTTGCTCGAAACGTTGGATGCCCGCAATGTGATCATGGTGCCGGTGGGTGATGTAAAGCGCATCCAAAACTAATTGATGTTGCTCAAGGTATTCGATGAGAAGGTCCGCATCAGTTCCGGTGTCAAATGCTAGCGCATGCTGACCCATGATGATGAGGTATGCATTAACCCCTGCGTGACCAAATGGGGAGACGATTCGGACAAGTCCATCAGGTGCTGAAGCATCAGGCTGGTAGGAAGGGAGGCCGATCAAGGCGGATGGGGAAAGCTCAAGAGTTGCAGCCATCTGTTTAAGTATACGATCGTCGTATTGGCCTGTGAGTGCGGTGTTAATATCACCTTCCGGCAGATTTGTTATTTTTGCGAGTTGCGCAAGGGACAGGCCAAGCCCGTGCATGGCTTTGCCGATGACGTCACAGACATCGTCTTCTAGAGGCATATGAGATAGAGACATTGATCGTTGTTATGTAAGAGAAAGTTGAGGTAGGTTCAACAGCATGTTCGATGTGGTTTGCGCTGTTATTATGGATCAAGAGGGCAGGTTTCTCGTTTGCAAGCGTGCTGAGGGTAAAGCACTAGCGGGTAGCTGGGAGTTTCCCGGAGGAAAGGTGGAGGCCGACGAAAATCCTCAATCAGCACTGCAGCGAGAGATCATGGAGGAGTTGGCATGTGAGATTGAGGTGGGTGAGCAGTTGCCTGCAGTAAAACACCACTATCCTGAATATTCAATACGCTTGTTGCCCTTCATTTGTAGTATCAACAGTGGCGAACCTACTGCACTAGAGCATACTAAGATCATGTGGGCCACGCCGGATCAATGTCGGAGCTTGAAATGGGCACCGGCTGATGTTCCTGTCTGGACGGCGCTATTCTCGTCATAGGGAAAGGTCATTTTAGCGACCTTGTGCCAGCCTTTCAGCTAGGAATTCAGGAAGCCCTGCTGCAATGATTTTCGCCTGTGCTGTTTGAATATCGTATTCGATACGGCGGAAGTGAACGGTTTTCCGATCCGTGTCGTAAATGCAATAAGATGCCCTCCAATCACCGTCACGTGGTTGTCCTACCGCACCGGTGTTGATGAAATACTTAGTTTCAGCTTCAATAACAATAGATTCAGCGGGAACTTCATGGACACGATTGTCACTAACAAATACACGAGGCACATGAGTATGCCCGTAGAAGCAGACGGACGTTACCTGGTAAGAGAAATTGGCCATCGCATCGAATTTATTGGTTACATAGTTCCACGATGTAGGCTGATCGAGTGTTGAGTGAACAACAGTGAAGTCTTGAATTAGTCGAACTAATCGCAAGCGAGCGAGCCATGTGCGCTGCTCGGGGCTGAGCTGCTCACGAGTCCATCGTATGGCTTCAGCGGCATTCGAATTCATCATCTCCAGTGAGCTGTCACTAGCGCTGTCTTGGTCATGATTGCCTTTGATGACGGGGCATCCGAGGGCTTGAACGCGCTCAATACAGGCAACCGGATCAGCATTGTAGCCAACAATGTCTCCTAAGCAGATGTGACTATCGCAACCTTGTGCAGCAGCGTCAGCTAAGACGGCATCTAAAGCTTCAAGGTTGGCGTGGATGTCACTGAACAGTGCGATTCTCATAGCTGGGAAAGTCGTTAATCATTGTCTTGAGTGGGCATAGAGTGGAAGCACAAAATAAAGTATCGTTCGGCTTCGGGAATTTGATCATGCGGCAACGACTACTAGGCAGTATCAATGTGGCAATGCCAGCAGATCCAATTTGGTAAGTAGTTAAAACTTAAAGAGCTCGCTTGTTTCCAGTTGCTGAATTTTCAAGCTTACACCATCTATGGGATAACCCTGTTTTTCATGTATGATGTAGTTTTTGAGCCACGCAAGTTGTAGTTGGCTACTGGGGAATAGCTCGCTATCGGGTATGCGCTCATTTTGTGGAATATCCAAGGAGTTTTGTAATGCAAAGAGCGTAGAGGCTAATTTGGGTAGGTGATTATCAGTCGACTCCTTGAAAAGATCATAGCCATAACGGTATGCTTCCTGGTGCAGGCTCTGCAGACGCGTCATGGCGTAATATTTAAATCTTTGTATCTGAGGACGTCTAAATTCAGGAAGATTTTTGCAATTGAGTGTATCATCGAAGTGTTTCATGGCCCGTTCTATGTCAGGCAGTTTGTGAGAGTCAGTCCACACACGTGAGAGTTCTCGATGTAATTTCCAATTATCCGGATTTTCGATGATACCAAGCTGGAGGAAGGATGAGCCTTTTTCGATATAACGCTTCCGCATCGATCGTTGCCTGAGGGGGCTGAGGTCTTCTTTTTCTTTGTAGTAGCTCGAAGCATTGGTGTGTAATTGCCAAGCTCCCGTATCCCAATAATAGATAGTCTGAGGCTGAAGTGTGGTAATGATTTCGTAAGTCTCTTCCACCTTAATCCAATCGAGCTCCTCAAAATGAAGAAAGGCACGAAAGTTCCATATTGCAGCTACTAAGGAACGTAAACCGCCGAGGGCAACCGCAGCTCCTGTTTGGCCAAGTTGCAGGCTGGTGCCTTCTCTGAGGGGCGGCTGAATCAGCTTTAAGCTGACCATATCGCGGCTCAGCTTGTCTTCATAGCGATATTTGGCAAAGCCAAAGCTCAGCAGGACAAAAAAAATGACAACGATCTGGACGGTAGTTCGCATTTAAAATTCTTTTTTTCTGAAGGTGAACCACGCTAAGACACTATAAATGCCTGAATAAAAGAGCGTTAAGATAGCAAGTCGCGAGAAGATTCCTTCGGTGACCTTTTTGCCCTCAATGGTAGAATCAATAATGTTATACAACTGAAAGTCGGGGAAGATAAGCGCAATGCTTTGTGTCAGAATCTTGAGTTCTTTGGTGGCGCCGCCGCTGTGGCTGTGTAGCCAGTAGTTGCGCGCATCTTCGGTGAAGTGGCCCATAAAATAAATGACTACGGCGATCACAATGGTAAACAAAGTTGAGCTCGAAAAGGTGGAGATGAGTAATGCCATCGATGCCATGACCATCGCCTTGAAGAAGATAGCACCAACACCGGCTTGAAGGGCCCATGTTACCCCTTGCTGAGATACTTCTGCCAAACGCAATTCTAGATGCTCAGGTGGCCAACCGTGAGCCTCTGCCTTGGCCATTTCAATAAGTAACAATTCCTCAGTTCTGAAATGCAGAATGATCGATAATAAACCATTCATCAGAAGCAAAGAAACCCCAACAAGAATGAGGACTCCTACCAGTTTTCCGAGGAGGTAATCGAGTCTAGGCACAGGCTTACTGAGGATGGTGTAGAGTGTCCTGTCTTCGAGATCTTTGGGGATCAGCAATGCCGTGGCAGCAATAGCAAACAGTATAGAGAACATCGCCATTGCTCCCATTGCGGTGCTTTTTAAAACGATGAGTTCTTGTTCCGCACTGTCTTCAGTGGTTCTACTCCAGGGCATTTCAAAGAAGCTTGCTGCCAGCATCAGCACAGCAAACACTCCGAGGAAATAAAATACCTTCATACGCACTAAGTGCGTGAAGGTGTGGCTTGCAATGATGAGAATGCGAGCCGGTGAGAAAAAAGCATTTCTACGCATGATCGTCTCCTTTCGGGGTAGCAGTGGCAGCTGTTGAGTTTGATTTTTTTGCCTCATCGAGGAACAGTCTTTCCAGCGTGGTTCGAGGTTTACCCATACTTACAAATTTCGCATTTTCAGCATCAGCAATGACGGCTTTGATGCGGGCAAGTGTGCGGGGCCCTGCATCTTTGATTAATATTTCAGTTTGGTCCTCAATGGCAATAAGGTCTTCAAGAGGTCCTGCCTTAACAATTTTGCCGTTGAAGATAATGCCTACGTGATCACAAACTTCCTGAACTTGTTCGAGCAGGTGAGAGCAAAGGAAGACGGTCACCCCTTTATCCTTGAGTTGGACGATAAGGTCTCTGATTTCACGTGAACCAACGGGGTCGACTCCTGCGGTTGGTTCGTCAAGAATGATCAGGCGTGGCTCATGAATCAACGCTTGCGCGAGCCCTATTCTCTGGAGCATTCCTTTGGAATAGCCGCCAACTCTGCGCTTGCGAGCATCCTCAAGGGATACCAGTTCCAGCATCTTATCGACGTGGTTACTGAGTGCCTTGCCTCGCATGCCGCATAGCTTGGCGTAAAAACGTAAGGTTTCTTCACCAGTGAGATGTTTGTAAAAATAAGGGTTTTCAGGAAGGAATCCGATTTCTTGTCTGGAATCTGTTTTGAGAGAGTTTTTGCCAAAGACATAGCAACTGCCTGCTGTTGGTCTGAGTAGCCCAAGCAGAGCTTTCATCGTGGTTGATTTGCCGGATCCGTTGGGGCCAATCAGTCCATAGACCTCTCCCGGCATAATAGTTAGGGATACGTCATCAACGGCACGTATCCTTGTTTTGCGGAAAGGAGAGGGGAACTCCTTGACCAAGTGGTTAATCTGAACGGCGGGTGTGTCTTCCATAATTGTTGCGCTTTGAATCTAGCGGTATTGAGGATGGGTGCAAACCACTTTTTTAAGAAGTGAGCATATTTTTCGTCCCGGGATCTAGATTGAGGCCCGCATGGGATTCATGTGTCGGCTCACTATGAATTCGTGACAGGAATTTGATGGTGGTAACCATGTGGTTTCATCACCGAATACAAACAAAAACGCACCAGCTAGGCCGGTGCGTTCAATAAACAAGTTAATCAAAAAACAATGAAAACCTATGCCTCGGAAGAGAGTGATTCCTTGCGAGCTTTTTTGATAATGTCACGCACGGTATCAGAAGGTTGAGCGCCTTTGGCGATCCAATCTTCAGCCTTGGCAACATCTAGAGTGAAATTTACTCCGTCTTCCATAGGATTGTAGGAGCCGATTTGCTCGATGTAGCGGCCGTCACGGCGCTTGCGGCTGTCGACAGCAACGATCTTGTAAAAGGGTCGATCTTTGGTGCCTTGGCGGTTAAGTCTAAGAGTAAGCATAATTCGTTTGTTTAGAAATGGATCTGCCAAAGGTGGCAGGGGGCGGAAATTGTACGAAGAAGAGCGATTTGCCAAGCGAAAAATGGTAAATTTAGGCTATTTTACATTTTCATTCCAGGAATTGGTGCTATCAGACCACGCCGACAAGGTCAGGGGCTTGTTTTACTGCCCTCACATATTATCTCCCAATCTCCTCAAGTCATGTTTATCGATCACATCAGAATTTATGCAGAAGCCGGAGATGGTGGCAATGGGGTTGTCCACTTTCGGCGTGAGAAGTTCCGTCCCAAAGGCGGCCCTGACGGCGGTGATGGAGGCGACGGCGGCTCGGTCATTCTCCGGGTTGACCCAGCGGTAGATAATCTTAAGGCTTACTCCTATGATCCTAAGTTGGTTGCTAAGCGGGGCGAGCATGGTGCCGGCAATCGTAAGCATGGTAAAAGCTCTAGGGATAAAATAGGCAAGGTCCCTCCGGGAACGGTAGTTTACCGCAGTAATGCCAGCACCGTATCGGAGGCAGTCGAGCTCGAGCGCGGTGAGGAAGGAATCGATCTGGAGCCCATTGTCGACCTGACAGAATATGGTGACGAGTTTGTACTTTGTCAGGGAGGCAAGGGAGGCAAGGGCAACTGGCATTATAAAACGTCTACGAACCAAGCACCGGAGGAACACACCCTAGGCACGGAGGCCGACTTCGGGGTATATTACTTGGAACTACGCCGTATCGCGGATGCGGGCATGGTAGGGTTTCCCAATGCGGGTAAATCAACACTGGTCAACAAGCTGTCCCACGCCACGCCTAAGATTGGCAATTATCCCTTCACTACGCTGAACCCGATGGTCGGGGTCGTTGAGTTTCCTAAATATCGGCGCTGCACTGTGGCGGACATCCCAGGACTGATCGAAGGGGCACACGAGAACCGTGGGCTGGGTCATGAGTTTCTTCGTCACATTACGCGATGCAAGCTGCTGCTCTTCGTCATCGACATGGCGGGAAGTGAAATGCGCGACCCGATCGAAGACCTTCAGACGCTTCGAACTGAGATCAAACTGTACGATGAGGACTTGTCAAAATTTGAGTGGGTAATTGTAGCAAACAAAATGGACCTTGAAGGCGCAGAAGAGAATCTGGCCAATTTCCGTGCCCGTTTCCCGAAGCAGACGATTATCCCGATTTCTGCGGATACCGGCGAGGGAGTCGATGCATTGCGCGCAGAGCTCGACAAGCGTGTAGGGTATCGGAAGGATCAAAGTTAGTCTCAGGCCTGCATCCTGTGGCCGAGTGGGGGGCAGGCCAGTGCTAGCCATTTGATTGATTGGCCGGTTCTTCCTGATCCTGATGCTCCAAGAAATCACGGGCGATCTGATCGAGCCGATCGAGTTGAGGCCTAGGAATTTTTTCGGTTTCGACCCAATCACCAGAACGGAGCGCGATGATAAATGTGCCCTCTGACTCATCCTGGGAGAGTCTTTTTATTACTCTTTCAATCTTCTTATGATGATACTGATTGAGCTCGGTGTTGCCTATCAACTTTGGAGTGAGTATGTAGATTCGGCGGTCGGTTAAAACGATCGATTTCGGTCCAGTGAGTTTGACGGCCGCGGTTACCTTCAGCAACGGGATATGTTGCACGGCAATATAGTAGATGCTTTCCTCGGGCTCAGATAGTGAATCTACGAGGGCAAAACTCTGATCAACGATATGGGGTTCTTGTCCGTCATCACCAAAACTGCTCAGCTGTTGGTGCAGCTCGAAGACTCGCGAAAGTGTTTCCCACCCAGACAACTCGGGATAATATACGTAGTCAGAAGCTTCAATCTGGCCTTCGTTGAGTAGTTGGCCGATTTGGATTTGGCTGTAGGGTCCGATCGCCTCCTCTGCCCCCTGCTTGAGGATATGAAATATTTGATGTTCTGGAAGTTCCTCGGATATCATAGCTCCGTTGACGATGTATGTGTATGTTTAACTGACACTACTTTCTAGCGCTGCTGTGGGGGCACCCTAAACCGAATTAATAGTATTTTTTTATCTGACGGTCTTACTTTCAGCACTTTACCGTAATTAGTCGAACATTTTGTTGCCATCTGGTCAAGAGATTAGGTCTAGCGTGGCCGGCAAAGGATGGGGTGATGAGGAATGGGGTGATACGTCAAGCGAGGATCAGCAGGGCCAGATAGGGAGCGAGGCTGAATACAAAGAACAGCAATTTGAAGAGCCCAAGGTAGGAGTATGCGACGATGTTAAAGGTATCGCGTGAAATGGGGAACCATTTGCTTTGGATGCGATAGATGAAGTCCGGCGCGAGCCAGAGAAGCAGTGAACTATAAATGAGAATAGCGGCATTGATAATGGTGCACCACATGAAAAAGGTAGTGAGCGTCTCGATAGGCATGGTGATAATGAGTATTAGGTTTGAATGCTCGAATTTAGCCCTATCACATTAGGCTTTTAACGATGGGAAGACAAGCAGTAAGGGAATGGGTCAAGCAAGCACAACCCTATAACAATGCCGATGAACTACATAATCTGTAGCATCGTTTCAGAGTATCAAGTATTGCGACCTCTGGCTTAGATGGCGGATGCTGCGGGTCGTTACTCGGGAATGGAGTGATAGATCTGCTCTAGACTCAGCACAGCATAGGCCGTGACCAGCACGGGGTCGCTTTCCCACCAGCGGGAGTTTTTGTTCACCCACGATCCGTCGGGGGCTTGGGTGGAGAGGATCGCGTTGGAGAGCTTGTTGCGCCAATCGATTTGTTTGCCGTCTTTAGTCCTTAGCGTGTCGATATTGGCAGCGGCGAGGCCTTTGGCCATGGTATGATAGTAGTAGAACAGCCCTTGCTGGCCCAGGCTCGGGTCATCTTCGGTGGCGAGGCCCGGATTCTCTGTGACGGTGAAGTTTTCCGACAACCATTTTTTGACGGCGGTGATGCGAACGTCATTTTCATCGAGCTCAGCATAGATCATGGAGAGCAGAGCGGCATAGGACATGGATCCGTAGCCACGGAGGACCTTGCTGCCATCGGGGGTAGTCCGGTGGCCGGCTTTCGAGTTGCCCGGGAAGTAGTTGAAGGATCCGTCGTCACCTGTTTCGGGCAGGTCGTTGGTTTCTTTGAGGTTCTGCGTGCGAGAGATGAACTGAATGGCGGCTTCCCAATTGAGTTCAGGTTGCTTGCCTGAGGCATCGTCTTGGGCAATGTGTCGGGAGAGTTTGAGCGCCTCGATAGAGAGGTAGGTGTTGGATAAGTCAGAATGCTGGTAGGAACCGCCGTAACCAATGCCGCCGTCGTATTTATTATCGGATTCGCCCTTGGTGTCCCAGTCGGTTTGCTGGTTGATGAGGAATCTGCGCGCCTTAAGAATGGCAGGGTGATAGGATGTTTCGCCGGTGGAGACGAGGGCGACGATTGATGTGGCGGTGTTGTAGGTGCCGAGTCCCTTGCCGTAGATGCCGCCGTCGTCTTTTTGTTGCTTGGAGAGCCATGCGTATCCCTTTTTGATATAATCGGCATCATCATATGAGGGCGATCGCATCGCAGCGGTTAGTGCCAGGGCAGTATAGGCGGGGTATTTAGATTCACCCCAGAAGCCCTCTTTGTGCTGCTTGGATTGAAGGTAAGCATTGCCGCGCTCGATGGCCCGGGCAATCTCGAGTTTGATAGAGAGGTAGGGTTCTTGTTTGTCCTGTGCGGAGACGGATAGGGCAGAAAGAAGGCCCAAGGCAAAAATAGAAAGCAGGGTTTTCATGGTATTTCTCAACATGGCTTTACACATTATGGCACAGCTAGCCAAGGTTTCAAGGTGACCTTGACCGGGGTTCCCTCTTCTGGGGTATTGGGAGAGGGTGACCATAGATTATCGTCGTTACGGTCCTCACCTGAGTAATTGGCAATGGCGCCAATGTTAGGGAAGATGGTGATGATGCTACCGCTTAATTTAGCGTCGAATTTTTTTTCGTAGATATAGGAGCCGTTATAAATCCAGGGCGTGGGGGGCATGTTTTTTTTGCTGGCCTGATTATAAATCCACTGAGTGACGGGCATGGTTTTCTCTGTGGTGCCATCTTTCCATGTGATGTGGACACTAAAACGCGCTGCCTTTTTGATGTCTTCTGCCACCACGGTATATTTGTCACTAATGGAACCATCGGGTTTCCGCACTCGAAACAGCTCAAGAGATTCTTGATAGTTGAGTAATTTGAAAGCGATATTGATATGCGTGGGATCTGCCTCAGTGGTAAGCAGGGACTCGTGAATTTTTTCGCCGTTAAAGTGAACGAGCAGGTATTCTATGATCGTCTCAGGATCGGTGATATTTGTATGAGCTGGCATACTAATCTCACGTGTCTCTTTATTGAGGGTGACTTTACCTATCTGGTAAATGCTGGGGGAGACTTTTTTAACCAGAGCTTCTTTTTGTTCATCTGTTTGTTCATCTGTTTGTTCATCCGTTTGTTCATCTGGAAGGGCCTCAGATAGCAAGCTTGAGCATGCAATACATGTGAGTAACAAAAAAAACCTAACTGAGTGAGAGGATATCATTCTATGAGGGTTTTGTTGCCTTTCCCCAGCAAAAACGAGGGGGCTTCGGGATATACTGGAGGTGTCTTGGGGAGATCGCAGCTACTCAGTAGGAACTTACGGCCTCTTGCGGAGATAGAGGAAGGTGGAGAAGCTTACTCTTGATCAGCCAGCCAACGCTCGACTTCGATCGCTGCAGCACAGCCTTGGCCTGCGGCGGTAATCGCCTGACGGTACTCGGTGTCGGAGATGTCTCCTGCAGCATAGATACCCTCAACACTAGTGCGTGTGCCGTGTTTCTGAAGAATGTAGCCTTGGTCGTCTGCCTCAACAAGACCGTTGAGAAAACTGCTGTTTGGCGTGTGACCGATGGCCATAAAGACACCCTCAACCTCAAGCTCTGAGGTTGAACCGTTTTGCGTATCTTCAAGCAGGACAGCACGAATATCTCCTTTGTCATTGGTGAGGTATTCCTTGATGGTGGAGTTCCAAATAAGTTCGATTTTTTCGTGGTTGAGCGCACGCTGAGCCATGATTTTTGATGCGCGCAATTCGTCACGACGATGAATAAGGTAAACCTTGCTTGCGAATTTGGTGAGGAAGGTGGCTTCTTCACATGCGGAATCACCGCCTCCAATTACACAGACGGGAACATCTCGATAGAAAGCGCCATCACAGGTTGCGCATGCGGTAAGCCCGTGCCCGCCCTTGGTGAGTTCTTCCTCGCCGGGAAGACCTAGATAGCGTGCTGAGGCGCCAGAGCAGATGATGACCGATTTGGTTTGGAGTTCCTTTTCGCCAACCTTGAGCGTGAAGGTGCCGTCATCATTTTTGTTAACTGATTCAACCTGGCCGAACTCTACCCGAGTGCCGAATCGTTCAGCTTGCTGCTGCATGCTAATCATCAATTCAGGGCCGGTGATGCCCTCGGGAAAGCCAGGGAAATTTTCGACGTCAGTTGTTGTTGTTAATTGACCGCCGGGCTGTGTGCCGGTGAGAATGAGAGGGTTAAGATCTGCGCGTGCGGCATAGATTGCAGCGGTGTAGCCGGCGGGGCCTGTTCCTATAATGATGACGTTTTCCATAATAATGAGATTTTGAATGCGCAGGATTATGTCTTCAATAAGGATGTGGGCAAGCTGTTTTACTGGTATATCCTTTATTTATTTGGTGGGGGAGCTGCCGGCTTCTATCCTTGCTTTTCTGCTCTAAAAATGGCAACACCTCCCCGCGGCCGTAGGCTGCAGCTATGAAAATTATCATTGTAGGAGCTGGAGAAATTGGACGTCATCTGGCGATATCCCTATCACGTGAGGCTCACAGTATTGTCGTGGTCGAGTATGATGCTCTGGTTGCCGCTGAGCTTGAGGCGCAGATTGATGGCCGAGTCATTACTGGAAGTGGGGCCAGTGCCAACACCCTCCTGGAAGCAGGGGTCTCTGAATGTGAGTTGTTTTTGGCGGTCACGAGCGAGAGCACGATTAATCTCATGTCAGCATCGATGGCCAAAAAGTTGAATGCGGAGAAGGTCATTGCCCGTGTCAGTCCGGCACAACAGAGAGAAGAGTGGTTGTTTGATTACCGCGGCCATTTTGGTGTCGACCATGTATTTAGCTCTGAGCGTCTTAGTGCAATTGAGCTTTCCAAGTTTGTTCGTAACCCTGATTCACTCATGGTTGAGGAAATTGCTCGTGGAAGAATCGAGCTGCAGCAACTGCGGGTCAGTGAACAAAGTGATGCCGTGGGCAAGCGCTTGATCGATCTCAAGGCTCCAGAGCGAACCCGTGTGGCAAGCATTACCCGAGGCGGAGACCACTTTGTGCCCTCAGCCGAAGATGCGCTGTGTGCTGGAGATGTGGTGACGATTTTTGGTGATCCAAACAAGCTCAGAAAACTTTCAACCCGCCTGCAAAAGGGCAATGTTAAGGAGGAGGAAATACGTGTAGTTATCTTCAGTGGTAGTGAGTATGGATTTTCTCTAGCGCAAATGCTTGAGAGTTTTCAATGCAAGGTCCGGATTGTCGAGAAAGACCGAGATCGAGCCCAGGAACTCACTGGGCTGCTATCAAACACGACGGTGATTAATACCGATGGCACGGTTCTCTCTGAGCTTGAGGAAGAACAGGTGGGTGACGCTGATTTCTTTATTGCAACGAGCGGTAGTGACGAGGATAACGTGATGACCTGTTTGCAGGCCAATAACCTTGGGGCGAAGAATTGTCTGACCCTGATTCACCGAGCGGATTATGCAAATGCCATCAGTGCGAGCGGTCGCCATTTCGGAGTTCTCGCCGCCGTGAGCCCACGTGAGGCGACACGTCGCGAGCTCGAGAGATTTCTTACCTCTGATCGTTTCCATACCGTCAAAAAAATAGGTGTTGGGGAAGTCATTGAGACTCAGGTTGCCAAGGCTTCTATCGCGGCAGAACACATGGTCTCAGAGATTGATTGGCCAGAGGGCTGCGTGTTGGTGGCTCGCATGAGGGGGCTGCATGCCATCGTGCCCGGACCAGAGGATGTTCTGGAACCCGGAGACACTATTTATGCGATGGTGGTGCCTAAAGTACGCCGTAAATTTCTCAAGCTGGTGAGGTAATTGCCCGCAAGTGGTCGGTTTATCCATTTTTCTGAATCATGAATTTTCGTATTTTATCTAAGTTTCTCGGAGCATTACTGCTGCTGGTGAGCATTGCCATGGCTGCTTGTGGGCTATTTGCTAAGCTCGATGTGACCGAGGGTAATGAGGCGGCAGCGAGCGCATTGTTTCTCTCCGCGATCATTGTCGCTGCATTAGGAGGTGTGATGATGATGTGCGGTATAGGTAAAATAGAGCGAGTGCCACGGCGAGAAGGTATCGTAGTCGTAGGTCTAGGCTGGCTTCTATGCGGTCTTGTCGGCAGCCTGCCATACTTATTGGGTGAGCCTAAACTGGATCTTGCCGATGCGTTTTTTGAGTCAGTGTCCGGATTTACCACCACAGGCTCGACGGTGATGGGTTCAGATTCACTGGCAGGTGGTGATATCGAGTCTTGGCCCAGAGGGATTCTTATGTGGCGTGCAGTCACCCAGTGGTTGGGAGGCATGGGTATCCTGGTTTTATTTGTGGCGTTGCTCTCTTATCTTGGGCTCGGATCAAAGTCCCTTTTCTGCAACGAGTCATCCTTTCAGACGGGCGAGGCAAGCACGGCGCGTATCCGTGACACGGCAATGTTGTTGTGGAAAATCTATGTTTGTATTTCCATCGTTTGCGCCATTGGCCTGAAGCTGATGGGGCTGACAACCTACAATGCCATCGCGCATACCTTTACCGTAGTTTCCACTGCGGGGTTTAGTCCGCATAACGAGAGCATAGGGTATTATATGGACTGGGGTAATGGCTGGCTCATTGAACTGTGGCTCGGCCTGTTCATGGTTCTATGCAGCATCAATTTCGTGCTTTGGGCGGTGATTCTGAGAAAGCGCTGGAAACGGCTCAGAGATGAGGAAGAGGGTAAGCTCTTTGTTATGATATGCATCGTGGCTGTGCTGGCTCTCACCTTTGGTTTGGCAGGTTCTCATCACGATGGCTTTTTCACTTCTCTTAGGCACTGCTTTTTCACGCTTGCATCGCTGGCTTCTACCACGGGTTACGCCACGGTTGATTATGCCAAGTGGCCTGTGTTCGCGATTGTGCTCATTGCCGTTGTGATGTGCATAGGTGGATGCTCTGGCTCGACGGCGGGAGGCATGAAGGTAAGCCGATTTATCGTTTTTCTTAAAACCGCGCGCCTTGAAATTGTGAAGGCCTTTCGCCCCAATCAGGTATTTCGCATGCATGTAAATGGTAACGCCATGGGTGATGCTGAGAGGGCTCAGACCGTTGGCTTTGTAGCGCTTTATGCCTTTATCATCATTGTTTCATGTTTTCTGGTCGCTTTGTTTGAGTCATTGAATGGTATCGATTTTGTCACGGTCTTTGGCTCCGTGTTGGCTACATTTACAAACACCGGGCCTGGTTTTGGCGAGGTCGGGCCATCGGGCAACTTCGCCCATCTACTTCCAGTTACTAAGGTGTTTTTATCACTGCTTATGATCTTAGGACGTCTTGAGCTTTACGCTGTCCTGGTGCTATTTATGCCTTCGCTTTGGCGTCGGTATTAATCGAAACAGCTTCAATTTAAGAAGATGTCATCAGGAGCCTCCGCCAATATTTTATGGTAAGGTGAAATACTTCTCAATAAGTCTGTCCATAAGTCCTTTGCATGGTAGCTGGCAAGCATGGCGCTTGTTGGCAGGGTAGGTATCCAAGCTTGTTTTTTAAGTTCGTCTTCAAGCTGGCCAGGTTCCCAGCCTGAATAGCCGGCGAAAGCACGTATCAGAGCACCCGGTTGTTGCGAGTGTTTGATTGCATCAGCAGCACTGATGCGTGTGGTAAATTTAAGATTACCATCTTGGTCCGTCCAAAATGCAGAGAAGGTTAAATGTTCTTGGCCCACAGGTCCCCCCAAATGTATGGGAATATTAGCAAGGTCTGCAAATTTCGATGAACTCAGTAATTCGCCGACAGTTTGGCCGGTGGGATGATTAAGAATAAGGCCGTGTGCGCCATCCTCATAATGATGATCAGTGAGGAGAACGACACTTCTATTAAAAACGCCATCTCGAAGAGAGGGGTCAGCAATCAATAGCTGTCCTTGAAGCTTGATCGGCAAATTGGGAGACTCATCCATCATTAGACTTTGTATGTTCGCCTGCTGTTGATGCTGGTGTCAAGATCCCAGATCGGTTATCAACCTTTGAGTATAATGAAGTTTGAGCTTAGGTTTTACTCGTTGTGATATCTATCGCGTTTCAATGAACTCACGACCAATGAACTTACCTATTGCCATAGCCGCTATCATTGGCAAGCATGCGGCATGCTGCTTGAGCGTTTGCCCTTTGTGATCATGATTTTCGCCAGTGGGCTAGGTCTGATCTCATGCTCTGCGCCCTCTGGCGATGGAGCGAAGCCTGGGCAAGGCCAATATGGCTTGGGTGCCTATCAGCAAGCGGGAGGTCGGGTAGCGGGCATGGAAAATCCCGTTACGGTGCGCGTAGGGGGGAGCAATGGTTTGGTAGCCGGTCTCAAAGGAAAGGGGATTACCCCAGAAGAAGACATTGTATGGGCTCCAGAAAATGCAGATGAAGCGATCGATGCGGGTTTGGAGCAACTATGGAAAAGCCCTGAAAACAAATCTTGGCATCAAAGTTATACGGAGGCGACTCAGCAGTCTAGGCAGACAGGTAAACCTTTGCTGATTTGGTTTACAGATTCGATGCATAGTCCTACTTGCAGATACTTAAGCGAAGAGGTTTTTTCGACCACGGATTTTGAAACGTGGGCAATGAAGCATGTGATTCGTTTGCGCGTAGATAAGCAGATCCCCTCGAAGGAGAGGTCTTCCGACCTTGGTGTGCGAAAGTCGAAATACATCAAGAAACTCATTAAGCGCTACGGGGTCAAAGGAAGTCCGACGGTGACCCTGCTCAAGCCAGGGGGAGAAGTATATGTCAATTATCGTGGCTACAAAAAAGGGCAGGGGGAATATTACTGGGCTAGGATGAAGCAGGCCATTGTCATGATAGAGAGGGATTATGACGAATGGCGTGAAAAGTATGAAAAGCGGGGGTATCGTTTATGGAAAAACCGAGAAGGCCACAAAACTTTTGCTAAGTTATACCGCTTTCATGATGGTAGTGTGACATTGATTGACCCTGACGGAAAGAGGGGCAAGACGTCCTTCCATAATCTCTCTGATGGAGATAAGGCTTGGATTTTGTTGCAGAAGAAGAAACGTGATGCCAGCAAAGATCGCTCAGCCAGATAGCGACAAAATATTGGGCAGTTTTCGCCGTCAATAAGCCTCACGGGCTAGTTTTCAGCCTGGGGCAGGGGGTTGTCTAACGTCGAGGCAGTAGGCGGATTGAGGAGATTGCGTCAAATCTTGGAAATTATGCTTGTAGTGTGGTTCAAAAGTGAATAGCCATTGCCGCCTTCACTTCTGAAAGCTTAAATTAACAGGTTTATCATCTTCGAAAACACTCACCATCAATCAGTTTCACCTTTCACAACGATCTATTTCCCATGGCAGCTAAAAAGAAAACAGCAAAAAAAGTCACCAAGCGAGCAGCAAAAAAAGTCACCAAGAAGGTTGCTAAAAAAGCGCCACCTAAAGCTCCCAAGAAGGCAGCTAAGAAGGCAGCTAAGAAGGCCACTAAAAAGGTAGCTAAGAAGGCCACCAAAAAGGTAGGCAAGAAAGCAGCTAAAAAGGTAGCCAAGAAAGCAGCTAAAAAGGTAGTCGTCAAAAAAACGGCAAAAAAAGCAGTAAAAAAGGTAGCGAAGAAGCCTGCGAAGAAAGCAGCCAAGAAGGTAGCGAAAAAGGTCACCAAGAAGCCAGCGAAGAAGGTAGCCAAGAAAGCTGCCAAAAAAGTAGTTGTTAAGAAAGCAGCGAAAAAGGTAACTCGTATCAAGGTTCCTACTAAGCCGGTCGTTTTGAGAGGGTTTGCTAAGAAACAGCACCAGCGACTGCTTGATCTCCGTGACGGAATTCTCGATGCCATGTATGGCGTCACCCACGACACCCTCAAGAATACCGACGGTATGGAGACTGGCGGTGGAGGCATGCACACTGGCGATGCTGGAAGTGACTCCTACGATCGTGATTTCGCTCTCAATCTTCTCGCCAAGGAACAAGATGCTCTGAGTGAAGTTGAACAGGCAATCACTCGTGCTGAGACGGGTCTCTACGGTGTTTGTGAGATGTCGGGCGAACGCATTCCCAATGAACGCCTTGAAGCCATTCCTTTTGCTCGTTATACGGTTGGTTGTCAGGCTCTCTGGGAGAAGGAAAACGGAAACAATCGCCACTCTGCAAAATCAGAATTTGGCTTTTCCAACGGCAATATGCGTTAAAATCGACGAAAAACCCTTTTCTGAATATTCTCTGCTTGACCAATCAGCGGAAATCGCTAGTTTGCGCCTCCCTGCAACCTTTAGCCGGCAAGTGAATACAGCTAAAAAAGCGACCCAATTTTACAAATAGACTCATCAATCATGGCACGCGACATCATCATCCTTGAATGCACTGAAGCCAAAGCTGAAGGTAGACCTACCTCCCGCTACAGCACTACGCGCAATAAGAAAAGCCTCCGAACTCCAGGACGTTTGGAAAAAGTGAAATATAACCCTTTCCTTCGTCGTCGCACGCTCCACCGCGAGCTGCGCTAAAATGATCCTGATGAGCTGATTCACATCACCAACCAACTTTATTTACCATGTCATCCATATCTACTCCTAAGAACAAAGAGCGTCGTATTGCTTTCTGGAAAGCAAACCGTCCTATGCCGCACCGTCGCCATGACGTACCTGCAGCTGAGGTTGATTACAAAAACGTAGAACTTCTCAACAAATTCACCACGGAGACCGGAAAAATCCTCCCTCGCCGTGTTACTGGTGTGTCAGCTAAGCTCCACCGCAAAATCACACGTGAAGTCAAGCGTGCACGTGCGTGCAATCTGCTTGGTTAATCCTAAGTGGTGAACAAAACACTTTTTAAGCCTGTCCGCTGAATCCGGGCAGGCTTTTTTCTTTTTTAACATACCGTCAATATTACCCTGTTCATACGATGAAGGAGCTCACGGACACTCAAAACGAGCTGGATGATAGGCAGATCGCTATTGACCGTGTTGGTGTTAAAGCACTGAGGTTCCCATTGCAGGTGCGCAACAAGGATGGCAGCACCCAGCGCACAGTTGCTACGACTGCATTAGCGGTAGATTTGCCCCACCATTTTAAAGGCACTCACATGAGTCGCTTTGTAGAGGTTCTTAATTCCCATGGCAATTGCCTCGATGTAAGGGAAATGACGGCCATTCCCGAGGAACTATTGGGTAGGCTGGAAGCCCGCAAGGCACATGTTGAGTTCCGGTTTCCTTTTTTTCGGAGTAAGCCGGCGCCAGTTACTCAAATTTCGGGGGTGATGGACTATGAGGTTGTCTTTGAAGCCGAGTCCGACATCGAGGGCAACCACGATTTTATTCTTACCGTCATTGTCCCGGTGGCCACACTCTGCCCCTGCTCTAAAGCAATCAGTGAGAGGGGTGCTCATAACCAGCGAGGCACCGTGACTTACTCGGTCCGATTCAAAGAGCCAATCTGGATAGAAGACTTAATTGACCTCGTAGAGACATCGGCAAGTTGTGAGCTTTACAGCTTACTGAAGCGGCCAGACGAGAAAGCTGTGACTGAGCGTGCTTACGATAATCCAGTATTCGTAGAGGATCTGGTTCGTAACGTGGCGGCACGATCCAATGCGCAAGAGAATATCATATGGTATCGCGTGGAGGCAGAAAACTACGAGTCTATCCATAACCATAATGCTTATGCGGTGGTAGAGAAGGTGGACTGATTGGGCAAGGGTAAGGCCGTCTGGCCGGGCCTTTTTATGAGGGGCATAAAAACATGCGTGCCAATTCTTTTTGGATCGATTAGACTAGTTGCATGCCTAATGATGATCCTATTCACAGCCCTTATTTGACGCTTCCGGGTGCCACGGGTATGCCCGATATTCATGAAATTTTGTCACAGATGCCTGATGAGCAAAAACACAGGTTTGAGTCATCAGGTGAATTTATTCGCCGGCTGGCAGTAAGGGTTACCAAATGGCGTGAAGGGCTACCGGAAGATGAAGAGCCAGCCATTTTTGCTTTGATGTCAAACGGTGATGCGGTCGCGGTGAATAGCCTGGGTGAGGACGGGCATTCCAGCGTGGTTGTGGAGGGAACCCTGCAAGGTGCCACCTGCATGTTTATTAGCCATCAATCTAGTTTTCAAGTCCTGTGTTATACGCGCAAAATTGAGAATGAAGCGCCGCGCAGGAAAATAGGATTTCATGTTGGGGGTGAGCAAATAGAGGCTTGATGCACATTTTATCGGGACTTTTTCACGGGCTTTTGGCTAGCAGGCGGCTGTTTTTAAGCCGGCTTTTTGGAAGGTTCGCATTCACCAGTGGAGAGAATCAATTTCATGCAAAGGATTAAGCGCTGATTTTACAGACGGAGTATTGCCTTTCTGTCATTAAAGTGAATAGTAAACCCTATTGTAAGGACTCGAAAGACTATCGCTTATTATTGAATGACTAACCTACTCATCGCACCGGCGCGCCAGAGCGGCTGCCAAGATCTCGAGGCATTTGCTAACGTTGTGCAAATAGCCGCGGAGCAGCAACGCTCGCCCATTGATGATATTCTGGATTCTGGCGTGGTTGAGGAAGAGCTGTATCTGTCAGCTCTGGCACAACAATCACGCATGGAGTGGGTAACGAGTATTGCTGATTTTGAGAATATTGGCGCACTCAGAGCTGTGTGCGGGCCCCGTGTGGCATTGGCTCATCGGCTGCTGCCGATGCAACTCGAAGGCGAAGAGGGGGAAGGTGGCGAGCAGCGACTGGTGTTATTGACCTATGATCCGCTTAACCTGCTCGCTAAGCAGGCGGCAACGCAGCAAATCAGCCTGCCTATCGTCTGGAAAATGGCATCACGTAGGCGCATTCATGAGGCATTGCGGAAACTTTACGGTGTCGGAGCAGATACTTTTGAGCAAATTTTGGAGGGGCGCGACCTCGATTACGACAACCTCGAATCTGCAGATGAGGCCAGTGTTATCGATGCCGATGACGATGAGGAGGCAAGCGTTGTTAAATTTGTCAACCAGATCATTAGGGAGGCGCTGCAGCAGCGAGCCACTGACATCCATGTGGAGCCGCTTCACGATAATTTACGCATTCGATACCGCATTGATGGATTGCTGGTCGATGTTACCGTTCCGGACAACATCAAAGCACTGCAAAGCTCGGTCATTGCCCGCCTGAAGATTATGGCGCATTTAGATATTGCTGAGCGCCGTTTACCGCAAGACGGCAGGATCAACCTCCAGTTTGAGGGGCAAACCATCGATGTCCGGGTAGCTACCGTGCCGACAGTTGAAGGTGAAAGTGTGAGCTTGCGCTTACTCAACCAAGAGAAATTCACCATTGCTAAACTTGCGCTTGAACCATTTGTTGAGGAGAAAATTACACAGCTTCTCAAGCTGTCTAATGGTATCGTCTTGATCACTGGGCCGACGGGTTCTGGAAAATCGACCAGTTTATATTCCTTCCTCAATGAAGTGAATACCTCTGATACACGCATTGTGACGATTGAAGATCCGGTGGAGAACAAGCTGCCTGGGGTCATGCAGATTGCGGTCAAATCCGAAATTGGCTTAACCTTCGCGAGTGGTTTGCGCTCTATTCTCCGTGCTGATCCAAATATTGTGATGATTGGAGAAATCCGTGATCTAGAAACTGCAGAAATAGCTATTCGAGCCTCACTTACGGGTCACCTTGTTTTTAGTACCCTGCATACCAATGATGCAATGGGTGGGATTAGCCGGCTCACTGATATGGGGGTTGAGCCTTTTCTGTTATCTGCATCGGTGCGGGCTTTTCTGGCACAGCGGCTCGTGCGTCGCTTGTGCCCTAAATGTAAAACGCCGCGTGAGCTCGCCCCACAGCAGCGCATAGAGATGGAAATTCCTGATCAGATCGATGGGCAGTGTTACAATGCTGTCGGATGTGATTATTGCCGTGGCACAGGTTTTAGCGGACGGCTTGCCATTTATGAAGTTGTTCTCATTACCGAGGAAATGCAGGACCTGATCGTCAAGGGGGAAGATATGCGCAGGCTGCTCGAACAGGCCTACGGGGACGGCTACGTGCCCATGAGGGAATATGGCTGGTATAAATGTTTTTCGGGAGAAACAACACTTGAGGAGGTTATCTCTGTGACGAGTGCGGAACTTTGTTAATAGGCTGATTGTTATCGGTTCAGTAGGGATAATATATGGCAACATTCACTTACAAAGCACTTGGCAAAAACGGAGAGGTGGACACCGGTGAGATTACCGTTGCTGATCGCCCCGAGGCGCTCAAGGTTCTGGCTCGGCGCGGCCTGCAGCCCGTCAAACTCTCACTCAATACGACCAGTGGTTCGAGCAGAGAGGAAAAGAAGAGCCACTCCTCAACAAGCTCAGGCAAGCAAGGTTCTGGGGCTTCCAAAGGGCGCCGTGATGATGGAGGGCTGCTTAAGCTGAAGCGTGCTGAGGTAGTGCTCTTTACCGAAGAGCTCAGTGAAATGCTCAGAGCGGGTCTTCAGCTTGAGCCAGCGTTAAAATCCATGGAGAACAGAGAAGAGCTGGGCTCTTTGAAGGATGTTTCCTGTGAGATCAGGAAATTTGTCCGTGATGGTGGCAGCTTTTCGGTAGCACTGAAGAAAACAAGTAACAGCTTCGGTCCACTCTATTGCAGCCTAGCTGCTGCGGGCGAGGCAAGTGGGGCATTAGATACCATTCTCGAGCGTCAAGCCCACTATCTAAAAACACTGCAACAGCTGCAAAGTAAGGTGACCTTAGCTTTGATATACCCAGCCTTTCTTATTATCGCGGGTATTGGTGTTGGGATTATTTTTGTTACCAAACTGATTCCACAGCTCACAGATCTTATTTCGAGCACGCCTGGTGGCAAAATTCCTCTTGGGGCTAAAATCCTCATAGGTGCCAGTGACTTTTTTCAGGAGTGGTGGCTGGTGATGCTACTGGTTATCATAGGTAGCTCGCTCGCCTTCAAGGCATGGAAAGATGCCGATGTAAACAAGCTGACTTGGGATCGGATCAAGCTGAGAATTCCTCTCGTAGGGCGAGTTATCGAATCCCGTTTCTATGTGCAATTTCTTGAAACACTTGCCAATCTGGTTGGTAATGGTTTGCCTTTACTGCGGTCGTTGGAACTCGCACGGGACGCGACACAAAATTTGCATATCCGGCAACACATGGATCATGTGATTGATATGGTGGGGGATGGTAGGTCGTTTTCTCGCGCCCTTATTAATTCGGGGATTTTTCCGCCACTACTTATTGATATGGTGTCGGTCGGTGAGAAAACGGGTAAAATTGACAAGTCCTTGCGCCGGGCGGCGGAGCGCTATGATACAGAGCTCAACAAGAGCTTAGCGCGCATTATGGAGCTTATTATGCCCGTGGTTCTGGTGGTGATGGCATTGCTTATTGGTACGATGGCCTACCTGATGATTACAGCGATTTTCCAAACCATTCAAAACCTCGGCGGCAGATAAATACGATGCCATCGATGGGCAATGAGGTTGCTTGCTTGTGAGTGGAACGAAATTGTCAATTTGGTATTGGGTATTTGGTGCTCAGTGATTAGAAAGAGTTATGTCCAAAAGCCGTGAAGACGTCGCTGCAATGCGCGAGGAATATGGAAGTCGAGAGCTTCGCC
>Ga0206126_10001881_pt1 | contig 24241 bp, 24 predicted proteins | sample Helgoland_Spring_5_FD_148621 | JGI IMG/M metagenome (GOLD analysis project Ga0206126, IMG submission 148621) | Pelagic subsurface seawater microbial communities from Kabeltonne, Helgoland, North Sea - Helgoland_Spring_Bloom_20160412_1 | ecosystem: Environmental > Aquatic > Marine > Epipelagic ...
AGATATAGCGCTGTGTTTTTGGGTTCCGATTGAGCGTAATTCGTGCCTAGAGTGCTCTTCTAGGGGTGGGTAAGAGAGTAGCGCTGCATCGTGTTTTTTTTGGATTTTATTTTTATGAATGATGACTGCTGGGGAATCTAGATTTGATTTGCTTAGTGATATTAAATGCTTAAATCTGAGGCCGGCCGATTCTTTCTCGGCGCAATTTATTCAGTAGGCGGGCGTTTCTTCAGTAGAATTGTTGGATTAGCCAGCACCGTCGTTCTTGCGCGCGTACTCACGCCTGACGACTACGGCATTGTGGCGATTGGCATGATAGTGCTGAACTTTTGCCAGAGTCTGATTGACACGGGCAAAGGTCAATACATTATTAAAAGTGAAGTTGTGAGCGATGGGTTGGTCAATACAGCCTGGACGCTCGGGTTGGTTTTAAATGGTGCGGTAATCGTTTTCATCGTGGCGAGTTCCGCGTCGATTGCGGCGTTTTTTCGAATGCCTGAAGCCCACGCGGTGATTGTTGTGATGTCTTTGACGTTGCTGTTGGATTCGCTGGCTAACCCGGGTGTAGCTTTGCTTGAAAGGGAGCAGAAATACGAGAACATATTTCGCGCTGGACTAATTGTGAAAAGTTTGACGGCAATTGTGGTTGTGATCACCGCTCTTCTCACTCGCAGCTACTGGGCCCTCGTGTTGGGCTCATTGTTGGCTTCGCTATTCGGCTGTATTGCATCTTATGTTATCCATCCCCACCGTCCGCAATTCTCGTGGGAAAATGCTCGCGATCAATGGCTTTTTTCCAAATGGTTGTTGTTTGGATCAATTTTTGGTTTTGCGCGTTCCCAGTTTGACACGGGTTTGGTTGGGCGGGTGCATGAGACAAGCGAAGTTGGCGCCTATCACAACATGAAATATCTCGGGACTTTGGCTGCGACACAAATTGTTTTGCCTGCGTTGTCGCCCTTACTCGCCACTATTTCAAAAAGCCGAGATACACAAGCTGTGTTTAAGCATCAGATAGAAGTTGTATTTCTTGTCATTGCGTCATCAATATGGCCACTAAGTTGGTATATGTATCATTTTGCCGAGGATATCGTTTATCTCGTTTTAGGGTCGCAATGGACAGTTTACGCGGGATTATTTGGCTATCTCGCCTTGTTGTCGTTTCCGCTATGTTACGCACGGCTGACCGGAATCATTGCGACGACACATGGCAAAACTGATTGGCTATTCATATACAACGTTGTGACATTTGTGTTGCTTGGGGGTGCGTTACTCTATGTTATGGATCAGCCGGTTGAGTTTATTGCGCTCACACGTTTAGCAGTGGATGTTGTTATTTCTATGATCTTGTTTCTCACCGTAGCCCATATTTTGGCTGGAATTTCGCCAATTCGTCTAACATACTTGATGATGTTGCCAACCGTGGCGTGTTTTGCGAGCTTGGCGCTGACTGAAGCGTTGGGTGTGTTCTTGGGCCAAACTTATCCGTTTATGGTGTTTGTTTTGGAGAGCATGTTGTTCGGGGTATTTTATGGTGGGATATTTCTGCTGATTGCTCGCTTGTTTTATCAGCGAGACCCCGTAACGCAACATATTGTATTTTTGATTCGCTCCGCAATTCAGCAGGTATTGTCAGCAATGCCCAAGATCCAGCGCCGTTGATATTGTTGCGTTTTTATTTGTGCTAGCGTCATCTGTATGTGGGCGAATGTCCCCACCGTGAATGTATTTGATTGAATTTGAGACACTTTCTGGCATGGCAGAATTTTTTCTCATCCTAGGTTGGATGATCTTCTTATTAAATCTTTACGGGGTGTCTCGTAGACTAGAGCCTGCCTGCATTAAAACAGAGCACCTGCACTTTGTTGTGAAAGGTTCCCGCCCTAGTTATCGTGAAAGTCTGCGTCAGGCAGTGCGAATAGAAGGCGAGAGTGATGTGATATTGGCCTCGCGTCTCAACTTATTAGTGGCTCGCCGTCTGGTGCATATTCAATGGTTATTGTGTCCTCCAGCGCTCTACCATCAGCGGGTGCCTGTTTGGGAAAACTTTTTCTTGTGGTTTATTGGGATCAGCGAGCGTTGGCCGCAGTTTCATCGCTATCACTTTACGAATTGGAAAAGAAGTTTGCGTCGAGGCATTGGAGTCTGCGGAGATAAGAGCATGACGCTTGTGCAGCTGCTAGAACGTAATGGTATCAATGCCGTTATTCTCTCTAATGCGCAGCATGTGATCGTCGGAGCCGAACTTGGCGATGACTATATTTGTTTTGACCCGGACTATGGTGTTGAATTTTCTGTCAGGCCACATGAAATATTGGCCAATTGGACGGATATTTCGCAAAGATACGACCAGGCGGGAGCTGATCGGAATAACATTATGGATCTTGCTGATATCTACACCCTGCCGTTTACGACCTGGCGTGGGGTTGCCCATTTCGCGACAAACAGGTTTAGGGCTGAAGCTTTATTTTATTTACTAAAGTGGGTTTTTCCGGCTCTTTTGATCTGCGGCAGTTTGCTCTTGCTGTCGCTTTAGTTTTCTCGCCTGCGGTAACCCACCCCTATCACAAGACTTTAGCGACTGTATTTTAAAGCGAAAAGTTTTTCTTGGCTGACACAAATTGGCGTACTTACATTCAGCCTAAGAGCCAGAAGAAGTCGCTACATTTTCTCGAAAGCTCATTACTAAATCGGCGGAGGCCAATACACGCTTCAAATTGGATTAGTTGACACTGTGCTCCAGTCAGTTCACCACAAATTCTGGAAGGAAGCAGGTCAATGAAAATATTAAAAACGGCGTTCATAGTGAGCATAGTCAGTGTGTTATTGAGCAGCAACGTGGCTGCTGATTTCATACCTTTTGAGGTTGACTCAAGCAGCGAAGGTATTCTTGGATCATTCAACTACGATAGTGATGGTTATGGAGGAGGCCCGGATAAGCCTCGGGACGGTACGCCAAGAGGTTACAACGATTTATACATCTTTGGCGCCAACACTTGGTTGCAAGGGCTGTCATGGAGTCAGGCGGATAATGCGTGGGCTATGGCACTTAAAGCGACGAACGAAGATGGGGATTTCTTACGACTGAGGTTCGATGCGGCGCTGACCACAATTGGGCTGAACGAATCTGTTGCCTTTGAGGGTTTGATCAGAGAAACCAACTCAGCGGGAGTCACAATAAAGTCTTGGTTCAACGGTTCTGTAACCAACGTATCAGAACCTGGCACGCTTGCGCTGCTGGTTGTTGGCCTTGCAGGACTGGTTGCGGCGCGTCGTCGCAGCGGTGTCAGAGTCTAACGTAGCGCCTTTTATCTGCAGTCCCCCACTGCAGTATTCCCCGGTCGCTTTTGCGACCGGGGAGTAGTCGTTTCAGGGGGTTCTCCTGACGCCTTGCTGGCGTGTCATCTGATTACTCATCTGTTTTGCCTCAAGCCTGTTAATTCATTGTGATCCTCTGCCTTTTTGTCTGCTCCTACGGCCGATTGCCGCGGCGTTTTATTTGAGCGACACGTTCTTTTATCGAACATTAACAATACAACTTACTTACCAGTATGGACAAATCAGAGGCACTGAATTGCTACCGTTGCGGGTGTGCTTTTAGTTTCGAAAGAGATGCGTTCTTTTAGCAGTTGGACGTTGATTGACGAAGCACCGAGCAAAGGAAATTCAAATGCGAAGCCATATGAGGAAAATCTTGTGAAACCCTATACATTAAGAGCAGCCATCACCGCTGGAGCGCTTGCGCTTTCGGCGGCTGCGATGGCCGAAATCGAAGCGGTTGAACCCGCTCCCTTAGTTGACCCTACTCACATTGGATCATTGAAAGGGGAATCCGCAGCACTGCCAGACTTGACTGGCATCGTTCGTAACAAAGAGGCTGCAATAGCCTTAGGTAAAGCGCTGTTTTTCGACATCAACGCGGGATCAGACGGTCAAGCGTGTGCGAGCTGCCACTTTGCAGCCGGTGCGGATAACCGTATTACAAACCAATTAAACCCGGGTGAGAACGATTTGCGCGGCACCTTTGGATGGGGTGGCGGTGCCAAGGATGGTATTGACGGTAATGGGCTCATGATCGGCGGTGGCGTTGCAGCATCGAACCAGACCCTGACCGAAGATGACTTTCCATTACACAAATTGAAGTGGAAAAATAACCGTAAATCAAAAATCGAATCAACGACAAACGATGTTGTAGGCTCACAAGGTACACACGCGGGTAGCTTCCTTGGTTTAGGTCGAGATATCGATAACAGCCGGCTGAGGCAGGACCGTTGTGGCGACTCTGACGCAACTGTTTTCGGTGACGGAACTAACTCACATCGTAAGGTATCAACGCGTAACGCACCGACCACCATTAATGCGGTATTTAATCACAGAAATTTCTGGGATGGCCGTGCAAACAATGTCTTTAATGGCGTTGATGGAACCGGTAAGCGCAACGAAAACGCACGCTTGATTGTCAATGGTGATACCGGTGCTGAGCTTTATCGCATGGAGCTTAAAAATGCGAGCCTGGCGTCTCAAGCGGTAGGTCCTATCCTGAGCTCTCATGAGATGTCATGTGATAACCGCTCATTCGTTGCGGTTGCACGCAAGTTGCTGCCGATTCAAGCGCTTCGCGATCAAGCAGTGTCAAAGACTGATAGTGCTTTGGGCAGCTATGCCGTCTCTGATGGCCTTGGTTTAACCAAAAAGTACAGTCAGTTAATTAGAAAGGCATTTGATCCTAAGTGGTACAACGCATCAGGGAAGTTCTCAATTGATACCAGCACAGGCTCTCCTGTTCTGACATCAGGTAAGGGTACTTCACAGATGATCAGCAATTTCCCGATGTTTTGGGGTATCTCCATTATGTTGTGGGAAGCGGAGTTGATTTCTGACGACTCTCCAGTTGACCGCTATTTTGATGGCACCGGAGAATTGTCTGAGAGTGAAGCTTTAGGCATGTCTGTATTTTTGGGCAAAGGTAAATGTGTGGCTTGCCACTCGACTGCTGCTTACTCACGCGCAACCACCTTGTACCTCACCGGAACAGAGGAAGAAGCGATTGAGCGAATGGATATGGCAAAAGGCAAAGATGGTTCTTCAACACCTGCAGCACTGTATGACGCAGGCTTCTACAACATTGGTGTAACCCCTACGGTTCAAGATGTTGGCTTGGGTGCTTTTGACCAATTTGGTTATCCTTTGTCTTTCACCCGTCAGTATGTTGCTCAATTAATGGGCCAGAAGACTGGTGATTCGATCAATATTGACGCATGTACGATGGAAGTACGCTTCGGTGAAGACGTACGCAGCTTTGATGACTACATTACGAACCGCAACATGGTTGGTTGTGAAGGTATTGATCACATGACGCTTGAGCCCCTGACCGATACGTTCACGCCTCGTGGTCGTGCGATGGTGAGCAAGCTTCGTGTTGCTGTAGATGGTGCTTTTAAGACACCGACGGTACGTAACGTTGGTTTGACGGCTCCTTATTTCCACAACGGTGGTTATAAGAATCTTGAAGAGTTGGTTGAGTTTTATAACCGCGGGGGCAACCGCCGAGGTGACTTCCAGATTTCTCAAGACGGTCGTGCAAAGAACAAGATGCCCAAGTTTGATCGAGGCCTCAAAGGCGATACGAGTGGCTCTGGTTGGTTGGGTGGCCCGGTGGCTAAGAATACCGCGCATGTTACCAAGAAAGCTAAGAAAGGCAGTAACTTGGATGCCAACATTGTACCGTTGAACCTGACGCAACAAGAACAGGATGGCCTGGTCGACTTTATGCTGGCTCTGACGGATGAACGTGTTGCCTGCATGAAGGCACCTTTTGATCAGCCTGCGCTGCCTCTTTATAAAGGCCAAACGGGTGCTAAAGATAACGCGGACTGGGACGGTCCACGTTCTGATGACAATCGTGACCGCAATAGTTTAGATGGTGCAATAGCGATTATTCCTGCAACAGGTGCGGGTGGTTTGGAAGCGATTGGGCAGGCTTGCCTGAGCAACACCGGTAACTTGTTTGATGCTAGAAACGTTATGTTTGGTGAGACCATAGTTACACCCTAAACATTCCATTTCTTTGCTCCACTAACGGGAAGGTCAGCAATGGCCTTCCCGTTTTCTTTGCCGGTCAATTAAACAACCGCGTAGCCTGCTCCAACACAATGCCTAACCCTTATTGAGATGTCAGTTGGCGTAATTTTGTTGAGATTAAATTCAAGCGGTTTGTGCGTTGCTTGTCGGTATAAGGTATTTGTTTACCTGCCCCCCAGATAGGGCCTGGCCATGCATCATCTGTTAATGTGCGCGCCACCACGTGAATATGCAGTTGAATGACGATATTACCCAGTGTCGCTACATTGATCTTGTCAGGTTTGAATAGTTGCTCAAGCGCTAGAGAGGTGGCTTCCAGTTCATCGAATAGGTGGGAGCGGTGCTGTTTGGGTAAGTGGTGCAATTCCCTCAGGTCGTTGATACGAGGTACCAAAATCAACCAAGGGAAGCGTGCGTCTTCCATCATTAGAACCCGACATAGGCCGAGATTTATGACCTCTGTTGTGTCCGCATCCAGTTGTTCGTTTAGAATAAAGTTGTTGTGCATTTAGATTGACGGCTGTTTTATCGTCGGTTTAAACAGGTGAATCTCCGGCGACGGTTGTACGATGCAGAATTCTCAGGTGACCGTCATAACCCCCCTGGGCGCAGTGTTGCGCGCTGCGATTGTCCCACATGGTTAACATATTTGCAGACCACTTGTGCCGGTAGATGAATTGGGGTGCTAGTGCATGTGCAAAGAGATCAGACAGCAATTGACAGCCTTGAGCCTCGTCGATGTCTTTGATACCAATGGTGTAAACGGGATTAATCCACAGAACCTGATGCCCACTTTCTGGATGTGTGCGTACCAGCGGGTGCTCTTGAACATCCCATGCATTGTCATCTGGAGTTATGGTCATGCTGCGTTTATGACTGCTATTTCTAGCGAAGCCTTCATGACTGTAGGGGCGCCGGGCGCTGTGTAAGGCCGTGAGTTGCTCAATTTCTTTTTTCAACCCAATATCCAGGGCAGCAAAAGCCCTAATACCGTCAGCGTATAAGGTATCCCCGCCAATGGGGGGAATAACTTTAGCGTGTAGTAATGTTGCACTGGGTGGGGTGGCTTGAAAAGACCAGTCCGAGTGCCAAGAGGCTCCGAATGGGGCAATCGCCTCGTCAGGCTCTCTGCGAATTTCTAGAATATGTGTATGGCCTGAGACGGGTTTGATATACGGGTCAGTACCGAAGTCACCAAAATATCGGGTAAACCGCTCAAGATCGCAGTGGTTGAGGATTTGATTTGGAAAATAAATGATTTGATGATCAATCCAGAGTTGTCGAATGATCTCCACTGTTTCCGGTGCAAGTGGCTTGCTCAGATTCAAGCCGTCGATACGAGCACCGAAGTTGTTCTGATGCGGTGTGGCTTGAATCTGCGTCAAGCGGCGCTCCCCGTCAGACTAATCATGAGCAATGCGGTTCCGGCAAGTAATGTCCCGGCGACCATTAAGATGAGAAAACTGCCGGTTCCGTCTTTGGTTGACGAATTTGTCTTTGGTGTATTGTTCAACAGAACGAGAACGAGACCGAGTATGATCAGCGCAGGGATCGCAAATTGTACAAGATAGCGCATAGGTCGTTATCCTAGAGCAGAGCGTATTGCAGGATAACGAGTTGCGAGGACTGAAGTCCACTGGGCATTGCTCTGTCGGAGGTTTAAATTTGTTGATCAGCAGGGGTGGAGCGGAATATGGCGTGGATTACTCAGCACTGGTTTGCGGTGGTATTGCTCTTTGGGTATACCGCAGTCTTGCTCTACAACGCGGTTTTGGGGCGCCGTGCGAGTAAAGAATTAGCGGACTATTACGTTGGGGGGCGAAATATGGGAGGCCTGGCGATTGGCGTCTCTTTTTTTGCCACCTTTGCCTCGACCAATAGTTATATTGGCCACGCAGGTAAGGGATATGCCTATGGTTTGCCATGGATGGTTATGGCAATCAGTCTGGTGATTTTCACCTTTCTTTCCTGGCGATGGATCGGTCCACCGCTGCGCCGGTTTGCAAGCCGATGGGATGCGCTCACCTTGCCAGATTATCTGGGCAGCCGTTTCGTGCCGCAAGATCGTTTGAATGGCCGACATCCGCTGCGATTTGTCTCAGCGTTGGTTATTGTGTTTGCCAGCCTGCTTTACCTCATCGCGATCTTTAAAGGCGCGGGGCATTTATTTCAACAATTTTTAGGTGTGAGCTACGGGATGGCCGTGGCCATTACGTTGATTGTAGTTATGCTGTACACCTCTATCGGCGGCTTCGTTTCCGTTGTGCGTACGGACCTCATTCAAGGCGGAATGATGGTACTGGGTGCGATGACTATTTTTTATTTTGTTACGGATGCCGCGGGCGGTGTTGGTGCCATCACCCAATTGGCTGAGCTACCGGAGAGCGAGTTTTTGTTCGAACTGAACGGCGGCATTCCATTTCTAGTGTTGATGGGAATCTCGTTGTCAGGATCGTTGAAACTATTGGTTGATCCGCGCCAAATTTCACGATTCTATGCGCTTAAAGATGAGCGCGCAGCGCGCCAAGGAATTTGGGTCGCGGTGATCGGCCTGGCAGTGATTCAATTTTGTATTTTTCCCGTGGGCTTGTATGCCCATCTGCTGCTCGAAGGCGTTACAGACACTGATTTAATAGTCCCGACGTTGGTCAATGATGCTGATGTCTTTCCGTTGTGGGCGGCGGATTTTTTGATTGTTGCTATCGTGGCGGCCGCGATGTCCTCGATGGATAGTGTGCTTTTAGTTGCTGCGTCCACTTTGTATAAGAATATTATTGAGCCTTTGCACCCGGCTCAGCAACAGCTTCGATGGACCCGTGCTGCAGTGATCATTTTGGCTGTGGTTGCGGCAATATTAGCGCTGAACCCGCCGGGCGATATTGTGGAAATTACCATTTTCTCTGGTAGCTTATACGCGGTGTGTTTTTTCCCAGCTGTGGTTTTGGGACTGCATTGGATGAAGGGAACAGCGACCGCTGTGCTGGCCTCTATGGCAGCCGGCGTGTTGGTTCTGGCAGTTTGGATGGTGACGGGTTTGCGAGACAGCCTTCATGAGGTTTTTCCCGCACTGCTTGCTTCAGTGGCTGTTTATGTCGTGGTGTCCATGAATCAAAAGCCTCTGCCAGGTGTGTTCGAAAGTTCCCGAAAATCTTGATTGCCCGCCTGGCTTAGTAACAATAAACAAAGGACTTGATGAGATGTCAGATCAGAAAGAGCAAAGTGGCGGGGAAAGTTTGGTGCAAACCCTGGTTGCGGCGCAGGTAGATGTTTGTTTTGCCAATCCGGGGACTTCGGAGATGCATTTTGTTGCTGCCTTGGACACAAACCCAGACATGCGATGTGTACTTGGGTTGTTTGAAGGCGTAGTGACCGGTGCGGCGGATGGCTACGGACGAATGGCAGGCAAACCTGCGGTAACGCTGACTCACTTAGGTCCCGGGTTGGCCAATGGATTGGCGAATTTACACAACGCAAAGAAGGCACGCACGCCAGTGGTCAATGTGGTGGGGGATCATGCGACCTTCCACAGGCAGTATGACGCTCCGCTGACCTCTGATGTTGAAGGTATCGCGGGTCCTGTATCAGGATGGGTGAAAGTTTCTCAATCTGCAGATGACGTTGCTGCCGATGGTGCGGCTGCTGTGCAGTCGGCAATGACACCACCTGGACAGGTTGCGACACTTATTTTGCCAGCCGATACAGCGTGGAATAGGACGTTAGCCTCTGCGGCGCCGCGGCCTGTCTTGCGCCCTAAAGCATTTTCCGCCAGCTTGGTTGACGAGGTGGCTCAGGCTCTGGGGCTAGGTGAATCCAGCGTTATCCTGATCAATGGATTTGTAAGCGAATCCAGAAGCGCGCTGCTGAATCGTGTGGCACAGCTTACAGGCGCACGCGTGGTGATGGACACCTTTGTGCCCCGGGTTCAGCGTGGGGCCGGCCGTGCCGATGTGCAGCGCTTGCCTTACTTCGGAGAGCAGGCGGCGGATGTATTTAAGGGGATAAAACACCTTATTCTTGTCAGTACACAACCGCCAATCACTTTTTTTGCCTATCCAGAAAAACCCAATTGGTTGACGCCCGATGACTGTCAAATTCACACCCTTGTCGAACGTGACGAAGATATAGACGGTGCTCTGCTGGCGTTGGTTGATGCAGTGGGTGCTTCTGCAACGCAAGTGCAGGTATTGCCCGCGCAAGTGCCAGATGTGCCAACCGGGGAACTGACGCCGGCGAATCTGGGCGCAGCATTTGGCCATTATTTCCCGGAAAATGCAGTGGTGGTTGATGAAGGTGGCACCAGCGCAGGGGGCTGCAGTTATGCAACCCGAGGTGCGCACCCGCACGACTGGTTGATGCTCACAGGCGGGGCGATTGGTTATGGTTTGCCGTGTGCGGTTGGGGCCGCAGTAGCTTGTCCGGATCGCCGAGTGATTTGTCTGCAAGGGGACGGCGCGGGAATGTATACCAATCAGGCGTTGTGGACGCAGGCGCGGGAGCAATTGGACGTTACCAACATTATTTTTGCCAACCAGAGTTATTCGATACTGCAGGTTGAATTTGGGCGGGTGGGTGCACATAACCCAGGACCGAAGGCAATGAGTATGTTGGATTTGCGCAATCCGGAGTTAAATTGGGTGTCTTTGGCTGACGGAATGGGTATGCCCGCATGGCGGGTTCGTACGGTCGCTGAGTTTGTTACTGCATATAGGGCGTCGTTGGCAATGTCAGGTCCATCCCTAATTGAGGCGCTACTATAAATGCGCTTGTGTGATTGCATGAGTATCACGCGACGATGAATCTACAAACTTTTCTCAGAACCAAACGGAAGTTGCTTGTGCTGACCGGTGCAGGATGCAGTACAGGTTCTGGTATTGGCGACTACAGAGACACATCAGGTCATTGGAAACGCATGCCTCCAGTGCAGCATCAAGACTTTATGCGCAGTGAAACCGCGCGGCAACGTTACTGGGCGCGTAGCCAATTGGGTTACCCGGAGTTTATGCGTGCAATGCCCAATGCAGCACATGAGGTGCTGGTGCGCTGGCAGTCCAGCGGCCGTCTTAAGGGCGTGATTACTCAGAATGTTGATCGACTGCATCAAAAGGCCGGGCATCAACCGGTGATCGACTTACATGGGCGACTCGATCAGGTTGTCTGTACCCAATGTAATTTGACGGTGTCTCGGGACGGTCTGCAGTTGTGGTTAGATCGCCACAATCCCAAGCTGGATTCGGCGCTTTTTGAGTTGGCGCCAGATGGTGATGCGGAGCTTCAATGCGACGATTTTTCAATGATAAAAGTGCCTGCCTGTTCAAGCTGTGGTGGGATTTTAAAGCCTAATGTGGTTTTCTTTGGTGACACCGTGCCGGGTGCGATTGTAAATCAGGCTTATGCTTGGGTGGACGGCGCTGATGGCCTTTTGGTTGTTGGCAGTTCTTTGATGGTGTTTTCCGGTCTGCGCTTTGTGCGGCGCGCGCATGCCGCGGGTATTCCCGTGGTGGCCATTAATAAAGGCAAAACGCGCGCTGATGATTTGTTGAGTCTAAAGCTGGAGGGTGATATCGAATCGACTCTAGCGGAACTTTGCGACGTGTTTGAGTAGGACAAGCTATTCTTTGATGGAGAAAAAAATGGCCTTTTATGGGCGATCTGTTGTTTCAGTGGTTTTGCTGGGTGTCTTGGCTTGGGCAGGTGCGGGTATAACACAAGCAGAGCCCTCTGCGGCGCCAGAGATATCCGCAGAGGACACAGGTGTTGCCGAGGATGTCGTGGGAGGATCGAATGAGCGCCTGCCTGCCGACGTCGAGCACATACTTACCGCAGAGCCGGATCCAGCAAATTATACGGATACCGTGGATTGTATCGCGGCGCAGCGTATTCGTGCGTTTGATGTGCTTGATCATCGCCACGTGGTTGTGGAGATGTCTGGCCAAGAGATGTATCTCATACAGTTTGAGCGTCGCTGCCCCGGATTAAGGCGCCACGCGACAGTGCTCTATGAGCCTCGTAGCAATCATCGATTTTGTCGGCTTGATTCGATCCGACCGGTGGACAACACGGGATTGAGTCGCGTCAACCCGGGTATGCGATGTACGGTCCCCGGTTTCCAAAGTATCAGTGAAGAGCAATTAGTTTTAATTAAACATGCACTCAATGTTGAACGTGGCAAATCCACCGCGCATTCCCAAAGGACGCGATAAACCCTTTACTGTACAGGTCGGCGAGGAATTTATGGAAGACCGTTGGCTACAATGGGCCAAGCAGTTGGAAGCAATTGCGTCGACGGGTATGCATTTCAGTGTGCAGCCCTATGATCGTGAACGTTACGAGCAAGTGAGCACGATTGCTCGCCAAATGTTGGCTGCAATCGGGCAAGTACCCATTACCCGTATTAACGATCTCGTGCCTGATTTTGCGCAAGGGTATGCGACTCCTCAGGTGGATGTTCGTGGTGCAGTTTTTTCCGGTGACCGGATATTGTTGGTTCGTGAACGTTCCGATGGCCTCTGGACGTTGCCAGGCGGATATGCAGATGTTGGGCTGTCGGCGGCAGAAAACATTGAAAAAGAGGTAAACGAGGAAGCTAATCTTAGCGTCAAAGCGAGTCGGCTATATGCCTTACGTCACAAAGCCAAGCACCGCTACAAGCCGGACACGAGAGATTTTTACAAGTTTTTTTTCTTTTGTGAGCAGATAGATGATCGGCTACCCGGCCCCGGGCCTGAAACGTTGGCGGCTGAATTTTTCAGTCTGGAAAAAGTGCCTGCACTGTCGCGGGGGCGGGTGATTTTAGCCGATATTGAAGCTGCTTTCTTACATCGCAATGATCCACTTTGTGTGACCTTATTTGATTAAACGCAAGCCTTTTGCTGATAAAAAAAGAAAGTTGCTTCTATTCGGACTGGCAAGGCCTAAGAAATCTAGGCAAAATTTCCGAATGGGTTATAGGCGCGGCGATTTGGGCGAATGAACGGATATACTACCAAAGAAGTTGCAGAGCTAGTCGGTTTGAACACGGACCAAGTTCGTCATTATGTCAGACGGAAACTTATACTTCCGGCACGTGGGTTGCGTGGAGAATACCTGTTTTCCTTTCAAGACGTTGTCCTGGTCAAAACAGCCAAAGGTTTGTTGAACGCCTCGGTGTCAACGCGCAAAGCCTACCGCGCTCTAGAGAAATTGAAGCAACAGCTGGAACAAGCCAAGTCCTTAAGCGCGATGAGGATTTATGCTGATGGCTCGACGGTTGTGGTGCGTGACAAGCGACAGACCTGGGAAGTAGAGACGGGTCAGGCAAAATTTGATTTCTCTGAGGTGTCCCGAGCAGATGTTGTCGCGGGTATTGCCAAAATAGCTGAAAAGCATGTGCGAGATTTGTTGGTCACCCACCAGCTTACGGGTCAGGATCTGGATGCTAATGAATGGTATAACCTCGGGCTGAACTTGGAGGAAGTGGATCCTGAAAATGCTCCGCGCGCTTATCAAGAGGCGATACGATTAGACCCGAAAAATGCCGATGCGCAGGTCAATTTGGGCCGGCTATACCAACTCAATGGTGATTTGGAGCGAGCTAAACAGCACTATGAACTCGCGCTTGAAACTCGATCAGAACATCAGCTGGCGTTCTACAATTTGGGGACGCTCTATGACGAACTGGACCAGATAGATCGGGCGATGGAATATTACACATTGGCATCAGCAGTGCCCGATGCGCACTATAATTTAGCCCGGATACTTGAATTGCGAGGGGATGAAGTCAGTGCGCTGCGTCACCTGATGCAGTATCGCGAGTTGCGTGGTGCTCAGCCAGATGAAAATACCTAGCGGGTCTGGTCAACCTCGGCATCCAACATCACTCCAACGTTTTAAGGGGAATCAGTCCCGCTCTGGACCGTTTTTTGCCCCACTGAACCAGTGCAAAGAAGAAAGCTGATGCGACGATAATCGTGACCGAGAGAGAAAGCGCGGCGAGGCCCGGCGCAGCGGAGAAGTTGGCCGCCTGATAGACGATCACAGCGCCGCTGTAGGCAACAACAAAAGACCAAGATACTGAAAAAACAGCCCAGAATGCGCCAATTTCTTTGTAGATGACCCCGACGGTGGCGACGCAAGGCATGTACAGTAAAATGAACAGTAAGTATGCAAAAGCGCCGGATTCGCCGTTAAATAGAGTTTGCATCGCGCTGATGGTATTGAGCTGTACTTCCTGATTTTCAGCTTGACTCTCCAAGTCGCTCAGATCCCCCAAGTCGAGTCCCAATGGGTCACCGAGTTGACTGCTTATTTCAGCTAAATTTTCCGGAACGCTGCGTACAGCAGCGCTGAGCATCTCTGATAGAGATGGCGTCTCTTCGACTGAGGTTGGTGCATAGAGTGCATCCAGCGTGCCGACTACCACTTCTTTGGCAAAGATACCCGTGAAAATACCTACGGTAGCGGGCCAGTTGTCAGGTTCGATACCCATGGGTGCAAACGCTGGTGTGATGCTTTTTCCTATGGCCGACAACACGGAATTTTCCGAATTTTCGTTGCCTACAGAACCGTCGCTGCCGATTGAGTTAAGAACGTTCAACGCGATGACTACAATAACAATAGCTTTACCTGCGCGTAATACAAAACCTTGGAGACGCTGCCAAGTCTGCAGCAGAATGTTGCGTGCAGTTGGTAGATGGTAGGCGGGTAGTTCCATGACGAAGTAACTGCGCCCTTCAGGCAGCAAATGTTTACGTACGATTAATGCACTTAAAACGGCAACAACAATGCCTATGAGATAGAGCGCAAAAACAACGTTCTGGCCATTTTTTGGAAAGAATGCCGCTGCAAATAGCGCATACACGGTTAGGCGTGCACCGCAGCTCATATAAGGGGCCATGAGGGTTGTGAGAATGCGGTCGGGCTGTGAATCTAACGCCCGTGTTGCCATCACGGCGGGTACGTTGCAGCCAAATCCGACAATCAGCGGAACAAAAGCTTTGCCTGGCAGCCCTAGGCTTCGCAGCAGACGGTCGACGATGAAGGCGACGCGTGCCATGTAGCCTGAGTCTTCGAGAAAGGCCAATACCAAAAATAAAGCCCCGATTACCGGGATAAAGGTGCCGACCAATTGAACCCCGCCGCCCACACCATCGGCCAAAAAGATTTCCAGCCATGCCGGTGTGCCGATAGCTTGCATGAGTTGCCGTGGCCCCTCGACAAACAGAACGCTGCCGACTAAATCAAAAAAATCGATAAAAGCAGAGCCAAGATTGATAGAGATGAGAAACATCAAATACATGACGCTTAGGAAAAAGGGAAATGCCGCGTAGCGGTTGAGGGCCAGCGTATCGATGCGCTCGGTCCAGGTTCGACTCTGCAGGGCCGTTGGGAGATGCTCGACACAATCGGTGACGACGCGGTCGATATCCTTGAATCGACTTACTGTCTCCCCGGTTGCAAATTGTTTGAGGACGCTGGCGTTATGAAGGTCATTTTTAAGTTCCGCCATACCGTTGCGCTTGCTGGCAATCAGGGCAACAACAGGGCATCCCAGCTGGGCTTTGAGTGCTTTTATATTGATCTCGATCCCCTCTTGGGCTGCGACATCAATCATGTTCACCGCAACCACACAGGGAACGCCCAAAGCTTGTAATTCGCTGGTTAGAAATAATCCTCTGCTGAGACTGGCGGCATCGATGATATTAATCACCAGATCAACTGCTTCCGAGGTTAGAAAGTCGCGGGTGATCTGTTCATCTAGCCCACCGTTAACCTGCGTCAGGCTGTAGACGCCCGGTAGATCAGTTAACTCAACGGAGTTGCGCGTCGCGGGATCAATAAAGTTGCCGGTTTTCTTTTCAACCGTAACCCCAGGCCAATTACCGACGCGTTGTTGGGTGCCAGTCAATGCGTTGAAAATTGTCGTCTTTCCACAATTTGGATTGCCTATGAGGGCTGCTTTGATCATGGTGTGATGACCTCGAAGATCAATTCATTGGCCTCTGAAGGACGCAAAACCAGAGAATAGCCACGAATTCTGATTTCCATTGGGTCACCCAAAGGGGCGTGGCGTAAAATTGTAGCCGTTGTGCCAGGGACCAAACCCAATTGCTCGAGCTGGGTTGTGTAGTCGGAATTGGCAGCGAAGCCGGTCAGTCTGATGTGAGTGCCTGCAGGAAGGTTAGACAGAGACGTTGCCATGATATCGAACACGGAATTTGGGATTGCGACTCTGACAGTTTAGGCTGTTGATTGCAAATGATTCTTATTTGCAGCTGTCCGTCTTTTCACCTGTCGTTGGCCCCAAAAAATATCATTCATCAGGTTTTGCGGCGCACATAGAGCACCAATTCATGATCGACCAAGTCATAGCCATGTTCATCGGCAATTTCTCGCTGTAGGGCTTCTATGCGATCGCTCATGAACTCGATCACGGCCCCCGTATCGACGTCAACCATATGGTCGTGATGCTTGTCGTCAGCAAGTTCATAGACAGAGTGGCCGTCGTCGAAGTTGTGCCTCTCGACAATACCCGCGGCCTCGAATTGAGTCAGTACTCGGTAGACGGTGGCCAGTCCTACACTTTCATCTGATTGCATCAGGTGTTTGTAGACATCTTCCGCACTCATGTGATGCGGCTCCGCCATTTCCAGAACTTCTAGTACTTTCAATCGTGGCAGAGTCACTTTTAGGCCTGCTTTTTTTAGATCTGCGCCTGGCAATTTAATTCCTTGTTGAGGGTGAGTCGGCGAGTCGATAACACCATACTGTGCTGCTGACAGCTTTTCCAGCCGTTAAGTATTGATGTTGACGATTTTGGTGTGAGGCATGCGTTGAATCAGGACGAACGCCGCGTTCTTTGTGCCCGGCGTATGCGCAAAACTTCTCCTTTGGCAGCCAGTTCCGCTTTATTGGCCGGAGTGACCTCCATATAGCGCTCCTTCCAGATCGATGTTCCCCATTGTTCTTCGCTACAGCAAGTTGTTCCCGGCCTGGTTATGTCCTTAAATAGGGTAAGGGCTTGTTTTACGATTCGTGCCTGCATAGCTCGATCCCAGGGTTTGCCGCACGGATTTCCCAGTGGAAAATCGACAAACAAAAACCGCGCAACACCGCAGCGTTCGACAATATCTTTAGCTGAACCAATGATCACGGTGGGCATACCCTGCGCTTCCAAGTAGCGGGCAATCAGACTCACAGTCTGGTGACATACTGGTCACAATGGAACCAGCAGCGCGACATCTGCTTCATCTTCTCTCAGACGGCGTAACAGCTCCGGTGCATCCTGTTGTAGGGTTGCACGGTGACTATACTCGGTCGGCGCGCAGTGAAAACGTCTGCTCAACGCACCGATCATCCCTTGATCCGCTAGGCGTTGTAGGCTTTCAATGGGGCAGTAGGTTTCGATATCGTCGGTATGGGTGGCGTCTTTGTCCCATGATAAATCCGCAGTAAATAAAGTTTTTGGTGCAAATAATGTACTGCCTGAATCCACTCTACGCGGTTCCAATGGTTCGCGTGGGTAAGTGCTCGATGTGGTAACCAGCCCAACGGTGCAGTTGCTCAGGGGTTTGGGAAGCGGGGCAAAAGGCTTCTCATCAAATTGTGCATATTGATAATGAGCGGTGAATCCCTGGGCCTCGTAATACTGGCGTGAGCGCTCTATATAAGGAAGAGAGGCCTTTCCGCTGTTGGCAAGGGTTAGATCGTTTGATGTGGTCATGGGTATACTCTATCCGATCAGAGTCTCGTATGATCTATCCGAACGGCGACGCTGGCAAGACGAGATGCCAGCCTAGCAACATTTTATTAAGCCAGGGAGAATTTATGAAAGCCTTGAAGATTGCGTTGGTGATTGCGCTGGTATATGCGGGCGTTGTGGCGAGCTTCGAGTCGCTACTGGGTTATTTTCAGCCTGCCGGACAAGGAACGCTAGTTATCTCGACCACCGATGCGCAAGGGCAGTCCAGTGATCGGGTCCTGTCGCAGATTGTCGACAAGGGCAAGTTGTATGTTGCGGCGAATCATTGGCCGCGATCTTGGTATCGGCAAGTGTTGGCAAGGCCAGATGTGCGGGTAACGCGAGAAGGTAAGTCGGATGAATATCTTGCTGTTCCTGTGACCGGAAAAGAGCATGCCGGTGTGGATGAGCGCCACGGCCTCGGTCTTGTTTTCCGTATTTTAACCGGTTTTCCCCCGCGCTATTTTGTTCGTTTAGATCCACGATCCGACGACTGACCCTTGATTGAATACGAGCGTGACCTGAATACAGCGGCAGGTCAGATGAATACTTACGTTACCCACCCTGAGGCGTCCGGCCGTTACCCTTTGGTGGTGCTGTTAATGGATGCTCCGGGCAAACGCGAAGAATTACACGATATGGCGCGGCGTATAGCGACGGTGGGGTATTATGTGATGCTGCCTAATCTTTATTACCGCACGGCTCGTTCCTTTGTTATGGCACCTGATAAGCGAGAAGAAATGTTTGGTCACATGAACTCGTTAACTAATGCAATGGTGTGTCAGGATATACAAGTGCTGTTTGAGCACGCTGATCAGTCGTCTGCGGCATGTTCTGGCGCGGCTGGTTGTGTGGGTTATTGTATGAGTGGTCCATTTGCTTTTGCCGCGGCTGCCGCTTTCCCCGACCGAATTGCGGCCAGCGCTTCTTTTCACGGGGTGCGTTTATTTAGCGCTGCAGCGGATTCGCCGCATCTGGATGCCCGTAAAATTACCGGGGAAATTTATTTTGGCTGCGCTGAACATGACGAATGGGCGCCGCCGGAAATGGTGAATGGTCTTGATGACTATTTGGCGCAGACGGGCATTTGTTATCAGGTTGAACGTTACCCGGGTACTCATCACGGGTTTGTGTTTCCCCAACGCGGTTTGTGGTATCACAAACGCTCAGCCGAGCGGCACTGGGAGCAGATTCTTGCGTTGCTGCGTCGCAATGGCTTGCAGCCTGGTCCAGCGACGAATTGATTAAATTGGGGTGTCAGAGGCGTTTGTATGCAATCCTTTTTGGGCTAAAAATTCGGCATTAAACAGGCGCGACATATATTTGCTGCCATCGTCACACAAGATAGTTGCGATGGTGTGTCCTGGACCCAGTTGATGGGCGACCTGCACAGCACCGCATAAGTTGATGCCGGTGCTGGATCCGAAAAACCAACCTTCTTGACGCAAAACACGATATACCATGTTGACCATATCTTGGTCTTGCACCTGCACTGCGTCGTCGATGGGGGTGCCCTGCAGATTAGCGGTAATTCGCGAATTACCGATACCTTCGGTAATCGAAGGCCCCGGGGTCATATCTGCGGTTCCGGTTTTGACCCAGTTATAAAGTGCGCTTCCCACGGGGTCTGTCAACACGATGCGCGTGTTTGAGGTTTGTTCCTTCAAGTAGCGGGCCACGCCGGCGAGGGTTCCCCCGGTGCCAACAGCGCAGGTAAATGCGTCTAGCTTCCCGTTGGTTTGTGTCCAAATTTCAGGCCCTGTGGTGGCATAGTGGGCTTCTCTGTTGGCGGTATTGTCAAACTGGTTGGCCCACACCGCGTTGGAGAGTGTTTGTGCATACCTGCCGGCTTGTTTTTGAAAATTGGCGTCGTTTTTATAGGGAACCGTAGGCACCACGCGTACTTCTGCGCCGAGGGTGCGCAGAAGATTGACTTTCTCTTCGGACTGATTGTCCGGCATGTAAATGACGGTTTTGTATCCGCGATTATTGCAGACATGGGCCAAACCAATGCCGGTGTTTCCTGCAGTACCCTCAACCACCGTTCCACCTGGCTGCAGCTGCCCGGATTGTTCAGCATCTTGGATCATCCAAAGTGCGGCCCGATCTTTAACCGAACCGCCCGGGTTCATGAATTCGGCCTTGCCTAAAATCTCGCAGCCGGTCTCTTGTGAAAGGCAGTTGATGCGAATAAGGGGGGTATTGCCAATGGCCTGTGTGAGACCGGATAACATCGTCATGAGAGTGCTTGATCGAAAATCATCATTCTAGGGTGCTGCCCCCGTCGGGGCAAACCTATCTGTGGTTTAAGCGTTCGCAATTTTTTTTGAGGCTGGTTAGGCTTTGGCTGTGTTGAGGGTAAATCTTTAGGATATGTAATGTCGAATGAACGATTAGTTGAACCCCAAAGCTTGGGTTTGAACCCGGCTAAAGTGGACAAGCTGCTGCAAAGGGTGCGTCGGGAAGTTGATGAAGGCTTGCTGCCGGCAGCGCAGGTGGCGTTGGCGCGCCACGGCAAAATTGGTGTATTTGAAAGTTTTGGTGAGGTCACAGCAACCGCCTTGACGCCGATATTTTCGGCGACCAAAGCGATCACTTCAGCTGCGGCTTGGTTGCTGTTTCAAGAGGGCAAGCTGGCAGAGCACGAAAAAGTGGCTGAGATCATCCCGGAGTTTGGCACAAACGGTAAACAAGAGGTCACGGTTGAGCAGCTTTTTACGCATACGGCTGGATTCCCGCATGCGCCGTTTCGGCCTGTGCAGTGGCTGGACAAAGACGAGCGGTATGGGCGCTTTGCGCAATGGCGCCTGACATGGCCTGCGGGGTCACGTTTTGAATACCATCCGTCATCTTCCATGTGGGTGATTGGGGAGCTGATTGAACGGCGTTCTGGCCAGAGTTTTGTGGACTTTGTGAAGCAACGAGTGTTGCAGCCGCTCCAACTAGACAATTTGTTTGTAGGTTTGCCGCGAGCGGAAAACGAGCGGGCGCTGGCGTGTGCTTATGTCGGCAAACCGTTAACGGCACAAGACTACGCTGATATGGGTATGCCTGAACCTCCGGAAACCGAAGTTACGGAACAGGCGTTGTTGTCCTTTAATGACTTTGCGGTCCGTGCGGTAGGGGTGCCCGGTGGTGGAGGCTATGCCAATGCGGCCGATCTTGCGTTGTTTCATCAAGCGCTATGGTTAGGTGGTTTAGATGGCGTAGAGCTCTGGCGCGAAGATACCCTGCGCAGCGCACGCAGAATTCGCACCGGTGATCTTTGTGACCCATTGTTTAATAAAGTCGCCAATCGTGGTTTGGGAATCATTATCAGCGGTGACGAATCGCGTAGCTTTCGGGGATTTGGCAAGACTAATTCTGCCCTTGCTTTTGGCCATAATGGAGCGGGCGGTCAGTTGGCATGGGTTGATCCGGCAACCGGGCTTTCGTTGGCGTACCTGACGCCCGGGCACGACCGTAACGGCGTTCGCCAAGCCAAGCGAGGTGTTGCAATCTCTAGTCTTGCGGCGGATTGTTTGAGTTAAGAGGTGATGACAAAAGCTGATAAGCTGTTGAGGTGAGGGGTAGGTTTTAGCAGGAGAATGGGTGTATGAAGTGTTTAAATGCCGGCATTTTAATCGCGGCTCTATTGGGTTTCGTGGTTCCGGTTGTCGCTAAAGCGCAGAAGCCCACAATCGAATCGCTCGTCTCAGATCAGGCTGCGGCGAGCGTAGCTTTGGCACAAGAAATTTGGGATCTCGCTGAGTTGGGTTATCAGGAGGCCAACAGTAGTGCGGCGATGCAGCGTTATCTGCAAGCAGCGGGATTCGAGGTTGAAGCCGGGGTCGCCGAGATTCCAACGGCCTTTGTCGCGCAATTTGGTGCGGGTGGCCCAACGATAGGCATTTTAGCCGAATTTGATGCCTTGCCGGGGCTAAGTCAGGAGGCAGTGGCGTATCGAAAGCCAAGGATCGAAGGCGCTCCTGGACATGCTTGTGGGCATCATTTGTTTGGTTCTGCCTCGGCCGCGGCTGGTGTTGCGCTTTCGCAATGGATCCAGACCCAAGGATTGTCGGTGACACTTAAAATTATTGGTACCCCCGCAGAGGAAGGTGGGTCTGGCAAAGTTTATTTAGCCCGTGCGGGGATATTTGATGATGTTGACGTGATGTTGCATTGGCATCCCGGTAGCGTTAACGCTGCTTCTCCCTACACAACAACTGCCAACAAATCGGCACGCTTCACGTTTCGAGGTCGCGCGGCGCATGCGGCTGCCGCACCAGAGCAAGGTCGCTCCGCGCTCGATGGCGTAGAGGCGATGAATTTTATGGTTAACATGCTGCGTGAACATGTGCCGCAGGATAGCCGCATCCACTATGTGATCACCGACGGAGGGGATGCCCCCAACATTGTGCCCGAGCAAGCGCAGGTATATTACTATGTTCGACATCCGCAGTTGGAATCGCTCAGTGGGCTGTTTGATCGAGTGCTCAATGCCGCCCGAGCGGCCGCGCTCGGTACGGATACGCAGGTGGATGTTGAAGTCATGCACGGTAATTACCCGATCCTACCCAATACCACTCTAGCGCAGTTGGTGTACGAGAATATGATCCAGTTTGGGGGTATTACCTATACTGAAGAAGAACAAACCTTTGCCGAAAATATTCAGACAACGCTGATGGCGGCTCCCGCTGGGTTGGGCAGTGAACGGGAAATTGCGCCTTTCCAGTTTCGTCAAACAATGGGCTCCACGGATGTCGGTGACGTCAGTTGGTTGGTGCCAACAGTCGGTTTTTCTACAGCAACCTGGGTGCCCGGGACACCTGCGCATAGTTGGCAGGCCGTCGCGGCCGGGGGCATGAGTATCGGGCATAAAGGCATGCAACTGGCGACGCACGTTTTGGCAAAAACCGCCGCGGATCTCATCGGCGACCCCCAAAAAATTCATGCAGCGCGTAAAGAGTTTCTCGATGCTCGTGGAGATAATTTCCGCTATCAGGCGCTCCTAGGAGACCGCCAACCGCCATTAGACTACCGGCGCTGAGCATGCGCATAGGAGTGCTACATCCGGGAGAGATGGGTGTTTGTGTTGCCCAGGCGCTGGCAGAGGCCGGGCACCAGCCCTGTTGGGTGAGCCAGGGGAGAAGTCCGATGACGCGGCGGCGGGCGGGAGCATTTCAGGAATTTAAGAGCTTGCCTGAGTTGTTGAATGACGTGCAGGCGCTGATCAGTGTCTGTCCTCCTGACGCTGCCCTGAAAATGGCCCAATCGGTGATGTTGCTGGGTTATCGGGGTATATATGTAGACGCCAACGCAATTGCGCCAGCCACTGCCCTGCAAATCGCAGCTCTTGTGGGGGGTGGTTTTGTTGATGGCGGCATAATTGGTCCGCCTGCCAGGCGCGCTGATACAACACGCCTTTATCTGTGCGGACCTGAGGCTGAGCAGGTTGCGAGTTGGTTTGAGGGTAGTTTGCTCGCTGTGATCTGTCTGCCTGAAAGAGAAACGCAGGTTGCAGCCTCAGCCCTGAAGATGGCCTACGCCGCTTATACAAAAGGCACCGCGGCGCTCTTGCTATCTGTCAATGCTCTGGCGCAGGCGCTAGATGTTGAACACGCGTTGGCTGCTGAATGGGCGCAATCACAGCCGAATTTAGCGTCACTTAGCCAACAGGTAGCCACTGGTACCGGGCCGAAGGCGTGGCGGTTTGAAGGTGAGATGTATGAAATTGCGCAGACCTATGCGGACGCCGATTTACCGCCTCAATTTCACCAAGCTGCAGCAGAGGTGTTTTCGCGTATGGCTACATTAAAAGAACGTTCCGCGCCTGATCTTGCATCAGTAATCCAACAATTGCTTGCTGCTCGTTAAATGCTCAGAGCCTCGCTTTTGCAGCAGACCATTGATATTCAGGCATGGCTTGAAGCAGATCGGAGCACGCCGTACAGCGAACGGGTGAAACGAGACCGTGCGCTGGGTCAGCAGTTCAGTGTTACCGGTGATATTCCCAAAGTGCTGCATTGGTGGCGAATGCTGCCTGGCAGCCAGTTGATGCGGGAGGGGGCCGCCGTCGTGCGTTATCGGCGGCGCATACGCCAAGGTCTTTGGCTGTTTGGAATATTAAGTGGCTTAAGCCTGTGTCGGGCTGGTCTTTCGCTTGCGGGTAGCTATCCGGTCAATCTGCTGGGTTTTGTCGGAGGTTTGGTGGGCCTGCCTTTGGTACTGTTTGTGATGACCGTTGTTGCCAGCACGTTGCGCAGCCTCGGTTCGCAGAAACTTTCTCATTGGATGAATACGATTAATCTGAACATAGGTTTGATTGGTCTTTGGGACAAGCTCGGTGGGGGTCGCTTTGCTGCAGGATTTGGGCAACGTGATGGCCGTGGACGTCTGGCGTACTGGCAACTCATTAGTTTTTCTCAGTCCTTTGCTATGGCTTTTTTTTTCGGCGTCTTGGCG
>Ga0206126_10001884_pt1 | contig 24229 bp, 13 predicted proteins | sample Helgoland_Spring_5_FD_148621 | JGI IMG/M metagenome (GOLD analysis project Ga0206126, IMG submission 148621) | Pelagic subsurface seawater microbial communities from Kabeltonne, Helgoland, North Sea - Helgoland_Spring_Bloom_20160412_1 | ecosystem: Environmental > Aquatic > Marine > Epipelagic ...
CCGTGGCCTACGGCTGCGTTTACTGCGTTTATTAGTAGCTCTAGTGCAGCAGATACTAGTGCAGGTACGGGTGCACAGACCGTAACCGTTGAGGGGGTAGACGAGAACTACGCAGCTCAGGCCGTAACCGTCAGCATGAACGGGCAGACTCAAGTGCAGATTGGCGATGCTTCTGGTTGGTTGCGGGTTAACCGCATATTTGTTGCTACTTCAGGATCAGGCGGCACTGCCGCAGGTACGATCTATGTCGCTAATAGCGGCGTTACAAGTGGGGTACCTACCGGAATAACGTACGGTCAGATTGTACAAGGCGACAACCAAAGCCAGATGTCAGTGTATACCGTACCTGCAGGATTCACGTTATTTCTTGACGATGTTACGTTTACAGCAGCTATCGCTATTGCTAACAAGAACGTAACCGCTAAGTTCGTGACTAGAGACTTTGGCTCAAACACGTTTCGCACAAAGATCATACAGACAGTACAGAGTAATTTGCTTGTATTGCCTTTTCATTACCCGTTCAGCATTGCAGAGAAAACGGATATAGAATGCCGAGCCAGCTCCGATACCACCAACGTAGTCGTCGGCGCTTCATTTGAGGGGGTGCTAATAGCAAACTGATATGGCTATTAAAAGACTTTCTAAACAACAGTGGAATAGCCTACCTGCCTACAAGAAGTATCAGATGAAGGCTAATACCCCTGATTTGTACAACTACTACCAAAAAAGAGAGGCAAATGTTGCTCGTCAGAAGAATTACGGGGATAAACCCACAAAAGATACGCTAGATGAAGACGCTACTTTTGAGGGTTTTTGGGGTGAAAAAGCTAAGGAAACAACAGCAACACTTCAACGCTTATTAGAAAATACAGGAGCAAATTTTCTCGAGATCCAACTTAATATGTTGGGTAAGCAGATTGTTGCAGGTGCAGCAACGGTAGAGAATCCGCTGGTTAACCCTGATTCTTTTATAAATCGTTTAGGGTTTGATGTTTCTTCGGGTAAGAATAAAAAAATCTTAACGGATCTTTTTGGGGAAAACGACACTATATCCGCATACCAACTTGCAACATCTTTAGGGTATACAAAAGAACAATTCACTAGCATACCCGCCCAAGCGCAAAGAATAGCTGCGGCAACGCCAGCAATGCGGGAACTCTTCAAAGACCAAGACTATAAAGCAACACCGTTTGAACTAGAAGACGCCGTACTTAACGGTAAGACAGCAGAAGAAGTTGCGGAATACGTAGACCCACGGTACGTCACTGAAGCGGAAGCCATAGCAGCGTTTGAAGCAGAGAACGGGTATAGGCCTTCTCCAGAAGAAGTTCAAGACCGTATAGGGCAGGCCGAGTACACCGACGCTACAGATGCGGCAGGGCAAGAAGCCTACGTAAACCGGACAGCAAACCATGAACAGGCAGAACTAGAAGATCTAAAGTATTATGTGGATGCTCGTCAAATTACTGTAGACGAAGTAAAGGATTATGCTGCACAAAATGGGTTAACAATTTCAGACGAAGAAGCGGAAAAACTTGCTCGGCAAGGTAACCTAGAAGAAATTGTTAATGAAGAACAAAAGATATTTGACGACTTTGACGAACGTTTTGTTACTAGAGCGGAACTAGAAGGAATTGCTAGGGCTGAAGGTTACGACCCCGCCAGTCTTACCGAAAAAGATTATGCCGAGTTTAGTGGTGAAACGAGTCAATCGGATGCGGTTAAGGCCATAGACACTCGTGCAACAACAGAAGAAGAACTTATAGAAGTATTCGAGCAGCGTACAGGAATTGCATTAGACCCCTATAATCCAGAAGACCGCGAAAAAATTACAGATATGCTGGAGGCTGCTACTGCCGCTAACGGTGGGGTAGTACCTAGTGATGCTGAATTTAAAGCGTGGACTAAGAAGAATATCGAGTACGACCTTGGGGTGCAGGTGGGGCGTCTGGCTACTGGTGTGCGTAACGCTATATTTGGGACTGGGCCGGGAGGTCGTCCTAAGACGTTACAAGAAATACTCGACGAACTGCTCGGCCCTCCCGGCACTGCGGGGTTCGGGGGTAAGTCACCTCTTGTAATAAAGACTACGCCGGGAGGAGCGATAGGTGCCCCATCAACAGGTGTATTTGGTTCACCAAACGTACAAGTAGAAATAAAATTCCCTGTGCCGCTGCCCGTCAATGGACCGCCTATAATTGTACCTTTATACGAAGAAGGGGTTTACGTAGGCCCGTCTAGTGCAGGAGAGCTTCTTGTAGGCGAAGATGGGGTTATTACGCAGGTTAAAGATAACGTGACAACGACTGTCGGGCGTATTTCTGGGCAAGTAGTTCAAGTTGTCGGTGCTGCTGGCGAAGTCGTAAAAGCCATACCTTTAGGTGCACTAGACAATCCGGGCTGGAGAGAAGGTGACCCAAACCCCAATGATCTGGTTCTTGATGAAAGTGGTAACCCGGCGCTTATTGATGAAAATGGCAATCCCCTAGACAAAGAAACTGGTCTGCCGGTTTACGAAGATCCTGATGCCGCAGACGCAGACAATACATTTGACCTAGAAGACCAAGATGGTGACGGTATACCCGACGCTATAGACCCTGAAGTTACGGTCGGTAACGGAGAAGATCCTGAAACAAAAAGCCCTTACGACTCCGGTGAAGCCTCCGATGCTTTTCGTAATTCAAGTTGGCCCGACCCCGACCCCGACCCCGACCCCGACCCCGACCCCGACCCCGACGCGCAAGACACGTACTCCCGCCAAATAGAAGAAATGTTTTTGACTTTCGGGTTAGATACTAACCAGTGGCCTGAAGGTACAGAACTTAGTATATCGACGCTAGATGGGCAGCCGGTTGACGCAAATGAAGATGGTGTCTATACGGTCGAAGAACTTGCAGCGGTGGGTATTACTCGTGCAGCAGGGTACGACCCCCGTATGTTTTTGGGGAATGATGCTAGGCTCGTACTCGACACCCTAGAAGGCACATTAGACGGCCTTGGGTTAGATGTAGACGAGATCGAAACTATCTTGGGGCGCATAGAAACAGACCTGCAGAATGTTACTACTGCCGAAGATCTAGAAACGTTCAGGACCAACCTTATTACCGAGTTGACTGACCCAGATACTGGCTTGCCTTCAATGGGTATAGATGCAGACGAACTTGGGGATGCCTTAGAACCTATAACAAAAGCTGTTGATGACCTTGAAGGTGCTATAAACGATGTAGGCCGGAACGTTGGGCTTCGTGCCGTAGAAGATGATCCTAACACGCCAGATGTAGACGAAAGTAGACCTGCTACAGGGTTGTACGGTTATATAGATGACGCTGTTGAAGCTGTAGAAGGCGACGTTGAAGCTATTGTAGGTGTAGCCGATGTTGATGGCGAAGGTAACCTAACTAAAGATAGCACTGGGTTATACCTTGAATTCTACAATGCTGGTGTTGACTACGATACCGCACTCGGCCTAATCGGCAACAAAGACGAAGGTACAGGTCTATACGGTTATATAGATGATGCCGTTGAAGAATTAGCAACTAAGGAAGATGTAAAAAACCTTGTAGGAGAACCAGAATACGGTGTAGACCCTGATACGGGAGAACCTACTACCGAAATAGTTGGTGGTACCGGTCTATACGGCGTTATGTTCGGTATCGATGCTGGTAATGATGCTGCACTTGAAGCGTTTATCGGTACTGCTCCTACCAAAGATGCTGACGGTAATCTAATCGGTGGTTCAGGTTTACTTCTAACATTAGCTCAACAAGACGTAGATATAGAAGATTTGCCTGCAGAAGTTGAACGGATAGTCGGTGTACCAGAGTACGGTGTAGATGCCGATGGAGAGCCTACTGACGAAGTAATTGGTGGTACTGGTCTATACGGGGATATGTACAACCTCGGAATAGATGTAGGTCGTATTGAAGGTCTCATTGGTAATCCTGAAGATGGTAACGGTTTATATGGAGTTATTGGTACACCTGCTACGGACGATACTCCCGGTACAGGGCTATACGGCTATATAGATACTGCCGTTCAAGACCTAGCCACTGTAGCCGATGTGGAACGTATTGTAGGTGTACCCGATATTGACGAAGAGACCGGGGAGCTAACGGACAAAAGCACTGGGTTATACCTTGACTTTTACAACGCTGGTGTTGATTACGACACAGTTATAAATCTGATTGGTGTGCCTGACAACCCTGAAACCGAAGATGTAAACGAAGGGCGCGGTTTATTTGGTTATGTAGGACAAAGCAGCCAAGACTTAGAAGATTACATAGACAGAACCTTTGGTGATGTGCCCGGACAGGTTACGGAAATACAAGGTGACGTTAACACCCTAATTGATTACGTTGGTGTGCCTCCTTCAGTAGATGCAGACGGTAACGTAATACCCGCTACAGGTCTACATGAGCTACTCATTAACAATGGCGTTGCAATAGACGCACTACCGGGAATAATAGAAGGTATTGTCGGGGTACCTGAATTTGGTGTAGACCCTGATACGGGAGAACCTACTACCGAAATAGTTGGCGGCACCGGGATATACGGAGAAGTATTCGACCTTAATACTGATGTAGACACCGTAATAACATCTATCAACGACACAGTAATCCCTCAAATTACTGAGGTAGCGGGGTTCATTGGTGAGCCTGCGACAGTAGATGAAGACGGTAACGTAATACCTGCTACTGGCCTGCATAAAATAATTGAAGACTACGCTGGCGACAGCGAACTCCGTGACGGTGCTATAACTGACGCTATCAATAAGTTTACTAGCGATGGTGCATACACGATAGAGCAAGTGCTCACGGCTATAGACACTAGCAATACTGATATAAAAAACTTTATAGGTAGCCCCGGTGCAGACGTAGACGACCCTAATACCCCTGAAGATGAGACTTTACCAACAGGTATTTACGAAGGTATCGCTACTTCTGAAGGGGTTATAACTGACGCTATTGCTGCTTCTGAAGAGAATACAACCGAGTACTTAACCTACATTAGTGAAATAATTGGCATCCCTGCCACAGACCTTACGCAAGAAGACATAGATTTTGTTGTTGGGTTAATCGGTGAAGACGAAGCAATTACTGATATCAATAACGATATTCGTATATACGACGCTAACTTTGATGGCGTCATTAACGACATTGACATCGGGTTGCTTCAAGGGTTTGTAGATGCAGGTGTGGACGGTGTTGGCGAAATTCCTGCTACAGGGCTGTACGCAGATGCAGCGCAGAGGCAATTAGAACTAACAGGGTATATAAGCGACCAAGATGATATAACACGGGGTCTGATTAGCGACGAAGCTAAGGCTACTCGCGGGTTGATGGGCGCTACGACTTTATTTAACGCTATGTTGGGTGCTGGTGACATATCTGGTACACGCGTAGATGTAAGCACTCCTGACCCTGCGCGTATAAACTACATATACGACTTTGAAGATGTCTTTGCTACACCGCAACAAAAGAGTTTATTCCCATCTCCTTACGGCAAACCACAGATGGCGCAACAACAGCAAATGGCGCAGCGACAAAGCAGTATGTCAGGTCCGTTGCAGATCGGAGGGATGGCACAAGGGGGTAAAGTAGACTATGATTTTACCGACGAAATTATGCAGATAATGCGTTATGGAGACAGTTAATGAGTTTCTTTGATTACTATGCCGATGCACTTGAGATAATGGATGCAGGGCCAGAAACCGAAGGGTTAGGTTCGTTAAGCGCAAACAACGGTATTAACGCTAACACTACCGTTGGGTATAACCTACCGCTATCCAATACAAACGCTGGTGGTGTCACTGTAGATGCAGATGGTAAGATGGTTATTGGTGTGCCCGACTATTCTTTTGTGCGTGGTGCAGTGCCGGGAACGTATAACCCTGACCGAAGACCGGGCAGCAGAGGGCAACGATACTTTACCGACTTTGCTTATACCTCACCGGGAATGGAAGAGCAGGCTAAGAACATATTAACACCTCAAGCGGCACAACTTGCAGCGATGAACACTGCAAATGCTATGGGTTATCCCGGCACTTATAGCGCGCCAACTGCTACCGGTATGACGATGGGTAACGATGGTAGCGGCCCTGCCTCTGGTGTAATAGATTTAAACCCAGTGCCGACTAACAATGGTGGGACGGTCGGTGGGGGCAACACGGGGTTTACTGGAGGCGTTGCCAGTCAACAGTTTAAATACGGTGGGGGCATTGCTGCCCTTGCTGGTGGTGGCGCTGCTTCTGCATATAATCGTAGCTACCATCCATATTCGGCTGGCGGGAGTACTGGTAGGGGTTACTACTTAGGTGGCCCGACAGATGGAATGGCTGACAAGATCCCTGCTACAATTGATGGTACTCAAGAAGCCAGATTAAGCGACGGGGAGTTTGTTATCCCTGCAGATGTTGTTAGTCACCTTGGGAACGGCAATTCTAACGCTGGTGCTAACACGCTGTACGGTATGATGGACAAAGTTCGACAAGCCCGTACCGGCAATAAAGAACAGGGTAAAGAAATAAACCCTAACAAATTCATACCAAGCAGGTAGAAGATTATGGCAGTCGGAGATCCAACTTCAGAAACAGGTTCGTTAGCCCCGTGGGCAGCACCCTACGTAACGGGTATGCTTGGCAAAGGTCAGGCACTTGCTAATCAAGGGTATCAAGGGTATACAGGGCCGCTCACCGCTGGGCAATCTGCTGGGCAACAAGCAGCGTTCCAAGGTGTAGCAGGGTTAGCAGTACCAACTCAACAGATGGGCGCTTTTCAACCGCAGCAGTTTACTGCTCAAGCGGCTCAAGACTATATGAACCCTTATGTGCAGGCTGCGTTAGACCCTCAGATCGAAGAAGCTCGACGCCAAGCACAAATTACTCGTCTTGCTGATGCAGGGCGATTGACTCAGGCTGGTGCCTATGGTGGGTCACGTCAGGCCATTATGGAGTCTGAATTAAACCGTAACCTTGGACAAAACGTTGCAGCCATTACCGGTCAAGGTTATCAAGATGCTTATACCCAAGCTATGAATCAGTTCAACGTTGAACAACAACGGCAACAAACTGCACAAGACGCAGCCAATCGGTATGGTCTGGAAGCCTTGGCATCACAAGCTAATCTTGGTGCACAAGAACGTGCCATCGAACAAGCGGGTATATCTGCGGATCTGGCTCAGTTTGAAGAAGAACGCGACTTCCCGTACAAACAAGTGCAGTATCAACAGTCGCTGCTCCAAGGACTACCTATTAGCGCACAGCAGTATAGCTACCAAGAACCCAGTGGATTAAGCGAATTCATTACTAGTGCTGGTGGTATTGTAGACTTATTTAGAGGATGGGGTGGGGACTAATGGCTATGAATCCTATGGGCGGTATCGACCAACAGATACAACAACGTAAAATGCAGTTCAAGGATAATCCCCAGCAACTACAGCAACGCTATGGGCAGAACAAACAGCTACTAGACCTATTAGCCCTACAAGAGATCTCCAAAGAACAGCAGCAACGCTCTCAGCGTATGCAGATGGAAGCCCAACAGAACCCTGCAACGGTCGCGGATCAGATGCAGCAAGAAGTTCTTCAGGGTAAAAAAGCTGAAATGGCTCAAGGTCTACAAGGCATTAAAGGTCTGCGTGAACGCACTAAAGACGTAGGCGGTGCCCTTGCTCAGAAACAGCAGCAACAGCAGAGACGTATGCAGCAGCAGGGGCAGCAACCACAGCGTCCCCCTCAACAACAGCAACGCCCACAGGGTCAACCAATGATGGCTGCAGCCGGTGGTCTTATGACCCAAGCTGCACCGAATATAGATCCACGGTACTTTGAAGGCGGCGGTATTGTTGCTTTTGAGGCTGGTGGGGGCGTAGCTAGGAAATTGGGTATCAGCGAAGAAGAATACGAAGGGCGTATTGCTGATCTAGTATCTAGAGGTATGTCTAGAGAGCAAGCGGAAAAAATACAAGAAGCTGCTGCTGCCACGCCTAGTGCACGAGGTAGAGGTTTTGATGCTGATGCGTTTAACAAAGCAAGAGCGCGACAGAGTGCGGAAGCCGCAGGGCTGACCATCGCTTCAGAAGAAGTCGTTGATGGTATTTCAGACGCGGAGAACGCGGGTATAGACGCAGAACTTGCAAGGCGTAGTAGTCAAAGCAGGCAAGAAGATCTAAGTGCTCGTGCTGACGAAGAGTTGCAAATGCTGCGTGCAGCGCCAGAGGAAGACGCTGTTGCCCTTGCTGTAGGTGAAGAGGCGGGTACTGCGGCTGCAGATGAAACCGAACTTTCTACTTTGGAACAAGCAATGGAACAGGCGAAGCAATTTGCCCCCTCTGGTGCTCCCGCTGCCCCTAGAAGTACTGGGTCTATTTCTCCTGAGTTCTCAATGACTCCAGAAGAGAATGCTAACCAACAACAGCAAGCGCAAGGTAACAGGCTTAGACAAGGACTTGCGATAAATGCAGAAGAAGCATTAGGAGCAGGGGGCGGGGCAGAAGGGTTGGAAGCTCTAAACCAAGGTCAATTATTTAACTCTGCGCGTCTACCACCGGAAGGAATAAGAAGACCTGCACCTGCTGCACCTGAAAAAGAATTAACGCTAGAACAAGAATACGAAGCGTTACGAAGAAAACAACTTGCAGACCTTAAAAGAGATGAAGAAGGGTTAAAAGACACCAGAAGCAACACCAGAAGGTTGCTTGACCGCCTTACTGATGCGGCTGTTAACGCGTCTAAAAGACCTGCTGCTACTACGAACAGAGGTGCACTTGCTAGTCTAGGCTTAGGTGTTAGTGAAGCGGTTCGTGCCGAAGAGGCGGAACGCAAAGAAGGTTTAGCCGGTATTAGAGATCGCCGCAGCAAACTGTTAGGAAGTGAACTAGAAAGAAAACAAGCCCTAGCCCAAATAGAACAAGGGGAACGAGGGTTGAATCTAAAAGCTACAGAAATAGCAAATAATTTAGGGATTAACTTAAAGAAAGTTGAAAATGATGCTCAAAGACTCAACATGGATACCGAACGGTATGCAAACGCGTTAGCACAATCTTCTAGAGAATTTGCCGTAACGGCAGCTTTTAAAGCAATGGATCTTGATGCTCAAGCAGCTTATAGACGTGATACTGCTGCACTTAAGACTAGAGAATTAGATCTTAAAGATAAGGCAACCAAAGCCCGTACAGACGCGTCTAAGCAAGCCTTAGCGGCTGAGGTTGTAAGTGCTATTGCTGACGCAAAAAATTCTGCAAGGGAATCGGAAGCGAATATTATTACTACCCTCCGGGCGCAAGGTTTTACGGGTGATGAGTTAAATACGAAAGTAAAGGAAGCGGTTACAGCGATAAGGACGGATACTACTACACTTATAGCAAGCCTGAATGCAATCGCATCTGGTACAGGTATTGCTATGCCTGCTAGTGGGGCTGCTGGTGGGGCAAGCCCTGCAAAAGAAAAGGCGAATGCTGTGATAGCGGCGAGTAGATAGAATGGCAACTGCAGAAGAATACGCAGTATGGATAGTCGATAACGAAGATAAAAAAGGTACTGAAGACTTTGAAATCGTTGTTGCTGCGTACAAAGAAGCTCTAGAAGAAGAAGAAGAAGAAATATTCGTCCCGTCTGGTGACGAAGGTACCGCATTAGGTCGCGGTTTTTCTCGTGGTATCGACGTTGCTGGTCGGGGCTTTGGTTCTGCCCTTCAAGGTCTAGGTAAAGTAACTGGTTTTGAAGGCGTAGAAGAATTCGGTACTGAAATGGTTGCCGAGAACGAAGCCCAGCTAGCCGAACAAGAAGCAATGGCTACGCGCTTAAAAGACGTAGAAGGTGTTAACACTGGTCTAGATTTCTTCCTTGAAACCCTTGGCGAAACCGCCCCACAGACTGGCCTTAGCTTAGGTGCTGGCGCTGCTTCTGGTGCGTTGGCAGGCAGTGTATTCGGCCCTGTTGGTACTGCTGCTGGTGCTCTTGCTGGTGCTGCTATATCTCAACTACCCTTCTTCTACGGCAACAACCGTGAAGCTCAAAAAGAAGCCATTGAGCAGGGGCTTCGCGTCGAGATGGATGAAGGCGCGGCGTTCTTATCTGCTATACCCCAAGCCACTTTAGATGCCGTTGCTGAACGGTTCATGGTTGGTAAGTTCTTAACGCCTAAAGCCGTACGTGCTGGAGGGTTGTTTACTCGTGCCGCTAGAGGCGCTGGTGCCGGTGTTATATCCGAAGTCCCTACAGAACTGGGGCAAACCCTAATTGAACGTGCACAAGCTGGGCTAGAACTGGACAGCGACGAAGCCTTTGATATATACACTGAAACCGCCGTTGCTGCTGGGTTAGTTGGTGGTACGTTAGGTGGTGGTGCTGCAGGTATTAGTAGAGATTCTCGTGAAGTAGACGCTGAAAGAAAAGCTGCGGAAGATGAAATCGAAGCTGCAGCCGCTGCAGCAGAAGCAGAACTTGAAGAAGAAAAATTCTACGAAGGGGTACAGGCAGAGGAAGACGCCAAAGCCGCTGAAGCAGAAGAAAAATTCTATGAAGGGGTACAGGCAGAGGAAGACGCCAAAGCCGCTGAAGCAGCGAAGTTAGAAGCTGATCGTGACGCGGAAGATGCAACTCCCGAACGGCAGCGAGACCGCATACTACAAAAAATTATTGGTGAAACTGCCGAATCTGATTTTACTTCAGAAGAATTGCAAGAATTATTCCTGCTTCGTTTAGGTAAAGTAAAACCTGATTTCGAGCAGAAAGTGACTCGTGAAGAGTTAAATACTATACGTCGTGCGTTGCAAGACACCGCAGCGGTAGCAGCGCCAACAGTAACGACGGAACAAGCTGCCGAAGAACAAAAGCAACGGTACAGCCTCTTACAACAAGTTATTGAAGACAATCCAACTAATAACTACAACACGTTACAAGGTGCTTTTGCTCGACGATTAGCAGAAGCAGGGATTACAGACACTGCTGTAACAGAAGCCGAAAAGAATACCATTGTCAGCGCAGTTAACGTACAACGAGCACCCTCAGAAGTACAGTCTCGTGGGCCGATGGTAACGGAAACTATTGAAGATACTTCTGTCGGTACCGCAGAGCTTGAAGCAGAGATACCGGAACGTGCGCCAGTAAGCCAAGATCCTACGCAAGCATCATTTCCGGGTATGAGCCGTAAGCGTGTCGCAGGGCAAGCACCGGTTGAATCTGAACCAGAAGTAGAAGGACCAAGAATAATAGACAAGGCGTTCTTAGACAGGCTGGGTATATCTGCTCAAGCAGGGATACGTAAGCGTAGAGAAGGCCAAGATTTTAATGACCCAGAAGTCCGACAAGACTTCATAAAGTTCGTTAACAATAAAACAGTTAAGGCCGAAACCAGAGAGAATGTAGCCAAGGAACTAGAAGGCGTATCGCAAGACCAACTAAGTCTGTTTGGTCAAAAGCCCCCTGCGTCACCTACACCACCTACGACACCACCTGCGCCTACAACACCACCTACGACACCCCCTGCGCCTACGGCACCTCCTACTACCCCAACGGCTGGGCCTGAAGTAGTTGCTGCGCCTGAAGAAACCGAGTTAGGGGAGCTTATAAAGGACGAACAACGTAAACAAGGGTATGTAGTAGAACTGGAACCCGAGGTCGAGTCGCTAACTAAAAAATCTGGTAACACCTACCCGTTAACTCGGAAAGGCGAGATCAAACCTTACGCCGTAATTAAGTCAGGGCAACCTACTCGGTTTTATTCTGCGAAGAGAACGGCTGAAAGAGCCGCTAAGGACGAACAAGGTAGCACGTTTGTAGCTACTGCCGACCTAGATGAAGATCAAACTCGTGCCCTTGGAGCCTTCCAGTTCCTACAAAAGGCGTTCGCAGACTTCGACGCAAAGCAAAAAGCTACAGAAGAAAAACCAGTAGAAACAAAACCTGAAGAAACACTAGAGTTCGACCCCGAAGAAGTTAGTTGGGCTAGACGTGCAGGGTATGAGCCTGTCTGGGGTAGTAAAGAAGTTGCCTTAATAAAAGGTTATGATAAAGACACGAATGAGGTTCTTTATATACCTATAAAAAAGCAAGACGGCAGAGTAGCGTCGTATCGTAACGCTAGAGATATATCAAGTTCTTTATGGGGGAAGTTTTTATCTGCCCCTCAAATCGCAGAGTTAAGAGAAGCGAAAAGAAAAGCCGTTGCTATAGACGAAGCGGCGCACAGCCGCCAAGTTAATGGGCCTTTTAAAGAAGGGTCTAACGTAGCATTCTCTACTAACTTACCTAAAGAGCTTGCTAATACAGCACAACAATTTATAGAGATGCTGGGTATCAAAGCCCGTGTATACGTAACAACTTTTGAAGACGCTTCTAACCCCGAAGAAACAAAACTTAAAAACTTATATGGTCCGTTTGCTCGTATAGCAGGGGCGGAATCTATGAGTGAAAGTGTCCAAGGGTATACGCAAGAGTTACCCAACGGCGACCATGTAATTGTTTTAAAGCCGCAAAATCGCAGGTCTAAGGATATAGAAACGCTTACCCATGAGATAGGTCACGTATTCGAGAAGACTGAGTATCAAAATGCTTCGCCCAAAGTACAAGAGGCTATACGAGCTGAATACGAAAAATGGCGTAGTAAAGCTCGAAAGGGTACTGTGGGGGAACTTTACAATTCCCTACGCGCTCGTACGTCAGCGAAAGCAGCGATAGCAAAAAACCGTGAGATACTTGACGAACCTGCAGCACAAACACTTAAGCCATATTGGTTCTCAGACGGGGAATGGTTTGCCGATCAAGTGTCTCGTTGGGCCGTAACATCTGAGAAACCGTTAACGATTGTCGATAAGTTCTTTGCACGAGTGGCTGCAGGTATGCGTAGGCTGTACGAGAGTATGGCGGGTAAGCTTGGGCTGCCTAATACCGTGTTCAAAGATTACTTAGATAGTCGTGCAGTAACACCTGACCCGCTAAACATACCGTTTCCTGAAGCGGTAAGTGGTAAAAAAACTGTGGACGCGCCCCCTGAAACAACAGGGCCAAAGGCTGTTATCACCGCTACTGCTGGTAAGTTTGGTGGTAAAGCCAGTGACCGTAAAGTCACGAAAGGCAAGAAAACGGTAGCAGGTCGTTCTGGTGAAAAACCGTTAACTAAAGCGCAAGCTGCCGCCGCTACCGCAAAAAGAAAAGCGGCTGCCGACCAAGCGGCTGCAACTAAAGAAGCTGAGAAAGCGGCGCAAGCAGATAGTGCCGCAGCTAGGAAGAAAGCCTTTGACGCAGCGGTTGACAAAGTATACCAAGACAAAGTTAAAAACGCTGGTGGTGAAGCGAACCTAGAAGCTGCAGAACTAATAACCTTACGTAGAGCTGCTTTAAGGGATGTACGGGCTAGAGGTAGTTTGTTTAACGTACAGACACAGTTCGACCCTGACTTAGATGCGCCACTAGACAACAACGTCATCAAGAATATTAAAGAGGGTAACCTAAAGGGTGCCTTGACTGCGTTGGCCTACGCCGCTGACAACCCCCGTGTTGCGAAGATTGCTTCTCAACTTACTAAATTCGTGGGTGATACGCGTGTTGTTATCGTACCTACCAACCCAACAGACGCACTGGGCAAACGGTATCGAGCAGCACTAAACGAAGAACCAAATACGAAGGGTGCATTCATATATAGCGATGTAGACCCTGCCATAGATAACGTCATACTACTTGATGAGGATACGGGTGTAACAGCGCATACCCTAATACATGAAATGTCGCACGTTACGACTATACAAGAGCTACAGAACCCGTCTAGCCCCGTTACTAAACAGTTAACCAACTTGTACAACGAAGTTAAAGGCGCTTTGAGCGGCTACTACGGAACACAATCGGTAGAAGAGTTTGTAGCTGAAGTACGCGGTAACTACAAATTCCGCCAAGAACTTGCGTCTATACCAATTGATAAGGGCGCTACAACAGGGTTAGCCCGTTACCTAGATATCATGAAGAAGTTCTTACGCAGAGTTTTTGGTTTGCCTAACGATGCGGCGGGTACTGCTGACAAGTTAATAGAAAGTATCTTAGCACCGTATGCAGGTGTACGTGGGTCGGGTACGCTATACAACGCTTCGACTATGGACAAGGCTAAAAGCTTTTTTGAGGACACTTACGAAAGCGTACCTACGTTCAAAGAAATCGGAGAGCGCGGTATATTAAACACGTTACTCAGTCCGGTACCGGATAAAGCAAAACGTTTTGCCTTGGGTATGTTGGATCTAAACGCCATAACAAAACTAGCAGAAGGTAAGATCCCCGGCGTAGACAAGCTGCTTGATATCGTACGTAAACAAAGCAGCGTCATAAACAAGCTGAACACCGGCATAGAGAACCTTGCACAACGTACTGGCGCGTGGGCTAACAAACACGCAGAAGAGATGCAGGAACTAAGCAGGATTCTCACCCGTAGTACCTACCTGCATATAGACCCGTCATTGACCAAACAAGATGCAAAAAAGAAGTACAACGCTGAGAATTTTGCTGAGTGGGAGTCGTTAAATACACGCTTCTACAAGTTAAGCCCTGAAGGTAGGGGTTTCTATAAGTCGTGGCGTAACCTGTATAAGTCTATGTATGACGATATCAGAAGAATCATGGAAGTCCGGTTAGGGGCTGAAATGAAGAACGGTGAGAAGAGTAAGCTGGTAGCCAATAAGCTGTTCGCTAAACTTACAGAAGGCGGCGTTATTGATCCTTACTTCCCGCTGATGCGCTTTGGTAAATTCTGGTTAGAGTATAGTGCGGTAGACCCCAGCAACGGCAATATCGAATACTACATGGAAGCATTTGATAGCGTTAAAGACCGGAAGGCTGCAATGAAGCAGGTTGAAGATCATTGGAATAACCCTAGCCCAGAAAATAAAGCACTGATCGAAGCGCAAATTGCTGCCCAATTAAACAGCCCTACTGGTAAAACCAAGACCCGTGCAGAAGCAATAAAGGTTATCAGTGCTGTTAACGCGTTCTCTCGTGTAGAAGACAGCAAGTACAAAAAGAATGCGCCTTCTTCTTCGTTCGTTAACAGCGTATTAGATATCCTAGAAGCCAATGGGATAAGCGACAAGAACCCTGCACAAGATCAAATTATGCGGTTGTTTCTGGATACGTTACCAGAACGCTCTTTTGCTAATTCGTTCAGGCATAGAAAGAATACCCGTGGTGCGGTGGGTGACGTAACACCTACAGAACGTCAAATCCCTAACCATGATGTGTTAGCAGGGCTTAAGAACCGTGCCGCAAGCATCGGCCAACAGTTAGCACGTATAGAATATGGGGCGCAAATGCGTGCCTATGGTGATGAAATAACGGCATGGCAGAAAGACGTTTCAAGTAGTATAGATTTTGTATCCGACGACGAAAAAACTACCATACGTTTGCTGACCGAAGAGTTAGTAGAGCGTGCAAACTGGGCCGCTAGTCCTAATGTAGATCCTTGGGCACGTCTGGCGACTAGCTTTGGGTTTAACATGACGCTAGGTTTGAACATATCTTCTGCTCTTGTGAACTTGTCTCAGATCCCAATGGTGGTACTCCCTTACCTCGGTGCCCAGTACGGGTACACAGAAAGCATGAAGGCGATATGGAACGCGAAAAGAGTGTTCCTATCTAGTGGTACGACTCGTGATGTGCAAAGTTGGGGGCCAGACGGAGAAATAACCGTATCTACCAGCGCGATGCCGTCATTGGACAACATCAATTTTGACGAGGCTTCAAACGATATAAGGCGGTTCCAGACGTTATCTGAACTGGCCGATTCATTAGGGCAACTTAACCGTTCTATCGCTTACGATACGGTCGAGATCGATTCTATTGACAGTCCAATGTCGCAAGTGAATGCCGTAACTGGGTTTATATTCCACCACGGCGAACGGATGAACCGTCAAATAGCGATGATGGCTGCGTATGATCTAGCCCTCCAGAAAAAACTTAAGGATAAAGGGCTACAACCCAACCAATGGGAGAAGCTGGATATAGAAGAACGGAACGCGTTGGCGTTAGACGCAATCAACGTTACAGAAATGACTAACGGTGGTATCGCTGCCGCTGCCGCGCCACGTCTAGCACAAAATGGCGTTGGTAAAGTTGCCTTCTTGTTCAAGCGGTACGGGTCAGCCATGTACTTCATGCTCTACGACTTGATCGATTCTGCAATATCCAGCGACAAACCAGAGATGCGTAAGATGGCAAGAAACCAGCTTATGGGTGTTTTTGGTGGGGCTGCTGTTGTTGCTGGGGTGCAGGGGCTACCGTTCTTTGGCGTCATTGCCATGCTATCTAACATGTTTAAAGGGGATGACGAAGAAGATTTTGAAACCGTTACTCGTAAGTACTTAGGAGAAGGCCCATACGGTGGTGCGTTCAACTATTTATTCGGGGTAGACGTTGCCAGCAGAATGGGTCTGTCTAACCTAATATTCCGTGACCGACTAATCGAGAAGGATCAAAGTATATTCTTTACCGCTGCGGAGCAGGTAGGAGGCCCAGTGCTAGGGTCACTGCTGCAACTAGAACGTGGGTATGACCTATGGGGTAGAGGTGAGGTGTTACGTGGTGTAGAAGCTGCTATGCCAGCCGCCATACGGAATGGATTCAAAAGCGTACGCTTTGCAAACGAAGGGCCAAAGACTTTACGCGGGGATCTTATTGCAGAAGACATCAGCCCCGGCCACATTGCTGCTCAATTCATGGGGTTCGCACCTGCGGAGTACACCCGGCAGTTGCAACAGAATGCCTCTCTAAAGAAAGTAGACCGCGCAATAAACGAAGAAAGAACCAGAATATTACGTAAGTACTACATCAGCATACGTCAAGGTAACGGGGGAGCTGTTGACCGCACAATGGAAGATCTTGTGGACTTCAACAAACGGCACCCTGAAGTGAGCATAACACCAGATACGATTAAACGGTCTATGCGACAGCACATGAAAACAACTTCTAACATGCACTATGGCGTTACGTTAAGTCCTAGGCTCGCGGCTAAACTCAAAGCGCAAGCGGCTGGATGGGACGATACCCCAGACCTTATGAGCGACCTAGGGATATAACTTAGGTTTCGGTGTGCGATTGTTCTTCGTCGATTATCTTTAAGGCGCTCAGTATAATCTGATCGTCACCTGCATCTAGTACGTTACTGTCGCGCAGTTTAACCAGCGTCATCCACGCGAGTAGTAATTCGTTTTTAGTTGCTTCCATTAGATACTCCTGTGGCAGGAGTTAAGATACCCCCTCCGAAGAGGGGGGTGCTTCTTAGAGCAGGAGGACGACAGTACGTTGTTTGCGAGAAGGGGACGCGCTGTCTGTGCCAATATATCATAGAACGCGCCATATACAAACTCCCCATTTATCGCCTACAACCCCTACCTGAACCTCTATATCCCAACCTTTACCTGCGGTTATTGTTTTAGCTTCCGCTATTGCTTTTGCAGTGTTGATGCAGGGTACAAAAATAGATGTACCTACTGCCATCGCACTCCATTCCACTACGATCCGTACCCCGTCAGGACATAGATCATACGTTCTCAGAACTCCCCGACTCATCGGCTTCCTCGGCAAATTGAACGACCAGTACGTCTGTGGGCGGCATCCTAAAGTGGGTGCCCTTACCTAGACGCATCTTCATCTTCTTGGCCTTGAGCTTATCCATCATCTCTTGCACGAACGCCGAGTAATTTATCTGCTGTTCACCGCACCACATACGGAACGGTTTCGGCACAAGGTATAATTTCTTAATGTCGGTCTCGTATCGGGCCACTAATTTATTCCTAGGCACCGTCTCAGGTTGGATCAAAGAGTCCAGTACAGTACCGTCTTGCTTACGCAAATCACTCGTACTTTTTATCCTTAAGATGTTATCGTAATGCTCATTGATGTACTCGTTTAGAGTTTGCTCTATGGAAACCGCCATATCTTTGCTCTTATCTTTGTTGTCTTTGAGTACTTTTATGATCCAACGATGTATCGCTGCCATATCGAACTGAATCAACCCAAGGTTCTTAGCCAGTATCCCGCCAGACAATGCAAGCGATGGCCCTGCCGACCAAAAACGATTCTCCGACGTTAACCCACCTTCTTTGTCAACTTTGGGCTGAACGCTTCCGATTAATTGCTTGACTTGATCGAGGTTATTTATTATGTGCTGTACATAAATAGGCCCAGCGTGCCCATAACACTTTTCAATGTTGGCTGCAAATACGTCCGTCTCTGCTTTACTGTCAGGGCTTTTGAATATCTTGTCAACCCGAACTTCTAGTATCCGCTGCGCCTCTGCACTTGGGTTTTCTTTCGCCAGACGTATACGTTCTATAACGCTGGTGTTACCGCTGGTCACTGCCATAAGACTCCACGACTCACCACGTATCCGTTCAGCGTTGCTACCACTGACCATACGACCCCGCTGCTTCCCTGAAGTAAACTGGTACGCCAACTCACTCAACTGTTTCGGTGTTGCATTAGTCAGCTCATCAATGAACAACGGTAGGTTGTGTAGTACTTCTGAACGGTTCATCTTACTGTTGTGCGTATCTCGATCATCCAAGATAAGCTCTTCAGGGTCACCCCATATAGATGCCGCTGCTTTCATCGCAGTTGTTTTACCTAGACCAGAATCCTTACTGTGTAGGTGGATGGCCGAGCACGCGATACCACCCATGAACTCCATAAGGATTGACCCAAACCCTGCACATACTATGTATTGGTGTAGTTCAAATCCCGGTCTGTTGTAGAACTCCATCAACGCCTTCCATTCCTCAAGCGTACCCTTGGGTTCAAACGCAGGGAACATACCGGCTGTCTGCGCTGATGGTGGGTTGAATTCAATCGTGTCTTTACGTATTTTCTGGTTACCCAGAATAAAAGTGGATGCTGTATCATCTGTCCACCCAAACTGTCTATGTGCTTTATCTGCCATTTCGGTTGCCTGTAGTTCGTTAATCCATACTGTTACGTACCGCATCAAGTCATCTATGTTGGGTATTGCAACACCCCGCATTGACATCTGTTTGCGAAACTCCTCTTTTGACGTTACCGCTGTCAGGGGTACTGTAAACTCCCTAACGCCGTCTTTCGGTAGGTGTAAGCGCATTACCACCGCTTCCCCTATTTCCACGTCTACTATGCGCTGCACCACATAGACATCGTTGTGGTAAATCTGCTTCTCTTCTATATCCCCGTCTGCGTTCTTGTTGCGTACGTACACACCACCACTTGCACCACGCACGTATGGGAACGGGTATTTCGGGATTACGTACGTGTTAACAGGTGCATTGGGTAGGTCTAAGGCAGGGACATGTACTACGTTATCTTCTTCGGTAGCTTCTCGTAGCGTCTTCCCAACGTGCAATGGGCTACGTAACTTACCCCGATTAGGGCAAGCCAAACATGCTTCAGGGTTCTCTTCCTCAAACTTATTGCAGGTATACCGTTTATCAGCCGTTAAGTTATCCCACTTAGCATCCGTTTCTTCAGGGTTATAACCTTCGTACCCACTGGATATCTTGTGCGCCTTCTCCCGACTACCATCACTGCACGCTTTAAGAATCGATAACATCCCACGCCATATAGGTTCTGAGACGCCGTTCTGGTTCTGTAAAGCGTTATAGATCTGGACGCACCCTGCGCCTTCGTTTGATTTCTGTAAGATGTGCTTGAACTTATACTCTTGGTTTCCCAGCGCAGCGAGCATCGTCGCACTAGGGGCTTCTATTCTTTTGTTAGGAACTGGTATCAAGTCTCCACCAACGAGGTCTGAGAACTTGTCGAAGTCAACTAACGCCGAAACCGTTGGCCCTATAAAGCCCACTGCTACAGGAGTGTCAGGCTTGTAGTTGTGTGTTTGGGGTACACGCAAGACCCGTGCAGCATCCGATGTAACCGCAGGGTCGGCAGGGAAATTACTTCGGGCGCAAAGAGCCTTGAGGCGTTCTGCTACAGGTAGCCAGTCGTCTAGGCACACTGCCTCTTTGAGCGGCCAGTACACATGCACACCCCTACCAGAGTTAATGATGGTGGGACGTGGTAACGAATAAGTCTTACAAAACTGCTTTAGTGCTTGCATGGCTTCTTGTTGAGAAGCGAATTCTTTGGATGGGCCGCAATCAAGATCTAGGAAGAAGGACTTAAGATGTTTTACGTTATCGACTTTACGCGATTTACCTTCGTTGAACGTAGCTAAAGCAAAATAAACATCGTAATCGTTATCATCTAGGTCTTTGGCGGCACTGACTAATTGGTCTATGGAACCATAAAACTGTTGGCTTCTTTTATCTTTGGAACTGTTGGACGCAAAAATACAATATAGCCCACTGCTCGATAGAACCTCCTTTAAAAATGTTGTTGTATCCATAAGCGTAGATCCGAGCGACACCACGGCAGGGGCATTATTACGCCCTCTTCGACTAGTCTAGCCGTGGGTATTGTTTTAGGAATGGGCTTCTTCTCGAAGATACCCAAATTAATTAGGACTAATCGTCCCATCCATCAACAAGTGCACTCAAATCTGCCGCTTCTTTCGGTGCTGCCGACTTCACCTTCGCCACTTTCTTCGGCTCTTTTACAGGTTCTTCGACATCTTCTACATCAACTTCTACTACATCAACTTCCTCGGCTGTCACCGGGGCAGACTGGGTAACGTCTGCAAAAGGACTTACCTCTCCGCCAACGGTGAAGCCTTCCACTGCATCAAACGGGGATGATGCTTGTAGTGGTACGTACTTGGTGACTTGCACTGCTCGTAACCGTAGTGATACCCCTGCTTCTCGCATGTTGTATGGGAAAAGAACGACCGCAATGTTTCCAACACTACCGGTAGTCAGAGCAAAATCTTCATCTAACTCCTTGTTCCCTGCGTCATATTGCTTAGGCTTGCTGGTAGCATCTTTACCGTACGCCCCTTTCAACGTGGCTTTACCAATAAACATACCGTCATCAGTCTTCTTGAAAGGCATGGGGATCTTCTCAGGCCATTTAGCCTCACGCTTCTCAGCGTATGCAGCCGCCATAGCGCCCATCAATTCTTTAGCCTGTTTATCGTCCATCTTAAACTGCATCGAGTAAGAAGCACCGTCGTCGAATGGGTCACACGGCACACTTCTGTTTTCCGTATTATCAAAACGGTAGGTCTTATTGATACGTGGGTATAGTACTTCAACACCTTTTATAAGGTAGTTCATATATGTTTCTCCAAACATTTAGTCATTTAATTTAAAACCGTCAACCTCATCGAATGGGGAAACACTCCGATCTTCTACCGGCGCAACAATTTTAGTCATTGCGTTAATAGTATCTTCGTGATCCTGCATCTCTTTGACAGTCTCTAGCTCCTGCTCTTCTAACGGACGTATCGGTCTGAAGAAGAGTTTTGGTGTATCGCTACCTTCGTCGAAATAAATCTTCGATATGACAGCGATGAAAGGCGTCTCACGCGCCTCAAGGTACCGTGCATAAGCACGTAGGGGCATTTCCCCTTTTACCGCGTCCCCAAATATAGAAGTCGGGGGTAGTTGTAACTGATAAACTGTTTCCAGATCATCCTTTAAAACGACTGCCAAACGCTGCACAAAACGACATGCGCGCCCAGAGCCTTTCCCAGAACCTCTAATATTTTGAACACAATCTAAGCAACGTCCAGACTGCCGTTGGGTGTCTGGTACGTCTAAAGCAGGGTATTCGGTATCGTTAGACCAACAAGTCGGTGCAACTATTTTATCGGGGTCGTACTCATTTTTATAATACATCCTAGACGTATAAGCAACGCCAATGATGATGCACTCGATAGAATCTAGACCCTCGGTGGGTATACCACCAAACTTCTTGTCCTTAATACCAATTCTTTTAACGTTAGTTTCCATTAATAATCTTCGTCTGTATCCAAGTCAGGGACTTCGACCCGATCATCTTCTGGACTTACTTCATCCCATGTTGTGTCAGGTGCATCCTCGTTCAAGTCACTAAGTAGTGCTTGCGATACGGCATTCAAGTCGTACCTGTAGGTCTGCCCTATATGGATGTAAGTATTCTTCGGTATACGCCCTTGCTTCATCCAGTTACGGATCAAGCGTTCAGATACCATAAAGTGTTGAGCGACTTCTCTAATTGAAACTAATGCGGGTGTCATGGTTACTTCCTTCTAACGGATATAGTGTATGTGGAGTTTGAGTTAAGACCTTTCGGCAACAAGTCAGGATTCGACTCAAGAAATTCTCTCATGTTCTTCTGGTTTAGGCGCTTGTCCAACAGTGCAGGTTCTCCGTGCTCAAGAATAAACTTGTGCATTTGGTCCCAGTCGCTAGTCCAATACGTTTGTTTAACCGTCCGATAGAATAGACCTTCTGAAGTCTTGACGCTGCTAACGTCATGTTCTTTGCAGTGTTCCAACAGAGCGCCCTTCACCGCGTCCAATTGTTCTACAAGAATGCTGTCCTCTTTGTCGAATTCCGCCTTCAATTCAGACCGTCGATCCCGTATTTTTATATAGGTCTTGACCAACTTGTCTAAAGGTATAGCCGTTTCGCTGCCCATTTACATCTCCTTAACTTGCCGAACTGTTGAATATAATATACTTGGCTGTCCTACGCAAGTATATCATTGTATAAATCAATCATTTTTGTATGGATATTGATTTTATTGTCCAGCATTGCATAAACACGTTTTTCTATGGACGATCCTTGCAACTGAACCACGGTACACTTATGGTCTTGACCTGATCTGTGTACCCGAGCGTTAGCCTGTGCGTACGTTTCTAGTGAACTGGTTGGCCCCCACCATACCACCGTATTCGCAGCCGTCAGGGTCACACCGTGCGCTGCTGCTTGGGGTTGGATTACTAACACCCTAGGGTCATCAGAATTCTGGAACTGCCTAAAGATCTGCGTCCGTTTAGCCGCTGGTACATCACCACGAATGACTGCTGTACTGATGCCGTCAGCTTCTAATTTGTCAGTAAGAATGTCTATAACATGCCTGAAAGGCACGAATACCAATATTTTCTTATTAGACTCGTCGATTACCTCGCGCAGGACTTTGTACCGGTGCTTGATATCAAACTCTAGCGTGTCTCCAGTATCGGTGTAGACTGCACCGCAGGATATTTGTAGTAACTTGTTCATGTTCACTGCTGCATTAGACGCAGTTACCTGCTCACCTGCTGCGTCCATAATCATTTTATCTCGTAACAAGTTATAGTATTTGTTCTGCTGTCTGGTAAGTTCAACTTCCCGTTTTACATACACCATAGGCGGTAGGTCTAAACATTCTTCTTTGGTAAACCGTATGGCCGGTTGTAGCACACGGAATACGGTATCGGTGGCGTTGTCTTTGGGTACCCACCTAAAGTTAGTAACTTTAAACATGACCTGATCGCGGAACGAACCGCCGAAGCGGGGCACTGCCGCAGGGTTAACGAGTTTAGCCAAGCCATACGCATCCACTGGGCTTTGTGCCGCAGGGGTACCGGTCATCATCCACAACCATTTTTCAGGGGTCATCAACGCGTTGAGCGTCTTCCATCGTTTGGTCTGGGGGTTCTTGTAGTGGGTCGCCTCGTCCACAATGATTAGGTCAAAACCACCATTTGCCACGGCGTCCGACACAATCTCAACACCGTCATAATTTATTATCACGTAGTCAGCGTTACCCTCAATGATCTCCCTGCGTTTCTTCGCTGATCCATAGGCCACGTCTACTGTTCGGTGCATTGCAAACGTGAACAGATCATTACGCCACGCGGAATCCATGATAGACAAGGGGCAGACAACCAAAACCCGCCGAATACGACCCACATTCATAAGGTAATCTGAGGCCCAGATCGCACTAGCTGTCTTACCCGTACCCTGCTCGTTGAAGCAGAACGCTCGCTTGTTCATGGTAAGAAACGATGACGTGGTTTTCTGGTGCTCAAACGGGGAATACTTACCCGTCCACTTGTACTTCCCTTCGATAGGGGATGGCACCTTGATGTTTAAGTTTTTTAGTACATGCGCCTCGTCGATACCCCACTTAACCACTACTTTGTTATCAGGTAGTTCTTGGCTCTTGGGTATGACCGTCGTTACTTTTTTAGGGTTGCGAAGTCGCAAGAGCAACGCCTTGTTATCTAAAATTTTCATATATTTTCCTGCTAGAAAAGCCCTGCTTCGTCCACAGATAGGGCTAGGTCTGCGATATCGGTATGAACTACCTCTGGACTAACCTGATTTTTGCACCCTATAACTGGAGGATACAGGGTACGTT
>Ga0206126_10001886_pt1 | contig 24199 bp, 13 predicted proteins | sample Helgoland_Spring_5_FD_148621 | JGI IMG/M metagenome (GOLD analysis project Ga0206126, IMG submission 148621) | Pelagic subsurface seawater microbial communities from Kabeltonne, Helgoland, North Sea - Helgoland_Spring_Bloom_20160412_1 | ecosystem: Environmental > Aquatic > Marine > Epipelagic ...
TTACCGAATTCATAGAGGAAACAGATTCATATTCAGATTCTCAAAACTCTGGCAAAAAGAAATCAGTACTAGACGTAGGATGCGGAAATGGACGAAATATGATGGGATATAAAAATTCGGAAGTATATGGAATAGATAATTGTTCACGATTTATTCAAATATGTAGGAATAAGGGGCTACATGTTACATTTGCGAATATGTGTCATATTCCATACCCGACACATTATTTTAGTCATTTAATGTGTATAGCTGCGTTCCATCATTTAGCCACACCCGAACGACGTAGACAATCACTAATAGAAATGAGGCGCATTACTAAACCAGGGGGGACCATGCTTCTATCTGTTTGGTCAATAAGACAACCGGAAAGGTCCAAGACGCGCTTCGCGAAAACCGGGGATACTATTGTACCTTGGAATAAATTTGGAAAAGTATACGAACGATACTACTACATATTCGAAGAGGACGAGATTTACGCCTTGTTCTCAGATTCAGGATGGAGTGTAAAGAAACATTTTTGGGATTATGGCAATGAAATTTTCGTATTGACAGCATAAATTAAAGTTCAACATTTTCTATTATTTCAGCTGTCCCCTTTCTATCTATATCAAATTCAATATTCGTTTCAACAATTTCATTAGAATTTTTATGACCACTATCACTAGCACCACTAGCACCATATAGATTAGAAAAATATCCCTGTTCAGCTTTTCGAATAAATTCACCATAATGTATTTCTTCACGTTTAAAACAACACCATAATCGTTTACACCAAGACGACGCACGAGTAATAAATTCCGTATGACTTTCCCTTTTATAAGCGTCGACTATTTCTATTTCTCGATCTGTAAATTCCAATGCTAATAAGTCTCGCTTGTATTTTTCTTTATAATAAATACTGTCTTGGAAACTGAAAAGGACATCGAATTTTTCTTTGATGGTGATGTAATTTTCAAAAATCTCGCTATCATATGTGAGAACTATTTGTTTCCATTCATCAAGATTTTTCTCATCCTCCGCCATATTAAAATTCAACATGATATGAAAAATCTTGCGAAATTTATTAATAATAAATACGTGTTCTTCAAGGGATTGTTTTATATTTTCCTTGTTTTCTTCAATTCTGAAAAAACGGTAAATTGCCATAATGAAAGCGATCATTGTACTCATACTTATCGTCACTACATTGAATATGCTTTCATTGAATTCATAATGACTGCGTATAGCTTCTAAGAAGGTAATCATCGTAGATAAAACAATTACCGAAACTTGGATAATATTCATCCGCAACTTTAAAAAAGCATATTTATAAGAGAGAAGAGCGCGGTTTTCAGAAGCTTTTTTCCTATATTTTTTAATTTCACCCAATTTATTTTTTTTAACTATTTCCCAATTGGTGGGCATTGAATTAAATAATTTATACTGTGTAAACTTATATTAATTTGTAAAATAATACAAATTAATTTAGTGTTTTATTAAAAGTATGAATGAAAATAAAAGGAGATTTTTAATCAAATCGCGAATAACGCCTGAGATATTTAATTCTGATTTGAGATGGCAATATAGATATTTTTTATTTAGAAATAACATTCAATCATCTCTAATGCTGTCAAAATTAAAAGGGAATGTAAAAAATCTATTTCAAAATACTGTTAAAATCATAGAAGAAATATTTAAAATACCCAACTATCAGTATTTCTTTTCATTAAATAATTTAACATTAGATCCATATTTATCAAGTCAAGAGTGGCAGTATAAATTTTCATGTTATAAAGGTAATAATGAAAGACTTGTCTTATTATCATTACCTAATACTAATCCTGATGCCAAACTTGAAAGCGTATTAATAACTTTTGATGTTTCAGCAAACACTGAATTTGCCATTAGAAATACTATTGATAAATTAGGAAATGGTTGGAAACACAGTGTTATATGTGGTAATTTAAATTATGAGTTTTTACATAATTTACCTGGTGATATATCGGATAAAATTAATATTATAAGAATGAATATCAATCATTTGGGTCTGAGAGAATACAATAATCTGCTTATTGATAAAGAATTTTGGAATATGTTGACTGGCGAAAAGATTTTCATTTATTTCGAAGATACTCTATTATTAAAAAAAAGCAGTATAATGAAATTTATAAAATGGGATTTTATTCAGTCGCCATGGGAGTCCTTTGATAATTATATTATTCGTCCTGATAATAATTACATGAAAATGTATAGTTTTCGCACAAAAAAGCTAATGTTGGATATTATTAATAATGTTCCTTATACAAATGAACCTGAATATCTGTATTTTATAAATGGAATGAAGACAATAAAAAAAGGTAATCTGCCAAATATGACCGAAGCTTTTAATTTTGGATCTAATTTATTTACCAATAACTCAATATCACATTTTGGTATGAATAAACCTTGGATGGCAACTAAACAATGGGATAAAATTATTCAAGAAAAATTACTGAATAATATGACTATTCTATTTCATAAATATGAATTAAAAATTTCGGATCCGAAAGAAAAAATTACGTATTCGTTAGAACGAAAATCAAAAACTCCGTTAAAAAATAATCTATATGCTCATCTTCATTGTTACGACATTGATTTATTTCACAGTATCTATTCATGTTATTTACCAGTGATTAGTAAGTATTTTAATATAATTGTAACTTATTCCACTGGAATAATAGAAAATATTGATAATGTTGAATGCTCACTAACAGTTTTAAAAATACCTAATCGTGGTTTAGATATTGGAGCAAAATATTGTGCTGTGGCTTATCTTAATGATAATAAAATGTCATACAACCATATTCTATTTTTACACTCTAAATCAAATGAAAAAACGCGAAAAGAATATTTTGAACCATTAATATCTCATCTGAGCGATGATTTCATCAAAAATATAGATAATTATGATTCTTATTTTCCAAATATTGAATGGGAAATATCTGATAATAAGAGAATTAAAAAGGTAGGTACTTTATATCGTGAATCAGATATAGAGAGAAATTTAATTTATAGAAACAATTTACTTGATTATTTGAATTGTAATAATCGTAAAAATACATTTATTGAAGGCAATGTTTATCTATTATCTAAAAAGGTGATTAATAAGATTTATGATAAACTTGTTTTATATAACATTTTAAATAGACCCACTGATTTTGACTTAAATTGGGTAATTCATTATTATAAATTAAAAGGGAACGCTCAGGAAGTTTATCATAAATTCAAAGCGAATAATTTGTTACCAAGAGTAGACAATTATCATTCTAGTGATGCCTATATTGAACATGCCTATGAACGTGTTATTTTAAATTTATGCAATAAACCTAAGTTGTTAGAAGTGACTTATAAATATAGACATACGGTTTTACTTGTAGGATTAACTAGAATAAAAGCTTCAATCAGTGACAACCTCTATCTCATGAATAAATATATCGAAAATAATGTTGAATCAGAAAATATGGTTCTTACAAGGATCATAGATATAAGTGATTTTAATAAAAAAATAATTCAACAAATTAATAATAGAGAGTATAAGGAGTGTATTTTTTGTATACAGCCGTTTGAATTACATAATTACATTTCTTTGTTGAACACATTAAATATGAGACCAAATGTATTATGGGTTTGGGAATTCAAAAGTCTGCCACCAATCTTTACCACCATATCAAGATATTTTAACAAAGTTTATGTACAGTCGAATTATTGTAAGGAAATTTTTGCGAATCAACTAAAAAATCAGGTAGAGTACATATCTCTTGGATCAAAAATAGATGGAATGAAGGATCAGATTACATCCTATTCAATCAAAAATGATTTTTTAAATAAACTTTTACAAAGAGTTGGTTATAGAAAGATAATAGGTTACTGTTTTGATTTGAATAGTTCTATAATAAGAAAAAATCCATTGAATTTGGTAAGAGCATTTAACAGATTTAAGATGAATAATAACTATTGTTTATTTATAAAATACAGATTGCCGCGTAGTGGTCAATTTATAAATAAGATAGAAGAACACTTATACAATGAATTTTTGGAAGAGGTAGAGAAGAATGAATCTATTATTTTATGTCACGAAGAATTGGAATTAATGGATTTATATAAATTGTATAGTCAGTTTGAGTATTATGTAAGTACACATTGTGGAGAAGGTTTTGGATTAACTATTTATGACAATATGGTGATTGGAAATAAAATAATTTCACCTTATTATTCTGCTGAAAAGGATTATTTGAAGAGAGAAAACATCATTGAATTGGAGTATGAAGAGAAGGAAGTACCTGGTTTAAGAGAACATCCGGTATATGGCCAAATGAGCGACACCAGTGGGTGTTACATTAGTGTAGATTCAATATATAAATCATTGTCTACGCTTTCTTTTGAAGATAATGAATATGATTCTAATGATTTTATACTATATTTTGTACAAACAACCAGCAATCAAGATTTTAATACAGGAATTCAATTCGTTACCAGAAACCTAAGTGTTGAATTAGATAAGTATAAAAAAATATTACTAATTAAGTATTGTGAAAATATTAATGATTTTAAGATAATTAATGATCATGAACTTAATAATTTTACCAAATGGGGCGGTATCAATCATTACAGAAATAATTATAGTTATAGCAATCTTTCGTATATTCTTGAAAAAATAAAACATAGTAAATGTAATTTTGTTTTACCAGAATTATTTTATATGTATGATTATTCTTTGTATGATAAAATTATAAATATTTGTCTAAATAGAGATTATAAAACTAGTCATATATTTTATGATGATACACTATATTATGAAGATAGTATAGAACCAAATCTCAGAACTGAAAAGTTTAATATTTATATTAAGAGTATTTCAAAATTTGACAATATAGTAGCAATATCAAGTTTTAGTCGCGATAGATATATATATCACAAAAAAAAATTAAATCTTACAACTAAACAAAAAGTTGCTTTCATATATATTGGTGTAACAGGTAATAATATACAATTCAATAATATTGATGTTCGTAACAAGTATATTATAATATCAAATATATCAAATAATTCTAGAAAAAATTCAAAAATACTAATAGAATCATTTAAAATAATTCATTCAAAATATCCTTATTTCAAGTTAGTAATATTTGGTCATGGATGGGATAATAGTATAGACCATGTAAATAATATAGAATATAGAAATTTTATATCGAATGAAGAAAAAAATGAAATTTATCAAAATGGGTTATTTTCAGTTTATCCATCATTATTAGAAGGGTATGGTATACCTATATATGAATCGTTAATGAAGGATCTACCTGTAATATGTCATAATAAACATTCAACGCTCGAAATTTTCAATAATATTTCAGAAAAATGTGTATCGGCGGTTGATTGTAGCAATGTAAATATACTTTCAAACGAGATGACGAAGTTTTGTAATAAAAGTATACTAGATGAAATTAAAAGTACAATTCAAAATGTAAAATTTAAAACGAATAAGGAATATGGTAGTGATTTTTATAATAATATTATTGATAGACCACTAGTGGAAACATTTTTTTGTAATCTAGTTTTTGAAAATACAGACTACAATAAAAGAGGTGTTGGTAACTTTAATAGACAGTTCATGAATAATTTTGATACTATTTCGCATCATTTTGATAAAAATAAATCATATAATTCTATTATTTACAATCATCCACCACCCATTAAGAATACAAAAAATAATTATGAAACAAAGGCTTATAACTTATTATTAGATATCATAGAAAATTCGTCAAGAAAGATAGCAGTATTATATGATTTAATACCTCATATTTTTAAAGAACACTATAAACCAGAGACAGATTATTATAAATATTTTGAATTACTTAAACAAAATTTTGACATATTTGTTTGTATTTCTGAGAGCACAAAACAAGATTTTCATAAATATTTGAATTTTGATTTGGATAAGATGATAGTTATATATCCTGAGTTAAATATGAAGTTAGTTTCTAATAATACATCTTTTCATCTTGAACTTAGTAAATTCTCTATAAATAAAAGGTATATCATAGCACCATTAGGATTTGATTTCAGAAAAAACGCAGATAATACAATAAAGGCATTTTTGAACGCAAAGATAAATAATTATCAGTTAGTTTTAATGTATAATATACCAAATGTTAACAAACAGCAATTAATAGATAAACACGTTGTACCAGATTTCATGGATAGAAAAAATGATATTATCTTTACAGGACATGTAAGTGATAATGATTATATTAATTTAATTAAAAATGCCGACATTACATTGTTTCCATCGTTGTACGAAGGGTTTGGATATTGTGTAATGGAATCTGTATATTTAAATACACCTGTTATAACATCAAATATTAGTTCAACAGATGAATTGGGTAAATTATCACCAGATGAAATTTTATTATGTGATCCATCTAATTTAGATGATATTACTGAAAAAATAATTTATATGATTAAAAATCTTAATAATTATAGTTGTAAGGATAGAATTTTATATAGAAAATGTTATAAGCAAAATAATTGCTCATTAATTAATAATATTACCCAAAGTAACAACGATGATTATGATTATAAAAAAATTAAGGACGATAAGATTAATATTAATCCAATATTATCACGTTCATTAAATTTTATTAAAAATAAAGATAAAGTTCACATATTTCCTATTGATTTATCTAGCAGTCTTTATAAAAAATTATTGAATATCTTTGATATAAATATACAATTGAGAATAACTAATGGGGGTGGTGGAAGTGGATGTGTCACTGATAGTTGTTTTTTGAACAAATTTATCATAACAACACGTGATCTGTATGAAAATGCCATACCATCTAAATATAATGATCTTATTATCTCAGAAACTTCAAATAATAAAGATTGGTTACCAATTCTAACTGGCCAAGATAATGGTGGCTATTCATCAAGTGATATTAATAATATATGTAAATCTATAATTACTAGAAAGGATGAAATTAAAAAATATAACGCAGGCGTTAATTCAGAATTAGGTAACAGATTGTTAAATTATCCAAAAAAAATAATGAATTGTTTAAAATTAAACTATGAAAGCAAGATTTGTTTTGTTACACCATATGGTGATGATAGATCAGGTATATCAGATTTTAGTTACACAACTATAAGAGAATTATCTAATTATTTACGATGGATTGATATATATACAGACGGTTCAAATATTAATATGGAAAAGCAATCAAGAAATATAGGCTTTTATAATATTGACAAAATTAAAGAAACTAAGAATAATTATGATGAAATTATTTGGGTGATAGGGAATAGTAGGTTTCATAATAAAATGATCCATTATGGAAAAGCCTTTGGAGGAACATTTTTAATACATGATGAGTCATTATATGAACTTTATACAGCAAATAAAATGATTCCGAAAAGTTTATCTCAAATCCATCCATTTAAGTTGAGAGAAAAGGGTACAAATATAGATTATAAATACTTATGTTTTCATGATATTATGAATACCAAAAATAAATATATAGTTCATAATGCTAATCTTAAAAATATTTTGGAGCGAGAATATAATATACAAAACATTAATATTTTAGAATACCCTAACTTCAATTTAAGTATCAATTATAAACTTACCATGAATGAAATAAACATTATTAAAAATACAATGAATATTGATGATAATACAATAAATTTATTTGTTATAGGAGGGGTTAGTGATATTAAACTACCTAATTACAGTTTTAAAATTCTAGATAGATTGAATGAAATGAATTGTCCTTCAAAATTATATATATTTTATAATAAATAAAACTTATTTACTGTTGGTATTTGACAATATTCGTATCATTACCATGTATTCTTTTATAATCTTCTTCATTAAGGAATATATGATCATCATGGTTTATTTGTTTACCTTTGTAATATCCTAGTTTAATTAAAAAATCATAAATGTCTTTTTCATAATCGTCTTTGTAATATTCTACATCTTTTCTCCATCCATCTTGTTTCCAAATTTCTATAAAGATTGGTGGAAAATTATTATTCTTAATAGTGTTAATAGCTCCATTAAGTATATTTAACTCCATTCCTTCACAATCTAACTTGATAAATCCGATATTTGAATAATTATATGAATCCAATGTTCTTATTTCAATATCGCCATCTTTTTTTATAAGTTCATTTAAGGTTTTTTTACTTTCATCATGAGGGAGACCATTTAAATGAACAACAGAAGCCCCAGGTTGTCCTTCTGTATAACTGTTTTTATTCCATAAATCGACGCGACAGTTTTTTGACCCTAGGCCAACTTTATTTAAAATTATACTTTTTTCAAGATTATTATCTATTATGTTTTTTTCTGTACATGGATGATTGATTGGTTCAAAAGCATATATCAGATTATTTTCATTATGTAATGTTAATATATCATACATTAGTAAACTGGCTGTACCAATATAGCTTCCACCGTCTATAAAGTTAGAATTAGGTCTTCTATATTTTTGGAATATATCATAGTTATCTTCGTCCCAATATATATTTTTTTTAAACAAATGTGTTATTGGGTTATTTAGATCATAACAATTAATCACCTTTCCTCTCATAGTAAATTTTAAAAATAAATTTTTTTCCATTATAAAATTATAATGGGAAAGAAATTCGATGAAAAGAACATAATAGAAATTACATCACTTATAAAAAAGCCGGTATTGTATAAAAAAATCGACAATTTTAAATATACTAATTTTTACATTGGTCTTGGAAAAACAGGTTCGTCAACAATATGTAATAGCTTAAAATACAATTGTTTTCACACCCACTCCACTAAAACTATCGACGATTTTACATGTAATATATTATCGTCGAACAACAAGTCAATATATGATTTAGTTAAAATGTATGGTGTGACATTTAATTATAAACCATTGATTATTGAATGCTATCGTGAACCTATTTCACACTTGATTAGCTTAATATTTGAATTTGAAAAATCGAAATTTTCTAGCAACCATCCATTTTGTAATTTGATACCTAAAAGTATTATTGATACTTTTTATAATACAGATTCTATTTCTTTAAAATATAAACAAATATCCAAAATACTTAATATGATAGTAGAAAATTTTAATACACCTGTATCATCAATATATAATATAACATACTTTAAAAATAATCATGATTTTGATATATTAGAAGAGTTTGATAGTAACAAGCAATATTTATATCACGAATTTAATGATTATAAATTAATTATATTAAAATTTGAACAAATTGCTAATTTCAAATCATTTTTTAATGAGATTGGATATGAATATAATGATAATAAAAATAATATTACAAAAAATAATGTCTCCTTGGAAATAAAACAAAATCCAAAGATTTTAGGTATAAGTGATGATATAATTAATAAATTTTATGATAATCATATAGTACGTAGTATATATACAAACGATGAAATAAATAATTTCAAAAATGAGTATAGTTGTAGTTAGTTGATTCAACCTATTATTTCCAATTTTGGTAATGGAAATATAAATTTAATACCTGATTTTATTTTATCAGATTCTCTTTCGAGAATATTATCTTTGAAATGCCATGGACATACAAAATAGTAATCAGGCTTCATATGAATAGATTTTTCCTCTGATATAATTGGAATATTTGTACCAGGTGTATATTTATCAAATTTATCTGAATTTATTTCAGCAAAACATGTAATATCTTCATTGGTAATATCACAATATTGTAATAGAATGTTGCCTTTTGTTGAAGCACCGTATCCATGTACGATTTTTCCCTCACTTTTAATTTTATCGAACAAATCTCTTATCTGGCTTTTATGACTAATCATAAAAGTATTTAGTTTATCCAATGGAATAGTAGTATTATGACCCAATAATTCTTCATTTTGTAAATAAATATCTAATTTGTCATATTCATTATATATATCATTATCCAAGTGTGTTATATATAGTTTGAAACTCCCACCATTACAATAATTCTCAGAAATATCTATAATTTTTAAATTAAATTTATCACATAAATATTTGAATTGTTTCACAGTATAATATTCTAAATGTTCATGACAAATAGTATCGTATGAATTTGATTTAAGCATGTACAATAAGTAACTTTGTTCACTAACCCAAATACCATTAACATCCAAACATTTTTTTATGTCTTCCACAAACTTTGATACATCAGGTAAATCATAAAAACATGAAATAGAGGTTATTACTTTAAATTTCAATTCACCAAACTTTGCTGTTATACAATCATAGGAAAAATAGTCATTTATGCTTTTTATATCATCATTGTGATATTCTTTAAACTTATTGGATGATGGATCAATTCCATAAAAGTTTAATTTAATATTTTTTCTATTATATAAATTTAATGTTGTACCATCATTAGAGCCAATGTCTAATATATTATCATTGTTTTTAAGAACAATAAATTCCTCAATGTTTTTAACCAAATTAGATAAATGTTTAACCATTGATTTATTCAGTCCAGATCTATAACCGTATGTTTCCCCATACATAAAATCTATATCAAAATCATTATATAATTGTACTAATCCACAATCACTACATTTACATAAAGATATTGCTACTAAGGGTATATGTTGATTTTTTTTTGGAAAAATTCCAGAATATGCCATTTTACCCAAATTAATAGATTCAATAATTCTATTGCTTGAACATAATCTACAATTTTTAATTATTTTATTGTTGGAATTCTTTGCTACATGATTATTTAAATTAAAATCGTGATGTACCATTTTTTTAACAAGTTCTGGAAATGAGGTTTTGGGTTGCCATTTTAACATATCTCTTGTTAATGACGAGTCTCCATAAACAAGATCTACATCATTTGGTCGGTAAAATTTCTCAGATATGGTTATTGCTGTCATATTATTAATTAAAAGACGTGTTTCTAATGGGTTGTTCATATTCTCATTCCATTCATAATTCAAATCCAGGGTTTCGCATGCCACTTCAATAAATTCCTTAACACTGTGTGTTTCATTCGAACTTAATATATATTCACGTGGTTCATCCTGATTTAACATAAGCCAAACTGCTTCTACAAAATCTTCTGAATCACTCCAATCTCGTTTAGCATAAATATTACCGAGTTCAAATGGATTAATTGGTTCACCATTTTCTAATTCTTTTTTAATCCTAGCAATATTTGATGTTATTTTTCGAGTAACAAATTCTTTACCTCTTCTTATACCCTCATGATTAAATAATATACAATGAATGGCAAATAAATTATAACTTTCGCGATAAACGTTTACAATGTGTCTGGCCGCACACTTGCTCGCAGCATATGGATTTTTAGGTTTTAGTGAGTGTTGAATGTCCTGTGGCGTATATTTTATTTCTCCAAACTCTTCGCTACTGCCTGCCGAATAAAATCTACATTGTGGACAATATTCACGTATGGCTTCTAACATATACATAACCGATAATGAATTGGTTGTAAAAGTTTGAATGGGTGTTTTCCACGAAACACCAACAAAGCTTTGAGCGGCAAAATTAATTAAATAATCTGGATTGACTGTTTTAATAATCCCACGAATAGATTCACTATCCATTAAATCGAGAATCATTATTTTAAAACGCTCACTGTGAATGTCTTTTATGTTATCATGATTTTCAACAGATACTCTTCTTACTGTACCATAAATTATATGATCTGTATTTTCCAGTAAAAATCTCACCATATTCGAGCCGTCTTGTCCAGTTATCCCAGTAACTATTATTTTTTTTGACATTAAATAGCTATTATTATTTTTGAATAAATTAAAACATATAATTAAACTTATTCACAGTAACATTTTTAACCCATCTTCGAAATTAACGTTTAATTTCCAACCTAACTCTTTAAGTTTTTGATTGGAAATATAATAGCGTTGATCATTAAATGGACGGTCTTCAATATAAGTAATCCATTTGTCGTATTCTTCGGTGTGACATATCTCTCTAATTAATATTTTGGCAACATCCATAATGCTATATTCCATACCTTCATCACAACCAATATTATATATTTCGCCTACTCTCCCTTCTTCTAGAATCTGAATAAAGGCCGATGCTGTGTCACTTACGTACATGAATGCTCTAACACAACTACCGTCTCCTTGAATTGTAACCTTTTCCCCACTTTTTAACTGTTGAATAAAGCGTGGTATAACTTTTTCTGGATATTGATTTGGTCCATATACGTTATTGCCACGCGTTATAATAATTGGCATTCCAAATGAATGATTATATGATTGTGCTATAAGCTCAGCACCAGCCTTTGTCGCCGCGTAAGGATTCGTTGGACATAACACGGAATGTTCTGTTTTATGGTTTTCTCCATCATTTAACATAGATTCTCCATAAACTTCGTCTGTTGACACATGAATGAACTTGTGTACATCACCATATAGCCTAACACATTCTAATAATGTATGCGTTCCTAAAATATTATCTTGGGTATATTGAAGTGAATCCTCAAAAGAATTTTGGACATGCGATTGAGCAGCAAAATGAAGAACATGCGTAGGTTTGTGTGTTTCAATGACATGTCTTACTAAATCAAGCGATGATAGATTTCCTTTAATAAAAGTGTAACGGTCTGAATTTCGCCATTGTTCGTCTACATTTTCCACTCTGGCACAATAATACATAGCATCAAAATTAATAACTTGAATTTTAGTATATGATGACATTACTGTATTAATGAAATTTGATCCAATGAATCCGCAACCACCAGTAACTAATAAAATAGTATTAGAGGTATTGGGAAAATTTCTAAGAGATATTCTTGGTTTTGGTACCGGTTTTGATATTGATATGGATAATGACGAAGGTGTATATTTTTCCAACATATTACGAACACTTTCCTTGATTGGTTTTACCTCTGGACATAATTTTTCGAGCAATGATGTATCCAGATAATTATTTGATCGTTCAGAAGCCAAAATCTTGTTTTGTTCTTCAATAGTGAAATTCTTCCATTCAAAATCATTATCCACTATTTCTTTGTACATTGTCAACATCTCATTGTGAGAGATAAGACCAGGGTTTGTAAAATTCAGTGTTCCTGTTTGTTTTTCTCTCATTAACTTGATTGCCAAAGGCAATAACTCCGGTAAAACACTCATAGAATTAGGAACAGAGCATATCTTTTCATAGTTCACAATTTTCGTAATAAAATTACGTGGGTTTTCTTCATCCGTGATTGGCATTCTAATTCGCAAATTTAGAACATTTTGTTTAAAACGATGCATAAGTTGATCTGTGAATCCCTTCACTGTCGAGTACCCTGATCCGAAAAAGTTGGGTAAAGAATCCTCTGTAAATCCATTTGCCTCTTTTCCAAAAGGATGTCCCGATTGCTTATCAAATTTAAATATACATCCCGTGCCTAAGTAGGTGTAGTGTATATTTTTTTCCGCAGAGAGAAGAGCCAAATTCATAGGTGCATATAAATTATCACGCACGTTCTCTAGCAGTTTGCCTTTTTGTTCTAAATAATCGATGGTAGAAAAAACTTTCTCTCCAATTTTTCCATGAGTACGACCAATAAAAGAAATAACATGTGTAGGAGAGATAGTGTTCACTTCATCAACTAATGCTTCATAATTTTCCACGCGAGCTTTACCTAAAAAATATTTCACATCAGATAAGTTTTTCAAAATTTCCACGAATTGTTGACCTATCCATCCTTTATGTCCATATACAAGAATGCGCATTAACATACTTGAATATTCATATTTATTATATTTAACACAAATCAATCAAAGTTTCAAATTATATCTATTTTTCAAATCTTCAAAGTGTATGCCTTGAAAAATATGGTACATCATAAATGAGCAATATTTCTTCTTCTTAATATTCCAAAAATATCGCATCCAATCTAATTCTTTGTCGATATGATTTTTATCGAAATAAGCGTTACTATATTCATACCTTTTTAGAATACGTTTGGTTTTTCTATTCATTAATTCTTTTGTTTCCACATCAAAATCATATGTATTTATGATATAGAGCATTTCATCATCTCTTGCTTTCTGATTCACGTCCATTACAGGCACTATTAATCATTATACAAGAATAAATTTAAATAGTTCATGGCAAGTATGTGTTTAAATATTCCTCATATTCGGCATATGTGCTGAATGGAAGGGTGGGATGATTGCGAATAACTCTGTTTCGCACGTGCTCTTCGACATCTGAAAATGAGTTTTTCGATTGCTTTACCAAATGCTTAAAAAGCGATGGTTTGAAATCATACCATTCGTCATATGTAATTTCAGGAATGAGTACAACGTACTTACCTTGTTCGAGTGCTTGTCCCCACTCAACCAGTGAATACACATCAGTAAGGTCATTTGTTAGCGCCATTGTGAAGACATCACAATAATACAACTTATCACTATGTTTCTTACCGTTTTTGGTCTGATAATATTTTTCACAAGAATGACAAATAGAGACATCACCACTGTGGTGGCAGTCCTGATAGGCACGAAGTTCATCACAAATATAACACTTTACAGTCATAATATATAAGCTAATAGTAATTTGTTTATTGACACATATTTATATCTGTTTTGTATAGTATACATTCTGTAAGTTTGCAATAAAAATCATAACACAAGTTTGGGTTTTCTTTTAAACACTTTTGAAAATCTTGGTGCTCTATCTTACATTCTCTATATGGAATATTTTCAATGGTTGCGTTATCTGATCTATTACTGCGCGCCATACCACCAATAGCCTTTTTTAATGCTTCTCCAAAAGAGTGCTGCTGCGCTTGTGCCTGCTGCGCTTGTGCCTGCTGCGCTTGTGCCTGCTGCGCTTGTGCCTGCTGCGCTTGTGCCTGCTGCGCTTGTGCCTGCTGCGCTTGTGCTTCGTGTCGATTACATTTATTATAATAGTAATCTTCTTCACTTGACATAAGTTATTATACTTATTGTAAAGATTTTAAATACTGTATAAAGAAGATTTGGACATTATCAACCAGTAATACTTTTAATACTCGACAAGCTCGAAATTTAGCTAGGTTTTTTGCTGGGAAAAAGGCATCACATTCGTATGTCTCACAAATATTAGTAACTAAAATTTCATCAATAATTGCCGTTTTCTGTGAATAATATTCATAAATAGAAGAACCCCCAATAATCCAAACCGCATCAAATTCTTGCAGTTGACAGTAAATATCAGCTTCCTCAGGAGACGCAACCCATTGAATGTTTTCTTTATCTTTCAATGATTCTGGCATAGGACTCCGACTAATAACAATATTCTCACGCCCAGGAAGAATCTTGCCAATACTTTCGTGTGTTTTTCTACCCATAATTACCGCATTATTACCTAGACCCTTAGTTTCACTTGCAAAAAAACGCATATCTTCACGAAAATGCCAAGGTATTTTATTATCTTTCCCAATTCCGTTTTTTTCATCCATAGCAACAATCATTTTATATTTCATTTTAATTTATAATGATTTAAAACCGTATATTTAAATCATTGATATAGCACTATAAATGTCGACATTTCAAACAGACATCAATATTGAGTCATCCAAAACTCTTATATTACCAAGTGAAATTTACAAAGAAATAGCTATTACAAGTGAAGTCAACTCTTTTGTTCAAAAATCGCGAAATGAAGTGCGTGCCATTCTTTCTGGTGAAGATAAACGCATGATTTACATTGTGGGTCCGTGTTCCATTCATAATGTAGAAGAAGCAAAAGCATACGCCAAGGAATTATATGATATATCGCAAAAGGTAAAGGATAAAATTTTAATAGTGATGCGCGTGTATTTTGAAAAACCACGAACCACTGTTGGATGGAAGGGTTTAATTAATGATCCAGATTTAGATGGATCATTCAATGTGAATAAAGGATTACGAATGGCGCGCGAATTGCTACTTCATATTAATACAATGGGTCTGCCTTGTGGATGTGAGTTTTTGGACACTATTACGCCGCAGTATATTTCGGATTTAATTACGTGGGGTGCTATTGGAGCACGAACAGTTGAAAGCCAGACACATCGCCAGCTTGTTTCTGGAATGTCAATGCCAATAGGTTTTAAAAATGCTACCAGCGGTAATATACAGGTGGCCAAGGAAGCAATATTATCAGCATCAATGCCACATTGTTTTATGGGTATTACTGAATCTGCCGAGCCCGCTATATTTACCACAAAGGGCAACAAGGATACGCATATTATATTGCGTGGTGGAAATAACGGTCCAAATTATTACGAACATATTGTAAAATCTATTGAAAAGGAGCGTGTTATGGTGGATTGTTCCCATGGTAATTCCATGAAAGATCATAAAAATCAACACAAGGTGTTGAAGGAAATAATTCGTCAACGATTTGAATATGGAAATGATAACATTATTGGAGTCATGATAGAATCGAATATCAATGAGGGTAAACAAAGTTTAATTACGAGTTATGAGGATTTACAGTATGGAGTGAGTATTACTGATAGTTGTATAAGTATTAAAGAAACAATTATTCTTTTGGAAGATGCTTATAAATATAATATCTAGAATATACAAATGAGTATTAAGTATATTATAGAACATCAAGGCAAAGAATTAGGGGGGTTGCCACCCATTTATATAGATGACACTATTGACACATTAAAAAGAAAAATAATTTTAGCCATGAAACAAGATATTCCCTATGATGGGATTTATTTGTTTGGTATTAAACGCGTCGAGTTTACACCAGAACGTGTCTTTGAAGTCATTACACAGGGTGGGACATTAGATCTTACTCACGAGCGACTGAGTGCTTTTCTCTCTAACTATGTAAAAAAAAAGTCAGTAAAGGATGAAAAAGCCGTCTATACATTAACAGATTTGTATGAGTTGAGATTGGATCATCCGCAATTAATGAAATTCCCAATAGGTATAGCGGCGACTGGACATAAACGATTACCATTCTATTTTCCTGCTGATCCAATGACCAACTATATGGATCCATTTCTCTTGAAATATGCTGAAAATATGGTTTCTACACAGAGTGGAAGTTTACTTATGGATTTAGGCGACCTCAATGAAAATAAAATATTTATGGTAATGGCTGATGATATCTTTGATAAAAGTACACAAGCTACTAATATAATTAAAGTCTATTATCCATTTTTGGAGAAAGTTGGTTTAATTACAAAAGTTGAGTACGAGAAAAAACGTGAAAAACTTATTGCTCAGAATAAGAAATTTCTCTCTACTTCTGTTTTGAAATCTTACGAAAGTGTAGACTTATTTCATGAAATTGCTGATAATGAAGAGACCGCTAAGGTTTATTCGGGTATTAAATCCATAGACTTTTTATTAAATCAGAAGAGAGAAATGGTTTTGCCTCTTGAAATATTATTTAAGGTCATTCATGCTACACGAGAACATCCATTTGTGAAATTTAATCCAAATACCCAACAAGAAAGTTTGGTGCGTCTTTTTACCGAATCACAAACTATTATTGGTGATAAGATACCTTTTCTCTCGAAGTCAATGATTATGAACTTAATTAAGAGTGTGGCTAGGAAAAACGCATTGGGAATCTATATTTGCGAGAATATGGTATGCTCTATATATCCAAATGGGAGTGTACAAATTATATGTGAATTTGACGAAGTTATTGAATTGGATGAAGTCGTTGAACGAATTAGAATTTTAGTGAATCCTGTTTTAGAACAGATACAAAAATACGTCGAACGCAGTGGTATAAATTTCGATTTATTTAATGGTTTTGAAAATACTGAATTGAAAAACATGAATTATACAATGACAACGGTTTTCAATAAAAAATTTACATTAACACCAATTATGAGTTGTGTTTCATCCGTATTTAATGTTAGTCAGTCTAACTTAGCAAAAGAGGGAGGAATTCAGATGAGATTTAAAAGAGTTACCAATTACAATGAAATGGATGCTATCGACGCTTTTATGCGTAATGCTATAAATCAAGGGAATTTAAGAGAATCTGTTATTAGTATGATTAGTGATAATTTTAATTTAACAGACGAAGAAGCAAACGCAAAATATGTAGAGTTTATTGGTGAGGAAGAGGTTAAACTAGGTATGTCTGAAAATATGAAACTGCGTATACGTGACAATCCAGGATTTAGAACATCTATTGAAAAAGAAAAATTCAAGAATGTTTTAAATATTTCGATTGATATTGAAGAAAATATAAAATACTTAGAAGTGGTGCCAATCTTTTTGAAAGCATTGGTAGAAATGGGACAAGGATTATATAGTGATAAGACAAAAGCTATATGTACACGTAAAGCTATTGTAAAAGATATCGTAGCACCAGAAATCTTAACTCCATCGGAATTACCCTTTGCTGAAAATAAGACACCTGTAATAGAAGAAGGAGAGGAATTAGTATTTGATGATGAAGGAGACGATGATATGTTAGATGCTCTATTAATGGGAAGCGATTATGAAGACGAAGACGAAGACGAAGACGATGAAGGAGGAGAAAATGTAATGATAGGAGGTGCTAATGAAGGTGACGAAGATAAGGTAACAAGTATTGATATTACAGGTATGCCATTAGCAAATCCGAATCCTTTCTCGAAGCGTATGGAAGACCGTGATCAAAAACTTTTTTTGAAGAAAAAACAGGGTAAGTTCAACGCATATTCACGTATGTGTGCGTCTAATATGCGTCGTCAACCAGTTATTTTAACAGAGGAAGAGAAAGAGCGCATTGATAGAGAGCAACCAGGTTCATATACACACTCTATTAAATACGGTTCCGATCCAAAAAAACCATATTATTATATTTGTCCACGTTATTGGTCTTTTACTGAAAATACAAGTTTAACTGATGAAGAGGTAGAAAAACGTAAGCGTGGTCCTATTAGTGTTAATGACCCTGTTTTTTATAAGGATGGCGAAGAGGAAATTAGAGGAATAGCGACAGAAGTTGAGGATGACCGAATTAAGATAAAAATAACTGGTAAAAAGGGAGGTGAAGAATGGCAACCACGTGACAAAGTATTAAAAGACATTATAATTTCGCCAGATGCTAAAAAGGTACCAAAGGGACAAACAATTTATGAGTTTGCTGTTTCCAAGGGTGCTCGTGCGTATAGCGACTTTATTGATGCTGATGGAAATTATATTACGCATTATCCAGGATTTATATCAGGCGATAAGCATCCGGAAGGGTTATGTATGCCTTGTTGTTATAAAAGCTGGGATGGAGACGAACAAATTCGAAGAAGAGCAAAATGTAAACAAGATCATGATGGAGCACCAAAAAAAGCAATACCAACAAAGAGAGAGTATTCGGCACAGCAAAAGGATTACATCAAAGGTCATGATAAATTTCCATTGGAACAAGGCCGTATGGGATATTTACCCATTGAGATCCAGTTTTTTTTCCAAGAAGATGCCAAACAATATCAAGTTAGTGAGTTAGATACATCATTAAAAGATGATGCTATCACACTTTTACGTATGGGTGTTGAGTCAAGTCCAAATCAATCATTTATAAGTTGTATAGCTACTGCTTATTCTGATACGACCGATGATGAAATCAAAAAGCGTGTTGAACAAAGATTACAAGCAGTTAAAAATAAAAAGAAACATGTCCGAAAAGACAAAACAAAGGGGGAATTACAAGAAGAAGAAAGATTATTAAAACTTCAATTAAGAGAGAAAGCGACGCCTTCTATTAAAAAAATGCGTGAAATCATAGCAGGATTAGTATCGATCGATAACTTTTCAAATTTCCAGAACGGTAATCTAGTTACAGAATTTTATCCAGGAAATGTGGATGATATTGATATTGATGATTATTCTGATAGTGTTCTATACAAACAGTTAGATACAAGTGACGTTCATCAAGTTTATTATTTTGAACGATTGATTGCCGCATATGAAAATTTTCAAAAATTTTTACAAAGTGATGATAGTGTGATTGATTATCAGTATTTGTGGGATATAATCACTAGCCCCCATCCTGATTTATTTCCTTCTGGAATAAACCTTGTTATATTAGAGATACCTGAGGATGATGTAACCTCCAACGTAAATGTAATCTGTCCAACAAATCATTATGCTAAGAAAGGATATAATACTTTAAAACGAACACTTATTTTGGTAAAGAAGAATGATTTCTTTGAACCTGTTTATCTTTATAACAATATAGAAGGAGAAGTAAAACGTTATCTATTCCGTGAGCAGAATTTATTAGGTAAACCAAATATTAAAATAGTTTTATCAAAGATAAGAAAATTTATGAATGAATCATGTAAACCATTAAATAGTATGCCAAAGGAATATACATATAAAGATAATTTGACTTTGGATGAAATTAAAACTATATTAGAAAGACATAATATTGAAATTACAGCTTTAGAAATTCATTATAATGGCAAAGCAATCGGTGTTCATATACGACATCCCGATGGTGACGAGGGATATATTCCTTGTTATCCAAGTAATTACGAAGTGACGCCTGATATGCCTATTATTTTTATGGACGGAAAAGACACGAAGAATAGAATGGGATATGAAGATACTGTTGAGTTTTTACGAAAAACAAACAAATCAACAAAGATCCCATGTGCTCCTAGATGTAAGGTTATTGAGGATAATTTAATAGTAGGAATAATCACCGAGACAAATCAATTAGTCATGTTAGATAACCCTGCGGAATTAAGAGAGGGTGAAGATGAAGATGTATCATTGGATGTTTGTAGTGTTAAACCATATGAGCAAGCGAGTAAGGTATCGGTTAGTGACCAAGGATTTGATACAGAACGAGTTAGATTTATGAATGCTCTACAAAGAGAGAAAAGATATTTTAATGACTTCCGAAATTTATCTCGTATTCAGTTAAATAAAATAGGAAATATCTCTATTAAGGACACAATAGTTAACACAATTAGAAAAGAAGATCAAGATTCGTTAAGGTCATATCAAGATTCTATTGAAAAGATTGTATTAGAATTACGAAAACTTCTCAGAGGAATAATAGAGTTTGTTGATCATGTAAATGTTGAAGAACATAAATATCCTAAAACTAATGGGTTGACTGGTTCTGATAACGAGGAATTTTACTATATACGATTGGCAGACGAACTTTTACGATTCCAGAGAATTCAGTTATTTATGCTGGAAACAAATAAATATTTATCTTTCTCGGAAGTTAATTATCAAGTAAACGACGATGAGATGTTACTAATCGAGAGTATGATAACCCAAGATTTTTTCCAAGGATTAAAAGCACATACCCGAAGTAACTTTGTTCACTTCAACACATATGATACGGCAATGCCTATTAAAACATTCCCATATTCGGATAAATTAGCAATACAGACAAAATGTGGAATAAAAATGCGAACAACCTTGACCGAAGGGGAAAATAAATTCCTTGATCCGTTGTTTTCTTTTTATGACTATAACCCAAAATCTAAGGAAAAGCGCAACACTGTTTGTACTTATGATATTATATTAACTATCTTAGAAAATGAAAAACGCAGAAGTAAAAAAAGTAAGGTACATGAGATTCAAGATCTGCGCGCCCAGACCTTAAAGGAGATTTTAATAGAAAGATATAATGAGTATGATGAAAATAAGGTATTGAGTTGTCTTAATAAGGAAGGAAAGGAGCAGTGGGTTCGCTCTATTAGAGGCGGAAAAATTACATTAGAACAATACATAACATCTTATCAGTATGCTTTCACTATGTTAGATTTATGGATGTTAGCAGATTATTTTGGAATACCTATAATTTTTTATGGACAATTTAGAATACCGTTTAACAATGAAAAGGCATTTGCCAATATTGTAAAGAAAAATATGAGACGTTTCTACATTATACGTGTTTATAAACCAATTATTAATACATTACCTCATTACAATTTGCTTGTTGATCCAAAAAAATCTATTTATATAGATATTTATGATAATCCAACATTATTGACAAGATTATTAACAGTTGCATCACATTTGGGTAAACCGCCAATAAGAATTAGCGAATATATTGAAAAATAAAATGATGATTGATAAATAAATAATGTGGCAACTTGTTCATTATTTATTTTATGGCGCGTTTTTACATCCTACCGTAGAATCTATTTGTCGCGCAGGGGAAATATGCCCAATCAATTGGAATACATCAACAAATGGCAATTTAGAATTAGAATTAGAGATAAATAATACGTGGTCTTCACTCGTTGATGAGGAACATCGTTTTCTTTCTATTATAATAGATGAATCTACGCAGAATTATGATTGGCAAGTCCCGTGGTATCTAACAACATTTTGGAAAAATCCAAAACGATTAGTTTTGACTGATTTAGTAACAAAAGACAAGACGTATAGTGATGAATTTTTAGTACCAGGTATTTCCTTTAAAAATGATATTTCTCCTTCTCTCTACCCCACTCAATTACAACGTATCGAATGGGAAACAAATGAACCAAATAATTCATTATTCGCAATGAATTTAGAAGGAACTATCGATTATGGCGAAGTTGTACCTTATAGTTTAACGAATAACGAAACCTTTGATTGGAATGTTTCTAATTTTCCTGATTCTAATGTGCGTCTTAAACTTATTTCGGGAAATGTAAAGACATATACTTACTCGAATACATTTATAATATTAGAGATAACCACAACAACGACAACAATCACAACAACGACCACTACCTTAAATGTTACAAAAGATGAAACAGAAAATGACAGAAATTATATATGGCTGTTTTTAATATTAATAGGAGCACTTATTTTATTAACATTGGTAATGATTGTAATTTATAACTATTTTAAAAAGTCCACTATCCTTAAATCTAAAATAGCAATGGGAATAAGAGGTGGAAAAGGTGTTAGTCCCTCTGATTCAAAAGAAAGAATGCGACATGCGTATCAGAATCAGATATATGATGAAAGTATCTCGACAAACCAAAATAACATTTATGATACGCCACTGGCTTTACCAAGACCTATTGTAGGAAACAGTTATAACAGATTAACAAAGAATGAGTACAATCAATTAATGAAGCAACAAAACGTAATTATAACAAACAACCGAGAGGCTTCAACCCGAAATCCAACATATTTTAGAGCAGATACAATCCATTGTAATAATATAACTAGTCATTCGCAAGTGCGTGTTCAAAGTCCTGTACATCATATATCGTCATCCAGTATGAGAAGAACATCCAGTAGTAGTAGTTCTTCCGGGCAACATTTATACCATTATCCAAGTAGTCAGTCTACTAATTCCAAATCTGATAATTCTTCGTCTGTTTCCTCGTCCATATCTACGCCTATACCCAAATACGCATTTAATTCAGAAGCGGCAACTGGACCTGTTCTCATATAATTTCTAATAGATTCTATCGATGATAAATAATATGGAATTTCATCAGATAAATAATTTTTGATCATAAACTCATCGTTATCATCGTTATCATCATCATTATTATCATCGTTATCATTATCTCTTTTTGTATTTCTTGAACGAATAACACGACCAAATGTTTGATTGTTTTTAATAAAATCACCTAATTTTGAAAAACATAAAGAACGATAATATGTTTTTTCTTCCATATTTAAATTGTGGATAGAATGCCAATACAAAGTCATTATTGGTGTCATTTGTTTTAATACTTCTTCTTTTGAATATCCAATGTGAAGATATATATTTTGAACACGAATTGTTCTAAGCATTAAAACAACTTCTTCAAATAATTCTTTTTTGCTGAACTGTGTATGATAATCGGCAATACACTGATTACGAAGGTAGCACTCATTCTTTATCATAAAATAGGATAAATCCATATTACATTTAATAAACTTGTTAAATATTTCAGGAATAGTATAATTTCTTTCTCTCATTGTAACAAATAATTTATACATATTTTCTTTTGTAAATTCAATATTATTATAAGGATTTTTGGGAAATAAAGAGTCCAAATGTAAATCATCATTTGTTAATAGAGCATTCTTAATAATGCGTAGCAAATCTTGAATGATGAATTCATAATTCATATTTTCGTGATATAACTCTATTTTCATACGTTGTGATTGGGTTTCCAGAGGTTCCATATTTAAATCAAGAGATACATCATATTTCCGACGTTTCTTTGATTTATGTCGATGATAAATATTATGAAATACATTCGCTACTCTTAC
>Ga0206126_10001894_pt1 | contig 24157 bp, 18 predicted proteins | sample Helgoland_Spring_5_FD_148621 | JGI IMG/M metagenome (GOLD analysis project Ga0206126, IMG submission 148621) | Pelagic subsurface seawater microbial communities from Kabeltonne, Helgoland, North Sea - Helgoland_Spring_Bloom_20160412_1 | ecosystem: Environmental > Aquatic > Marine > Epipelagic ...
GCAGAAGGTTGGGCAGTAGGGCTAGACTCGTTTGCTGTGTATAAGTCAGTACCGCCACCGCCGCCACCACCAGAAGGTGTAGCCCAAGAGACAGCCCCTGAACCATTTGTGGTAAGAACTTGGCCTGAAGCTGTACCATCTACATTAGGTAGAGTGTAGGTTTCACTTATTCTTACTGTATCTGATGTACTACCAATACTTACTTGATCTGAGGCTGATGAATTAACATAATTACCGAAAGCAAGTGAACGAGCGTGAGTTGCTTCTGTTGATTGTCCTAGTGCAATACTTGAAGTTCCAGAGGCTTTTGCATAGTAACCCGCAGAAAAAGAATTACTGCCAGAAGCTATAGTTCTAAAACCGATACTAGCCGCCCTTGAGCCTGATGCGCCATAGCTTGTCGTATTATTAGAAACACTAAATGCCACTGAAGAAGTTCCAGATGCTCTTGAGTCAGGGCCAGCAAAACTGTCGAATCCTGTACTTACTGCACTGTCACCTATAGCTATGGCATTAGTTCCTGTAGCACTAGGCTGTGCTGTAGGACTGCTTTCATTAGCATCATATAAGTCAGCACCGCCACCGCCAGAAGCCGCCGCCCAAGTCAAACCACCTGTATTGCCTGACTGTGCTGTTAGTACATAACCATTTGTTGGTGTATTGCTTACCTTGAGGTTAGCTTCGTCAACCACATTGTCAGATATTACTGTTGCACCATCGGCTGTTGATGTGACTTCGCCTGTGTGGTTTGGGTGAGTATAAGATGCACCGTCTGCCCCATCAGCTCCTGCTGGGCCTGTAGCTCCAGTTGCACCTGTAGCTCCTGTAGCTCCATCACTTCCGTCAGCACCATCTACGCCAGCAGGACCTTGTGGTCCAGTAGCTCCAGTTGCTCCTGTAGCTCCATCATTTCCGTCTGCCCCTGCTGGACCAGTTGGGCCTGTAGCTCCTTGCGGTCCAGTTGCTCCTGTAGCTCCAGTTGCGCCGTCTGAGCCATCTGCACCTGCTGGGCCTGCTGGACCAGCTACAGTTGAGGCCGCACCTTGAGGACCTGTAGCTCCAGTTGCACCTGTAGCTCCTGTAGCTCCTGTTGGACCTGCTACTGTACTATCAGCACCATCATTACCATCTGCACCTGCTGGGCCTGCTGGACCTGTTGCTCCAGTATTTCCTTGAGGGCCTGCTGGGCCTGTAGCTCCAGTATTTCCTTGAGGGCCTGTAGCTCCTTGAGGACCTGTAGCTCCTGCTGGACCAGCTACTGTACTGTCTGCACCGTCACTTCCGTCTGCCCCTGCTGGACCTTGTGGACCTGTAGCTCCTGTAGCTCCTGTTGGACCTGCTACTGTACTATCAGCACCTTGTGGTCCTGTCGGTCCTGCTGGACCTGTTGCTCCAGTAGCTCCAGTTGGACCAGCTACAGTTGAGTCAGCACCCGCTGGACCTGTTGCACCTTGAGGACCTGTTGCCCCCACACCAGTTGGTATACCGAAAGCAAATGCACCTACGCCGTTGTTGGCTGTAACAGTTGCTGTTGGACTACTTCCTGATGATAGCGATGATACAGTTACTGTAGCATCAGTTATGACATCTACAGCTTCTGCCGCATTCTTAGCGACGACTGCCGCGTCCTTTGCTACAACTGCCTCGTCTTTAGATGTTGTGGCTGTTGCCGCTGAAGCTGACGCACTAGCCGCACTGTTAGATGCTGAAGTTGCGCTGTTAGCCGCCGCTGTTTCACTAGCCGCCGCGTTGGATACTGATGCGTCAATAGCATTCGATTGTTCGTTAGTTACTCCAGAGTTGTTGTAGAAACTGGTCTTTGATGCCATTTGGATTAATCCTCATAATAGTGTGTAGGACGAACAACTTGATTGATGCCAGACTGTTCAGCACTGTTTGCGTGTTCCTGTATCTCAAGTAAGAAAGAGCCAGACTTTTGATCAAAGACGGCGGCTCTCTCATCTAAGAAATAGTCAGCGGCATAAGATAGGGCTGTGTAAGTCAGTAGATCAGATGCAATAGTCGTCAGCATGTTCGTGTCGCTGTCGCTCGTTAGTGTCGCTTGCTCTGCGTAGTAGTTCAGATACAACGTGCCAGTGGTAGGCTTTGGGTGTATCTTAATGTTACCTTGCTCTCTACAGAAGAACCTTGGAGAGCCTAGTTCACCAGTTTTCTGGTGCTGTATCATTTCGTGGAGGGGTATGCGTACTAGTGAGTTACCATTGTAATAAAGTTCAATGATCTCAAGTGTGTCATCAGGTATTACTATTTGAGAAGTACCAGATGCACTGGTCACGTTGTACTGGTTCTGCTTTTCCATCGCTGGCACACGCAACTGTCTTTGTATTCTAGTGATTGCTTGATCAATGAAGGTGTCAGCCAAAGCATTCGAACAGTCACTACGATTTAGAAGAGCAATAAAGTGTGCTCGGATTTCACCTTTGTTCATTGGTTATTACTTTCTTTTCTTGGCTGTCTTTGCCGCTTTTTTGAAGGCACTGTCAGTAGGTGCGCCTTTTGCGCCCTTTTTTCTCATTGGCTTGCCTGATGCTCTTTTCTTGTGAATGTTTGCGTATAATCCTGCTTTTGCCATTTTTAGACCCTCTTATCTGTTGTGAGGAACATATCTAAGTCCTCGTTCTTTAGCTTGCGGACAACCTCTGAGCCTTTAGCTTCCCAGATGTTAAACCCTTCTCGCATCCATTTTTCTACAACGGCTGTCGGTATAGACGCTACTCGCATCATATCTCCTGTAGGCTTCGAACTGCTTTGGTTTCGAGCGTCTTTCAGATCGTCTAAGAACGACTGAGATATGTTTTGCGTGTGTTTACCAATCAACTCCCCATGCTCATGTATGAAGTTTGTTTCGTTTTGTATTAATGTTGGCTGGTGTTGTTTTTTGTTCTGATTAGTCATTGTGCTACCTTGTAAATGCAAAAGGCCACCCAGAGTGACACAAAGTAAGGAGAGCAAAACCTATGTGTATCTCTGGGTGACCTAATTGATAAAGACCTATTCGTGGTCTATTTGCTCAGACTTATGACAATCCTGTGATTGCAACTGAGTCTGCAAAGTTGGTATGTTTGCAGCTTACTTCTCCGACAATATGATGAGAATCTGAGTCACCTGTCTTGGCAAGTAGTGTGCGTGTAAATGGACGCAGCGTACAAGTTTTAAACATTGACGGATCTATCAATAGAGCGTGTGTTGATTTTAGCTGGCGGTTAAGCACAACTCTGTATTCGCCGTATGGGCTACATTACGGCACCTTCACCTAAGTTCGTTAATCTTAGATCGTCTGTTAAGACTGCTCATGCTTTCACATGAGATGAGACTATATCATCACTGCGTGTTGCAGTGTCTGGCGCTTCCACTCACTTGAGTGTACTTCCTCTCGGAATAGTCGTTGCACCTTCCCCATTTTAACGGGGCTTGGCTCAGTATTACCTTATCTCTCGACGTAGGCTTCCACTGAGTTCACCAGATTTAATGTACGCTAGCCACGTCAACGTACAGATCAATCGCATTGACCAATGTCTTACCTTGAGAGATCTCACGGTTACGACCTGATGCTGCTGAGAAACCAGCGACTATTTGAGCATCTGCGGTTTTGATCATAAAAGTATTTACGTCTGAACCGTTTGTGTAAGCAGTTTGACCAGCTTCCAATAGCTTTGCTTCTGTAAGAGCATCTGTTGCGTTTGAACCGGCATCTACAGTTGTAGAGATCTGGTTTAAGAAAGAAGTCATCTTCCGCGCTGTTGTAGCATTACCAACAACAGTTGCCTGGGCAACACCAACTAATGCGTGTTCATAGTCGCGTTTGATCTCCTTCAACTTTTTTGCGAGGTTGAGGGCCGTTTCGGTTTTTCTTCCATATGTGGCAACAGCATCACTTGTAGCGGAGATGTTGAATCCCTTTGTTAAGATCTGTGTCGTATTAGTACGTTCTACTTGTGGGTCTAACGCAATCATCGTCGCTGTAGCCCCTTCCACCGCGGCATTCGTGCCAGCCGCTGCGAGACTGTCCTCCAAAAATGAGAATGTACGAGCAGATATCTTTTCGTTTTTACACATGGCTTGCATGGGCGTATCAAACGGAGAAATGTTACTCAAAATATCTGAGACGTCCTCTTTCTGGCCCACAGTTGTGTATGAAGTGAGTAGGGTCATGGTATTGTATTCCTTATGTTTTTTTGAAAATTAGACAAGATTTGATTAGTCTTTCCAGCCACTCATGAGAGCTGCTGCAATGTCATCTAAATCACTATGACCGTGTAAGTTTTTTATAGCTGCTTGCCGTTTTCTTTCGGCAGCTCCTTCTTTACTTAATGGTGCTTTTCTAGAACTAAGAACTTTGGTCTTACCGCTTTTTGACTTCGTCAGTTTGGCTTTTGCTTTTTTGCTTTTAGCGGACTGTTTTGATTGGTCATAGAGACGTGCTTTGTTAATCAACATAATGACTTGTGGGTCAGTGTATTGGTCAACCTGTTCTTGTGGAAGTCCCGACTTTACAGCGTAGTTACGAATGTCTGAATAGAGTTCGTTACCCCAATCTGGCAGCTGCTCCTGGAGAACCTTGACGCAGTTTGCGGCAGCTTCTTTGGATTGTTCTGCAAATTGTTGCTGTTGTTGAGATACAAGCGTGTTACTTTCCTCTTTTAAGAAAGTTAAGTCTTCCTCTGCTTGCTTTGCGTCTTGTCGTAGTTGGGCAAACGTATCTGGATCCATCTGACGACTAGCTACCAACATATCAATGTCGGCATAGGGTTTGAACCTTGCTTCGGCGCGTTCTAGTAGTTTTTGATATGACAACTGCGTTTGTGCCAGGCTTTCGTCTGATTGTTTTCGCTGGTTGGCTAAATCCTGAGACTTTTTGGTTAAAGACGCTTCTTGACCATAGAGCCGTTTCAAATCCTTTACAGATACCTGTTTAGACTCACCGTTGACATTGATGTCTACAACCTGATCGTCTGAAGCTGCTAGAGGTTCTTCGTCCTCTTCATCATCTTCGTCTTCATCATCAGTTTCGCCATCTTCGTCGTCTAGTTCGTCTGTGTCATCAGGGTCATCAAGGTTATCTTCGCCTTCATCGTCCTCTTCAGTGTCTTCATTGTCTAGTCCATCTTCAGTTACCTCTGTCTCATTGAGGTCTTCGGATGTCGCATCTTCATCAACTTCAGATAAGGTTTCCCCGTCGTCCCATCGTCCTAAGATTGCTTCTGCCGCTTCATCTACATCGAGATTTTGTGGCTCAGAGTTTACATTTTGCACGTTGTTATCATTCATGGTGCTGAATCCTCTTGGCTGGTTTCGCCGTTCTGCTGTTCTACAATGCTGTCACGCACTTGAACTCGCTGTTTCAATGTATCAACCACGTCTACTAATGCGCGATAGTGGCTGTATGCATCTTCTCTTTTATCCTGGTCGCCAGGTTGTGTGTTTACAAAAGACTGAAAAGTCCTCTCGACCAGTTCGTTGATGACTGAGTTAAAAGCAGTACTATCTAGTATAGTGCGTGCTTCATCCCCAGCCACCACAAGTTGCTCTTCTTGGGTTGGCATAGTTTTTGCTTCCTTGGTTAGTGATTATTAGCCGTTAGGGCTTGCTATAGCGCGAACATCGTCGGCTTTACGTGCAATCTCTAGTTCTTCTAGGTTGACGTATTCTTTGTGCTCAAACTCAGTTTCTTTGAGGTCTTGCTTGTCAGATTGTAGGGCGAATGCTTGTTGAGCCTTCATAGTGTCTAGCTCATGTTTCATTTGCCGCATTTGTGCATCCATCTGTACCTTCATTTCAGCGACAGCTGTTTGTCGCTCTTGTAGCTGCATCTGCTGCTGTGCCATTTGCATTTGTAGTTCTGCATTTGGATCTGGTTGTGCTGGTGGTATCTGCGCTGGGTCAGTTAAGAAATCAGCAACATTCTTGATACCTGATTTATCCAGGACTGATGCCAACATCTTGTACTTATTCATTGGTGAATACATTTCTCCAAGTGTTGGATCTTGTGAGAATAGGTTGTGGAATGCCAGGTGCTTTTGCACCATGTTCTCCTGGTCACCATATCCAAGGTGAAACTCTACCTGGACGTCACGCTTGTCAGCCCATTTTGATGGGTCGATTTGCACATAGCGCCCTGCAAGTTCAACGATCTTCTCTTCACTCTCATTCTCTACGATTAGTGAGTAGACCATACTGAATAATGGTTTGAGGAAGTTGTTTGCAAAGTTACGTGCGATCACTTTCTGACGTTGTTGAGACATCGTAGCAAGCTGTTCAACCATAGCTGCTGAGTTCTGCTTGCTTAGTGCATCTTTGTTTAGACCTTGTGATAGACGTGAGACACCTGACGTGTCTTCTTTCTCTTCGTCTAGCATCTGCATTGTTTGGAATACAAATGGGTTCAGAGACGCCTGTTGCATAGGACTGATGGCGTCTGGGCGTGTTACGTTTACAATACCACCGACACGATTGTCTATTAGTTCTCTTGGGTTCGTAAGACCACCTTTAACCACTGTGTATCTAGGGTTATTTGTAACCATAGCGTGATCAAGAATTGACCTGGTTAACACTGTACGTGCATTCTGAATACCAAGCAGCTTCTCAGCAAAGTTGTTACCGTGAAATGCGTGAGGGATAGGTAGAGGTACAAACGCTACAAATGGACGTCTGTTTACTATTTCTTTCTCAAGTAAAACATTAGATGCTTTGACTACTCTGTATAAGTAAGCAACACCGGTACCTTCACAATCTAGTTCTATGTAAGACTCAGTGATTGTTACCTGGCGTGTTTGGCGCTGGTCGCCTCTAAAGTTAAATCCACGGTCAGCACCTATGTCGTCATGGCGCGATAGTATCTCTGGGTCACTGTCAAAGTCATTATCTTCGTTGTCTGATATCTTATCAACTAAGTCATGGTCATAACCCATTTCAATAAGTTCAGAGATAGATTTCTTAGTGCGGTGTGCACAAAATGGCACTGTGTCTAGGGACTTTGCTTGTGGTGCAATTAGAAACTCTTCTGGCGCTATGGCTTCTACTTTAACTTGTGATGTATCTCTAGTTACTCGGAGATCCCCACTGTATAGGCCCATCTCATCTTGCTCGATTTCCTCGATCTCGACGTTGTCCTGGGCAAGCACCATGTCCAGCTCTTCTTCAGTTAGGTTCTCGACGTACTCAAGTGTACTTTCGTCTTGCATGCACCAATAAACTTTGGCGATACCAGCGCGAGCTATGAGGCCATCGTGTATGACTGTTTGCATCGTTTCAAAGAGGTTATTCTGGCGATGTAAGACGTAGTCAGTGTACTCTGTGCATACTTCTGCTGTGTCAACGTCATCGGCGTTCTGTGGGGCAAATCTAAGGGTTTTGTTACCTGTACTAAAAGTCTCTAGGAGTGCAGCTTTCATGCTTTCTACAGCGTCGTAGACATCTTGGCTTACAAACTTACTGTTGCCATCGTGCGCTGGGCGCGGCAGCTTTGCAGCGTAGTAATCCATTACCCTGCGGCGTTCTCTGGACAACTCTGAGTCATAGTAGCCAATTGAACGTCTGAGGTTCGTGTCAACAATTGATACGATCTGGTCGTCATCAAGTTTTTTATAGTCATCTGATTTCATTTTTTAAACCATCTCAATGTAAAATTCATCGACTGCATCTATTGGTTCCCAGGCACCCTCATGGATGTGATTAGCCAGGGCCAAACTCATTACGCAGTCATCGAAGCATCCAGCTTCTGCCTCCATCCCACCGTTGTTATTAACAATGTATGTAAGCATTTCTCGGATAGTGACTTTGTCGTTTAGTGTAATCTTTTTCTCCCGTACCGCTGCCCTTAGTTCGTCTATAATCAGGGGTTTGGTTTTGGAGGTAGTAGTGAAACCTAGTTTTACAGTCTCTTTGTCAGTTAGTTTGTCTACCTGGATCTCAGTGTAGAAATTAGGGTATGCCATGTCTTTACCAAGCCTGGTACACGTAAGAATACCGTGGCTGTTGTTCTCAACAATAATGTAAGCAAAGTTAAAGAACTCACCTAATCTGTATAAGACGGTAGCAAAGTAATCGGGGTGTACCTGGGCGCGGTATGTTGCAACCTGGCGTTTCTTACTGTCGAGTACCTGGGCTACTGAGTAGTCACCACCACGAACACCCATAGCGACATCTGCACCAATGGTGTACTTCTCACCAGGATCTAATGTCCTGTAGAGCGTAAGTTCACCACGCACGTTCTCGAGCCAATCGTCACCTTCAAGGGCAAGACGCTGTTTTGGATCAGGTGCTTCTTCTAGGTTTTCTTGTAGTGTCTGTGGATTAAACACTGGTCTACCAGTTGAAATAAAGGCCTCGTTTGGCTCTGCTGGATATTCTTGTTGGAAGAGTTCAATGCCGTTCTGTGCGATCTTTCGACGACGAAACATTAGCTGCTCGTTGTCTAGGTCGTACTTCTTAGATAGCTCTGTTTCTTCTGGTGTAATCTCAAAGTTACTAGGCACAGTCTCACGATACTCTGGATCCATGAACCAAGGTATGAACACTGGCACATAGCCGTTGGTGCCATCTACAGCGCCTTTCCAAAGATCATAGAAGATACCTGAGACACCGTTTGCTGTACTCTCGACGAATATAGCAGTGCCTTTCTTGTTAGGGACAGCTTGTGTCATCCCGTTCCAGTTCTCTAGGGCAGTAGACTTTTGCCAGAACGCAAGTTCTGAAGCGTGTACGTGTGTCAGTGTTTCACCACGACCAATACTTTCACCACCGGCTGTAGCAACAACAAATGAGCTGTCGAGCACATCAAATGTCAGCTCTCGCCTGGATGAGTATTTAGTGTGTGGTTTTAGCAGCTCTGGGCAGTTCTCATGGTAGCGCTTTGTCATATCAAAGAGCGCCCTGGTACTGTCAGAGTGATGGGTTACAACCATCGCTTTACATGCTTTGCGCTGCGAAACGTTAAAGTAAAGGTAGCCGCCAACGTATGTAGATAGACCCTGCTGCCGTGCTTTCAATATAATCACACGCACCTTACCTTCAGCAGCCATTTGTTTATCTACAGCATCTTGTAGTAGCAGCTGTGCTGGCTTGAGATTTAGGTTTCGGATGTCTCCGTCTTTTGTTCGGATCTTGAGAGCTGACTTACTGTAGAAGTCAAATTCGTCATACAGCTTGCGGCGTATCTCTTTAAGTTTTGGTTCCATCGTCGGTTTGCTCTTCCTCTGTGTCACTTACTAAGAGCGACTCCAAGAATGCTTCTGCTTTACCAATGGTAACTTCGCTCTTTGCTGCCGGTTTAGTCTTTGTAAAATCTAAGACCATTCGTGCTGCTGTTAGCCGGTCACGGTTCTGACCAGGCTCACGCATAATTTCAACTGCTGCTTTTAGTGCCTCAACTGCGTACACGTCATCTATTTCATTATCTTTTGCCATAATAGCTACGATCCTTTCAGCATCTGCTTTTGCTTGTTTTCGTATTGGTGTTATGGCCTCAAGAGTATAACCATCTGGTGTACCTTGTGGCCGACCAGGGTTCTTACGTTTTTTCGTTGACCACTGTTTTCGGAGTGCTCTGCCTTCCTCCGTTTGCATTAGTTTTGTGAAGTAGTTGTTCTCTTTTGGCACTGCTTTTTTCGGATACTTCAGTTCTTTTTTTGGCGACTTTGGTCGTGGGTTTTTGGGTGCTCCCATTTGTTTCTCCTATGATACTTTTGATTACTGCGTGAGTTAGTGGACATTGCTGACAAAAGACTATGTCAATAAATGATTTGTCCATCTCTTGTAGTATTTGCGATCGCTGATCTTTGCTTAATAAAGACGACGATTTCACTTTCTCAATAGCATCCAGGTAAGGTACTAAGTCGTATGCTGTTTTTACTATCATTTTGCTTCCTTAATGTAATAAGGCCCCATCTCTGGAGCCTTACTTTTGTACTTTTACTATGCAGCTAATATGCCTGGTGCAGGGCTAAGTGCGCCTGGGGGCAGGGGTTGCTGCTCTTCTTCAGGTGGTTCTTCACTACGGGCCATCATTGCCAATATGACGGCAACTGCCATTGCTAACGAATGGTTAAAGAACTTGATGCCACTTTTGTTCTTAGAGTTATCAAAAAGATGCTTTACTAACTTATAAGTGTTAGGTGCAACTTTCTTCATTATCTTTGGATGCATCATAGCAACTTGTAGAGCATTTACAGTTAACTCTGGAATAGACTGTTCGTAGTTACGTTGGTCTATTATTTGTTTTTCAAACGCTTTTACATCTTCATTAAACTGCTCGCTTCTTACACCGTTGGCTTTTGCCCTACGTTGTCCGGCATTATAAGAGTCCATTAGTGATTTAGTTTGGCGTAGAGGTAACACTTGTCCTGTATCTGGATCTCTAAACGTTAGGTTCTTTTGGACTGCTAACATCTCTGCAATGATTTTATTCTGAGATCGTGCATCATTTGGTGTGTTAACTAAATCACCAAACACAGCTTCCAGGCTATTTATACCGGCTGTGTCGTCTTGGTTAGTTAAGTAGTTAAATACAAATTTATCACCCATAAACTGGTTTGTGTCTATGTCAGACCCAGCTATACCATGTGCAACTTCATGTGTCATATACGAAAGAGACGCTAGGCCACTTACAGTACCACCAAACGCATCTACGCCACCTGGCATTATTGCCATAGCCTCTCGATTGTTTGGGTTGTAAACACCAAGGGCGCCCTCTGTAATAGTAGGGTCAGCCTTTTCCATATCTTTAAAAGATCGGTATAACTTTGGTATTATACTATATGCTTTAGCAAGATTTAATATTGCACCAAAGTCTCTTATGCCATTTTCGTACTCAGAGCCTTCTTTGCCAATTTCGAATACAGCCTGTACAACAGGTATCTGTGCTCTTATTTCAGCTTCGGATACTGGTTGGGATCTATCATTATTTTTTGGCGCAGCATTCCTTTGTCCTCCTCCGAAGAATTGACCGAGGATGCCTTGTCTTGTTGCCCCTGGTAATCCTGCATTGGTAGGTGCTGACCCTCCTCCTGGAGATCCAGTTCGTCCAAGAGATCCCAATCGATTTCCTTGTCCAGAACGCTCCAATCTATTTGCGACTGCTTTTCTTGCAGCATTGGCGTAGTCTGGGGCTTCGTCATCTTTGTAACCACGGCTTTCTCCATCTTTTTGCTTTGCTGTATCATACAGACGTTTCTCAGGATACCACATGAGAGCCTGTAAGTCACTCATTGTTATTGGTTCATTAGATATTGCTTTTAATTCTGGCGAGTCATTTAAACGATCTAAAGTCTGGGCAAAAACTGCTCGTATAAAGTTACGCTCTTTTGGGCCAGCAGGGGCTTCCACTTGACCATCAAGATATTTAGCCAAAGCATTACCGGCTTTTCGTAATTCTGGGCCACCTGGTATTGCATTTATCTGTTTTCTCCACTCTTTATCCATAGATAGCTTTGCAATAGCCTCTGATAACTGTTCAACTTTACTTTTTGACATGTTCTTAGTAGGTTTTATAGGGGCTTTAATAAACAGTGGTTTAAATGGCTTTAGGTCATAACTTTTCATCATACCTTTGATCTCAGTAGTTTTCTTTTTGATCATTGGTTTATTGATATTAACTAGACCACCGCGCCATCTACCTACAGTACGCATTAACCAGCGATCCATAGTTAGCTCGTCAAACTTACCATATAGATTTGAGTAGAAACCACCGCCGATCTTTGGCCCTAAAATGGCTGCACCACGTATTAGTGTGTCTTTACCTTCGCCTGATATCTTTACATCATATTCTTTCTCAAGTTGTTTGAGAGGAAATTTAGAGTCCATAAAATCAGCTAAAAGTGCATGTGCACCATCGTCAGAATTAGACAGCCTGTTAAACTTATCTAACATTGTATGGTATTGGCCTAATCCAAAGTTAATACCTTTGGCTGCTTGTCCTATACCGGCGTCTGTAGGGAAACGACCTGTTTCTTTAAGTGTTTCGTAAACATCGAGTGCTAGTTCAAAGTTCTTATCTACTTTTAATCCGTTTGATGTAACGGCTGTAGCCCATATAAACTGCATTTTAGCTTTTGGGTCTGTAAGAACTTCTGGATGCAACTCAGCAACTGTTTTAAGAGCCTGATCAACTGTGCGACCATACCATCCAATTGCGTTTTGATTGTCTTTTAATGCTTCAAGTGCATCAGTAAAAGCAAAGTCAGCCAAGCGATCAATGTTTGCGTCATCAAGGGTACTAAGGTCTATACCTTCGCGTTCTTGTGCTTCAAGTGATTTTGCCTGGAGGTCTAATTTGAAATCGCGGCCTTTGTTGTATACTTTGTCTCGAGCCATTGTGAATGAGTTGTTAAGGTTAGTATCAAGAGCAACATCTGTTGTAGAGCCAAACTGTGGGGGAACGGGTGCAGATCTTTGCTCTTTGGTTTTTGCAGTTAGGATGTCTGTAGGTGTTACACTGTCTACATTAATTATTATTTCATTTTCCCCGATTGGGCCGCGTGATGTTATATCTGGTGATCCTAATATGTCAGACTTTTTAACCGTGTATGCTTGTAAATTACCTACACCTTCTACCCAAGGTAAATTTAGTGTAGCTTTGTAATTAGGATTTGTTGTAAAGGACTTTACCTCACCACTTGGTGTTTCACCTATCCTATATACAATCATTTCATCTGGCTGGTCTTTTAATAATGTCTGTGTTTTATTGTATATACCCTTACGAACAGCAGTTAACTCCTCTGATGTAGATGGATCAACTATCTCTGTTGCATCTTTACCGTCAGCAATTCGTGTTGCTGCTTTAACTGTATGTGCAGCGTACTCTGTGTCTTCATTAAGTACATGTCTAAATATATCAATATTATCTGAACCTGTTTGTAAAAACTTATTAAAAACAGGGCTAACAACTCGTACTTGGTCATATACAGGGTGAGGTTTACCTCTAACTAAGATAGTTCCAATTTGCTCACCTAACTCGATTTCACCTTGGCTTGTAGGCCTTAATCTAGGCTCACTAGTCTGCTTTGGATATGTTTGTAAGGTTACAGGTACATCAAAGCTGTTAGACAGAGAATAATGGTGTTTGCCCCGTGCTTCTGTAGACACAATTGTTTCTGGGCCATCATAATCAACCCATTTCCATCCAGCTTTCTGCTTGAACAAGTTAGTTTTGATTTTGACGCCACCGTCTTGTTTAGTGCCTGGTTCTACCTGTACATCAGATGTTTCTAACGTAGGTTTACCATTTACAATTTTAATAGAGCCACCCTGGTAAGTATTTCCAGTTAAATCTTGTTTGCTGTCTAGATCTATATAGTTACCACCTTCAGCAGGGTTATTAACATTAAAGATACTTTGCATCTTAGCGTTGCTAAAAGGTACAGGTGCTACTCGCGCCTCTTTAGTTTTACCTTCAGTACGCTGCTTCTGCTGCTTAGTAATACGCTCGTACATTGGATCTATGATCTCTTGTACAAACCGTGGATCTACGGCTGCTAACTTCTTGTAGACTGCTTCAAATGTTTCTAGTGGCTTTGATCCTAAGTTACCGTCAAGTTCATCTATTGCCTGGCTCAGTGTCTTATAGTCACTTTCGCTCATGATGCCTTCGTTGTTAATCTTGTTCAGTGCTGTCTTCTGATCAGCGTTAAACTTCTTGTTAGCTTCAATGCCACGGTTGTAGTTTTCTTGGGTAGTAAACCTTGGGCCGAACTGTGGTTCTGCATCAAGTTTAGCGTTAGGGGGATAATACCCTGTCGCTGCACTTAATCTTTGCATTACATCTGACTGTTGTTGAGGCTCTGGGCTTTGAGGACTTTGTTGTGGTTGTGTTGTCTCACCTGGGATCGGCTGCGGCTTGTTTATAACCTGGGCTTGCACACTTGGGTCACTAATTATTTTAAGTTTTACCTCGCGGATAAGTTGTGTGAGGTTACTAACCGGACCACCATCGCGCACTGATATACGGTAGCTGTCAATAGAACGTTGTAATATAGGTAAAGGATTATCTGCCTCTATTTTTCCTAAAGCATCAGCAACACCGGCTGTACTTAGGCCTGTTGAATTTTCCATTACAAACTGTGGCGCAGGGTTTGGATCGTTTGGATCACCTTTTGGAGGAGCGCCCCTGTTATACTGAGATCTGTTGAGTTCTAGCTCTTGCATCTTCTGGTCTTCGATTGCAGCTTCAGCTTGCTGTGCTTCAGCTATTGCTTGCATACGCAGAGAAGGGCCAGTGGGGCTTGTCTGTGTTTCTCTGTTAGCTTTTGTGTTGTCTCTGATGTACTTGTTTACTGTAGATCGTCTACCGGTCACTGCATCAATAGCGCGGCCGCCGGCAAATGCGCCACCTTGTATTGCCAAGCCAGTACCACCACCGGCCATGTAAGCTGCACCTGTAGTTGCAAGGCCAGTAATGCCACCTTGGGAGCTGAACGGGTGTGTTAGGTTGTTCAGTGGGTTTGCTAGGTCTGTAACTTTTGATACGCCACCTTTGTAGCCAGATTTGTGAAGAGCAGTAAGTTCGTTCATCTCTAGTAAAAGATTACGAGCCTTTTGGCCTTCGTATGTTTGTCCAGCAAGTCTAGCCAGGGCATTTAGTTCTTGTTCGCCTACCTGGCTTTTTGCTAAAGTTTTACCTTCTGCTAAAGCAGCTTCTGAAAGTATTTTATCTTCAAGATCTACAAGTGTATCTTGGTCAGTTACTGCCACTAGCGGTTTTAAATCTTTAAAGACTTGCTTTAGATCTTTTTCAATTTGTGTGTGTGCTTTTGTTACAGCTTCTCGAGCGCCGTTAGTAGACTTAACGTCAACGTCTTTAAGGTTGAGATTGTTTGCTTCTGCTACTTTTTTTAAACGGTTTGCAAACGCTGTTGCTGCGCGGTTTTGCTCTGTGTCATTAAAAGGCTTTGGGCGTACAGCATTTACTGTTGATAGGCCTGTCTTAACTGCACCGGCAGACGTACCACCAATAATACCTTCACCGACTGCTTGTCTTGGATCTACATTAAATCCAGCTTTAGTGTTTACTGTTGCGCCGGTTTGTTCAATGACACTCTGTAGGGACTCTGTTCCAAACTCTTTGAGTGCAGATGCAAAAATCTTACCGCCACCTAGACCAAGTGAGTCAAGCAGTGCTATTCCAGCAGTAGACGTAGAGACATATAAGAAATCATCTTTATTTGGCTTGTCTCTACCTTGGTTTCTTGCGCGTTCTTCCGCTAATGGGCCTAAATGTTGTACAGCACTAAAAATAACAGGTGCTGCAATGCCACCTACAATGGCTCCTCCTGGGCCAAGTGTTGAGCCAACTGCTGCACCACCAGCTCTTGCCATCATCTGGCCGGCAAATTGTGCACCTTGCTCTATTGCCGCTTTTGGTAAGTACCTGTATGCATAAGAGCCATCTTCATCGCCTTTGATAAACTTAGCTGATGATGACTCATAGCCTTCTGGGGCTTCAGTTAAGTTTGTTAGAAATTCACCAGTTTTTTCATAACCAAGAACTCTTGCAGTCGCACCCATAGCGTCCAAAGATGAGTCTATACCTTGCGAAAAAGCCTCTTTATAGCCGCCTGTAGGACTGTTAATGCCAGTGTTGTTATTCTTTGGCTGGGGGTTTAGTTTATCGTTTAGAGCGCGTATAGCCCCTTCACGGTTGGGGCCAGATACTTTGTACTTCTTACCATCAGGCGCAAGTATAGTGAAAGTGGGCATAAGTTATAGCCTCCAAAAAGTAATTATTGTGGATCTGGTGTTTCATCAACGATAGTAAAATCGTCAGGATTGTAAGCAGGGGTGGTGGTACCAACACCTGTATCAAACCCTGGCATTGTTTCCGATATTGGTGCATCTAGATCTGTTAGACGTGCACTAGGGTTCAATATTCTGTGCATGAACATTTCTTGCATCTTGATCTTACGATCTAACCAGGCAATCCATATACTTTCGTCGTCAAGGTCATCTGGCGCAGAACTAGCAAACAATTTCATCTCAGCGTTTGAGATTGCACCTTTTGTTTCAGCAACACGTTGCATTACTTCATCAAGTTTTAATTTCTTTAAGAATAAACGGTCAGCTCGTTCTTCGTTACCAACAGTGTAACCAACAAGCCTATTCCATAAATCAGGTATGGATTTTCCTGTAACGTTTTTGTTGTTTTCAAGTATTGTCTTGGCTTCTTGCATTTCACTTAAAGAAATGTTGATTTTATTTACTTTTGCATAGTTATCTGCATCTAATTTCTCTTGATCTTGGGCTTTCTTTGCCGCTGCAAGTGCTTCAGCTTTTGCGTTAATCTGCTGTGTGTTGTATGCGTCAGCTTCTGCTTGGCGGTTCGCATCTTTGATGTCGCCATATGTTTGTCCCATAGCTTCTATGTAAGAGTCGCCACGGTTCGCTGCGCCGACACCGGCAGCTCCCATACGCATTAACATTTCGCCTTGGCTGATCTTCATGTCTGGCATCTGTGAACCACGGGCGTTACCAGACACAGCACTACGTTTGCGATCATAAGATGATGTAGTATCAGTGTTTAAGATGCCATTTGTGTTTCCAGTATTTCCTAAAGGGGTTTGGCCCCCGCTTAGAATTCCACCACCCTGAGGTGTGTTTACATTATATCTTTCTTCGTTGTACGAAGTTGCTGGATTCATCTCAGAGTTTGGCATAATGGAGCCATCTGGCATTCTGTGGTGACCATCTGGAGTAGGTGTGTATGGATATTGGTTCTCACCAGCTACCATGTCATCTATAGGCTCATACTGTCCTTTTACTTTGGGTATGTTCATGTAAGGGTCTAAACGTGCGCCTGTAGGCATTGGTGACGTGAAATCAGCTAACAACGCGGGTTCTTTAGCTTTACTTAACTGTCCAAATTCATTTTCTTCTGGGTTGTTGTAAAAAAGAGGTTCAGTGTACGCAGACGGGACTTTATTACCATCATCGAAAAGAGTAGTGGTAGGGTCTTTCTCTGCCCGACTTATTGCGGCAAGAGACTTAGCACGTTGGTCTAGTGCATAATCTTCACCAAACTGTTCATCATCTTTACGTCTCTGTATGTAAGTCTTTAGACCACCAGCGACGTTATCTCTAAAATTGGAGGTTTTAAAACTGCTACTTGGTGCTTCTAACTCTTCAAGTGCAGTCATTTCAGGGTCTTTGGCAACTTCTAAAAAAACATTTGCCATCTCAGCAAGTTTAGCTGGGTCGTCTTTAAAGGCATCGTAGATGTACGGATGGGTTATTTTAAATCTAGCAATGTTTTGTTGTATAACACTCATAACTATTATTTACCCCCACCATATCTATTGTTAAAAGCTGATGTTCCGTATGTGGGTGTACCGCCACCAAAGAATCCTGGGTTTTCTTTCTGGAAACCAAAGCCAGCCATGCCGCCTGATATAGCAGCACCAACTGGATCAACTTTATTTGCTTGAAATTGGTTAGACGTCCCTGGTGCTTTACCCAGGATACCAGCTTGGTAGTTTTTACGCTGCTCTAGTTCAAAGTCACGCTGTGCTTCAAAACGTGCTCTCATGTCGTTTAGTTGTGCCTGGTTATATCCTTGCAATGCGTTACCAGCGTTCATACCGAAGTTAGCACCTTCTCCCAACGTGTTCATGCCCGTAGTGTATGCGTTTGCTATACCGGCGTTTGCACCCATAGCCCCAGACAATGCGTTCTGCTGGTCAGCAAATGCTTGGTTCTGTGTGTTTAAGCTGCGGTCAATTAAGTTGTTCTGGATGTTTGATGCCATGTCAGCCCTGCGGTCATCGTAACCGCGATTGGCTACAGCTTCAGCAATACCGGCGCGGCTAGAGTTCATGTTGCCAGATCCAGACGCTGCCATGTCTATGCCAGTTAATGTGTTCTCCTGGAGATTACGACGATCATCACGCATAGCTGTGTCTAGGAGAGATCCAGTGTTTTGGTTTGCGTAGTTGATAGCGTTACCCAGGCGGTCTTGCTGCTGTGCAGCGTTTGCCATCCCTTGATACTGGCCGTACATGTTGTTTGCGTTAGCACCAAAGCCAGCTGTATTGCCCATCATGGAATTACCACTGTTCATCATGTTCATACCGAAGTTGCCCATAGTGTTGGCAGTTCCAGTTTGAAAAGCGTTGGGGCCGGCGTAAGTTTGGCCTTGGTAGGCTCCAGTGTTTAAGACACCATCTAGTGCACCTTGACTGCCTTCTAAGTTGGCATCCACGTATGGCTTGTATTGGTTGAACGAAGCCATGTTAGCCGCGTTTGCTCTATCTTGTGCTTTTGATTGCATCTTTGAGCCAAGTAAGCTGGCTCCAGCACCTATAATTGCGCCCCACATATAATATTCCTTTTGTTTATACAGCAACCCAAGCTGTGCCATTGTAGACAACAAGTTTAGATACGCCTGATCCGATTGGTTCCCAAGGTGACACAGCATAACGCACCATCCCTTTTCTTGGGTTGGTAGGCTCTCTGTCGGTAACTTGGATACTTGCGTCTGCTAATGATTTTATAGACGCCTCTATTTCTCTCAGTTCTTCCTGTAAGTAGTTGGGGAGGAACTCTGGAGAGAGTGTTGGTGCTGTGCGTCTAACATAAGCAGACACCAGCATGTTTATTTTATCTGAGATAGCCATATTGTCAGTTACCTCCGACCAGTGACATTGATCTCAACATCCATACCGGTAAAGTTAAAGTCCTTGTCGGCTGTGGTTGACAGCTTGTACGACAAGTACCTACCAGCCATACGTGCGTCTACTTTGTAGTCGGTTAGAGCATCAAAGGTTACGGCAGTGCCGTAGTTAGGCGTGGCATGGGGTGTATCGGCAGCTCCAAAAGTAAACTCAAACTGGCCGTTTGAACTGTCAGTAGATACTTGCGGCGCTAGTCTTGAGATAACTTTGTAGCCGGTAAGTGGTACACCTTGTTCGTCCAGGTCAAGACCCACACGCTCTATAAAGAAGGGCTTAGATACTGCCGTGTCTATAGCTTGCGATAGACTACCTTTTTCAATCAAGTCGATACCATAGACTTTGCTGTTAGCTACCCCACCCCCACTAGCTTTTGCTAGGACAAGTGGATGTCTTTGGAATGGGCTTTCTTGAGAGTGGTATGATCCACCCACGTTGTCGTAAGTAGTCGTAGCGTCTGCATATGTTGACGCTGTGTTTACGTTGGCTTCAGCACCAGCAACTACGTTAGGTAAATCATAGAATGACCATATGTCTTCTTTGTAGTTGTAGACAGCTGCACGGTTGCAAGCATCACCATCTGCGTACTCAGCCATGTCGTCACCGCTGTGGTAACAGAAGTATACCTCTTCGAGCATTGAGTTATGCAAGACAAAACACTGTTCACTCTTAGAGTTATCTAGGCCATTGAAGATGTAGTCTCGGACTCGACCATCGCATATAGACTGGCGTGTGTTACCATCGGTTACATAGATGTCATCCCTGTCGAAGACATAGTGTTTACCTTCGATCTCTTGGATGCAGTTCTGATTGATTACACCAGAGTCATCAAAGAGTTTCCTAAAGTTAAATATGAATGCACCGCCTACAAACTCCATCATCCACACTTGGTCTTGTGAGTAGACAAGGAAGTTGGAGCCTAGGGTAGCACCATCAACTATGGGGGTCTTCATTTGCACTAGGTCATTAAAGCCAGCACTGTTGGTTAAATCTGAGGCATCCCATGTACTAGGGACTTGGTTGGCTAGAACTGGGTCACTAAAGCGAACCCTGTTAGGAAACGCTGTGCCACTTTCTACAGTGCCTAGTGCAAGTAAGAAGTCACCATATGATCTGATAGCTGTCGTGGTTGTGCCAGAAGGCCAGTTAGGTAACGCAGTAAAGTTAGTTGCTGTAGGTACTCTATGTACTGGGGCTGTGGTTGATCTGTTAATATACTGTACGTCTGCAAGTATTGTAGCTGTCACGGGTGTTATAGCAGATGCAGACAGTGAACTGTTGAACTTTTGTGATAAGACGCCATTAGACATCTCATAGATGTCGAAGGTATCATCCACCACTAATACTGTATCAAAACCTGAGAGAGCACTGACACCATAGATGAACTTAGGACTAACTGTAAGGTTGCCTGAGATGCTTCTGTAGATTGGTGCTCTGGTTACTTTGGCCTCGTTGAACCTTACGTTCTTGGCTCTAGTGTAGGCATTGATGGGTAGACTGTAAGGGTCAATGTCAGTGACGACCCCTAAAGACCCAAGCCCACGAATTGGGAGGTTAGTCATGGGCTATAGCTTCCTTAGTTGTTACGTTTTAATACAAGGTAGTAAGGCTACGTTTCGCGAACGGGTTTCTGATGCAAGACGCACAGTGCCGTAGCCAGATAGGGACACAGGTACACCGACTCTATCAGTTACCTGTGTGGCTCCCATAGCGTAAGTACCATTACCTCCACCACTACCATTGCTCTGTGAATCAAGGGAATGCCCGTGGCCTTGTAAGGCATCAGCCTGTGAGGAACCAAATGCACGTCCGTTGTCCACACCTTTACTGTTGTCCCAACCACGGATGAACTCACCACGTAAGTCAGGGACATTGAATGTAGTTGTCCCATTACCTGATCCGTGTGTCACACCAATAGCCGCAAACAAGGCCGAATAGGTACTACGGCTAACTGCGCTGCCATTACACTCTATGTAGCCTGTAGGTGCACTTGTGTTTGCAAAGTAAGACACAAGACCAGTAGGTGCACCACTGTTTGCTAGTGCCGCTGTAAGTGCATCTAATTGTGCCTGTATGCCGCTAGTGACACCATCCACATGGTTTAACTCTGCGGTTGTTACTGTAAGGCCATCAGTTATGTTTAGTTCAGCTGTGGTAGCTGTAAGGCCATCAGTTATATTTAGTTCTGCTGCAGTCGCAGTGACACCATCGAGTATGTTAAGTTCGGCTACTGTAGACGTAATGCCGTCAAGGGTGTTTAGCTCGGCTGTTGTAGCCGTTACGCCGTCCATAAGGTTTAACTCAAGCTGGGTAGCTGTGATTGCACCAGTGACGTTTGGTAACGTAGCTTTGATGGTAGACTTTAGTAGTCTGATGTGGTCATCGGCCTGCGCCAAGCCGTCCGTAGAGGCTGGGTTTGAGGCGTTGAGGCTGTTGACGTATGTTCCTGATTCAAGTGCCATAGTTCTGGGTTCCTGACTTATGTGTTTCTGGGGGGACGACTGATCTTCAAGAGGCCTGACAACAACAACAACAAGCCAAAGGTTTAGCTGCGTTTTTGAAATTGGATTCTGAAGTTAGGTATGGGGGGTCATTTTTTGCCTAGGGAACCTAAATCGACATTCATTTCTATTGATATTATTTGTGGGCATCTGTAACCCACTGATATCATTGCATTTCTATGTAAACAGATTAGTAATCCGTTGACGACAAGGATAGCTTATTAGACATTAGGGAAATTTATCTGGATTCAAGGCCATTTTGTTAAACACAGAATACAGACACACAGACCTTAGTTACACCTATGTATCTACCTATGTATCTACCAATGTCATCACTTACGTCTCCCAACGTTTATCCTTGTGACACCAAGGGCAATCACTATGTGCTTCGACAGCAATGCTGCTCCGGTTAATACCGAAGTCTTTCAGCTCTGGATCAGACGCCATTCTAAGACGATCAGCAGACCTGTTTGCCATCACATGGTACTCATATGCTCCAAGCCATAGGACGATAGTCTTCAGTGTTCTCACTGTTACTCTAAGTACTAGCATTGGTCATATGTCTTTCTGTATTGATCATAGTGGTAGTAGTCGTTATGTATTAACTCTTCAGTAAACTCATGTGTCTCAACAAACGGATCTCAACTCGTGGGAGTTCAACGTCTGTATCTTCGGGAGAGAACGACATATGAGTTTACAGAAGAACTAACAGCTGTAGTTACCTGTGTGCTATGACACCAACGTTTCTCTATTAGGGTGGACAGAAGGTCAGATGTTGTATAATGTATTACCTGAACCTACCATTTAGGACATTTTAGCCTCTAAAAGTGTAGGAACATGACGCACTTTAATCGGTGCCAGAGGCCTGGAGAGTACCGCAACCATGTGGTTTCCCAGGCCTCGTCTTTTTACTTCTGTACACCACTACCACTACCACCACTGTTGACAGTCTCCATACGGTACATACCGTTGACTGCATCAGCCTCTAGTGACTTCACCATATCAATGAACTGCTTGTAGCTGATGTGTATCACCTGGTACTCGTTCAGCGTCTCTGCATACTGGCGTATGAACACTGTGCCGTTGTCTTCCAGGTAGATCTCAAGATCCTCATGTTGTGACTTGTCGTCGAGGGTAACGACCTTCATGTAGTCTTTCTCAATCTCTACTGTGAACGTCATGCTTGCGTGTCTCCCCACCTCTGCGGCCACCGATCTTAGACGCTTCGAACTGCTGCCAACCGGTCATGTTGCCTCGTATTGCGTGGACTTTACGCATCCGTTTGTTCTCTGCTGGTGCAAAGTGTTCGTGGACTGCTAACAAGAACTCTTCTTTATTGTATTTCTTCATTTGATGTCTGCCCCTTTATGTTGCTTCCAGGTAACAATCCCAACCAGGACTTTGTTTTATCTTGGTTGGGATTTCCTAGATTATGTTTTGTTAATTACTCACAAGTTCTCAGACCCGTGTATGGATCGTGGTAACAAGCGCCACCTTCGTGCTCATCGACAAACGTATTGTCATCAACCACTTCGACAACTGGTGATGCTGTTGCTACCTCTTCAGATGATGCAGCGTTCAATATGCCAAAACGCTTTCCGGATGCCCTAAAGGTCGTGCAGCCGCTGGCACGTCCGTCGTATGCTTGCATGTAGACGTCTTTGAACTGTTCCCAGGTAACTTCGTCACCCACGTTACAGGTCTTTGAACAAGCGCTGTCCACGTACTTAGATGCCAGGTTAAGCACCTTAACGTGGTCAAACACTGACAGCTCGTCTGCGGTCTTACCTTTGACACCAAAGTCTCGATAGCCGTAGTCCTCGATGCGTTCTACTCTAGGGCCATCAAAGGTCTGGATAGTCCTGTCGTAGTAGTGGCTGAACACTGGCTCTATGCCACTAGACACATTGTCTGCGGATAGACTGATTGTCCCTGTAGGTGCGACTGACAACAAGTGACTGTTGCGTATACCGTGCTCACGAATGTCTGCTCGGATATCATCTGGCAGCGTCATGCAGAACTCACTGGCCAACATCAGTTCCTCGTACAACGGAAACGGGCCTTTCTCTTTGGCCAGCTCTATTGATGTACGATAGACCTCGTCACGTATAGTTCGCATGATACGCTCTAGCTCCATCATAAAGCCATTGGATCCAAACGTGTAGCCCAGCGCTTCGATAGCGTTTGCAACACCTGTAACACCCAAGCCCATACGACGCTTTGATTTAGCTTCCTGTTCTTGTTGTGGTAGTGGGAAGATTGCACGATCGACTACATTATCCATTGCTCTTACGACCGCTGGTATGTCTTTGATTAGATTACTGTAGAGAAACGCTCTGGCGCCCTGGGCATCTGTGTGCACGTACTTCACCAGGTTAAACGACCCAAGCAAACAAGCGCCGTTTGGTGGCAAAGGTTGCTCGGCACATGGGTTCGAACTGGCTATAGTTTCACAGTACCAAAGGTTGTTCTTTGCGTTGATGCGATCCATGAATAGTATACCAGGCTCTGCCCAATCCCAGGTGCTGCGTAAGATATCATCCCACAGTGCTCTAGCGTCAATTGTCTTGTGTACTTGGCCTTCGAACACCAGGTCAAAGTCCGTGCCGTCTTTCACTGCTTGCATAAACTTATCAGTCACACCGACACTCATGTTGAACTGTGTCAGGTCAGTGCTGTTGTTCTTTGCGTGTACAAACTCTTGGATGTCAGGGTGGTCAACTCGCAGTACACCCATTTGTGCTCCACGTCTATGACCGGCAGATGCTATCGTCTTACATATAGAGTCAAAGATACCCATGAATGACATTGGGCCACTAGATCTACTGTCTAGGCTCTTGATCAACGCACCGTGTGGTCTAAGTGTACTGAAGTCGTATCCAATACCACCACCCATCTGCATCGTCTTTGCAGCGTTCTTAGCAGCATCCATGATGCCGTTCATACTGTCGTCTATCGTTGCAGACACAAAGCAGTTGTACG
>Ga0206126_10001901_pt1 | contig 24092 bp, 27 predicted proteins | sample Helgoland_Spring_5_FD_148621 | JGI IMG/M metagenome (GOLD analysis project Ga0206126, IMG submission 148621) | Pelagic subsurface seawater microbial communities from Kabeltonne, Helgoland, North Sea - Helgoland_Spring_Bloom_20160412_1 | ecosystem: Environmental > Aquatic > Marine > Epipelagic ...
TCATCCTGGTCATAAAGATCGTGTTGCGGGTTTTGTGCTAAGTGATTTTGCCAAAGCAGAACAAGATTGGTTGGATGACGTGCTGCGCGGTTGCGCAGATGGAGCCCCATCTTTGGCCGCGGGTGATTCACCCAAGTTTATGAATGCGGTTGCCCTTCGTGTTGCACCGCCTCGTTCAAGTACAGGCAAACGTCAGCCAGAAAAGGTTGTGACAGAGCGACCGAAAAAGAAACCTGTCGAACCTGCGCCAGACAACGACAGCAGATCCGCGATGCAAAAACTGATGGATCGCTTTAAATGACTTTATGCGCAGCCTTTGAAGATCAAGCTGTTTCATGTGAACGGCTAGCCCCCACCATTCATGGGTCACTTGCTGCGCATACTTTCAGAGAACTGGCAATCGGACGCCAAATTAGGCAAAGCGATGGCTGCCTACACAGGCGACGTCGGTCCCTTTGGCCATTCGTTACCATTGCGTATTGCCGGTGGGCTTCATGCTTTGGTTCTCACAAGTCAATCGGACGCGTTGATTGCCGCGTATCCACCAAACACGTTTGACCATAGCGCCCTAGAAGTTGCGGTTTCACATGCCCTTGTCGCACATGAAAACTTCACGCTTGAGTGGACCCAAAGCCCCCTCACTAAACAATGAAGTCCGTCGCTCTGCCGCGTTAATCGCTGGTGCACAGGTTGCGCTTGAACATTTTCAGCGTTCGATTGTATTGTCAGAACTCGAGGCAAGTGCGGGCCTGAACCTGATGTGAGATCATTATGCCTTGGACATTGCGGGAGAGATCACTGACCCACAGACCCCTGTTTTAACTTTAAAACCCGATTGGACAGGGCCTTGTCCCCCGTCAAACTCAATTAATATTGCTTAGCGGGCGGGTGTGGATCTTAATCCACTGAACCCGCGCCTTGCGCCTGACCTATTGCGCCTCACTGCATATTTGTGGGCGGGTCAACCGCACCGATTGACCCTGACCAAAGCTGCGGCGGCGACCATAGATGTCGAGATTGAAGAGGGTGATGCAATTGACTGGTTGGCAACGCGGTTGGCTAATCCACGTACAGGGCATTTGCATCTGATCCAGAGTACCGTTGCATGGCAGTATTTCCCGCACTCATCCCAAGCACGTGGCCTTGAGCTGATTGAACAAGCTGAGGCGCGTGCGACGGCTGAAACGCCTTTGGCGTGGTTCTCAATTGAGAACGATGGAGACGCCACAGGCGGCGCTGGAGCAGCTCTGACGTTGCGTTTGAGACCCGGCGACACGTCACTACACTTGGATCGTGTTAATTTTCACGGGCGATGGGTTGATTAGCGTCACTCCAACTGACCCTTTGTTTGTGAAAATTTTTAAATATTGGTGAAGCCATCCCAGCGAACTAGGTTATCCTCATGAAACACCTGGATGGTAAAGGATTAAGCATGGAACCTGAAGAAAGCGTAAATGTCCTTGGCACTCAACTTGGCTTATGCGGGGTTGATCCAGTTACTGGTTTCTTCCGTGATGGACACTGTAACACATGCGCTCAAGACCAAGGCAGCCACACTGTCTGCGCTGTGATGACTGCAGAATTTCTGGCTTATTCAAAATATGTAGGCAATGATCTAAGCACACCGCGCCCAAAGTTCGGGTTTCAAGGGCTCAAAGCGGGTGACGCATGGTGTCTGTGCGCCAGCCGTTTCCTGCAAGCACATGATGAGGGATGCGCCCCAAGGGTCAATTTGGCCGCGACCCACAAACGCGCATTGCAGACGGTGCCCTTGCGCATATTGACGCAATACAGCGATCAAACCCCATAAGGCGGAAACGAAAAAAGGCACCTCACCTGAGGTGCCTTGTCTAATTCGATGCGATGTTAACTTAGACAAATTCGCCCATATCAAAATCTAGGGCGCGTGCAACGGTAAAGATGTCTTTGTCGCCACGACCACACATGTTCATGCACAGGATGTGATCCTCAGGCAGTGTTGGTGCCAGCTTCATCACGTGGGCAAGCGCGTGGGATGGTTCAAGCGCAGGGATGATGCCTTCAAGAGTACAGCACAGTTGGAATGCCTCTAGCGCTTCGACGTCTGTGATCGATACATATTTCGCTCGGCCGATTTCGTGCAGCCATGCGTGCTCTGGTCCAATACCTGGGTAGTCCAGACCAGCAGAGATAGAAAAGCCTTCGAGGATTTGGCCATCATCGTCTTGCAAAAGATAAGTACGGTTGCCATGAAGTACGCCTGGGCGCCCCCCAGTCAATGAAGCGCAGTGCTCCATCTTAGCATTCACGCCTTTTCCGCCAGCTTCAACACCGATGATGTTCACTTCTTTGTCGTTAAGGAATGGGAAAAACAGCCCCATCGCATTCGAACCACCACCGATTGCGGCAATCAAAGTATCAGGTAGACGACCTTCGGCTTCCATCATCTGTTCGCGGACTTCTTTGCCAATGATGGATTGGAAGTCACGGACCATTGCTGGGTACGGGTGTGGACCAGCCACAGTACCAATGCAGTAAAATGTATCATCAACGTTAGTCACCCAGTCACGCAACGCATCGTTCATGGCGTCTTTCAACGTGCCACGACCTGAAGTCACAGGGACAACTTCGGCACCCAACAAGCGCATACGGAATACGTTTGGTGCCTGACGTTCAACATCATGGGCGCCCATGTAGACGACGCACTGGAGACCAAACTTTGCACAAACCGTCGCCGTTGCAACGCCGTGCTGACCAGCGCCCGTTTCGGCAATAATGCGTTTTTTGCCCATGCGACGCGCCAAAATAATCTGGCCCAGTACGTTGTTAATCTTGTGCGCGCCAGTGTGGTTTAACTCATCACGCTTCATGTAGACTTTGGCACCGCCAAGATGTTCGGTCAGGCGTTCAGCATGATACAACGGGCTTGGACGGCCAACGTAGTGTTTCCACAAGAAATCCATCTCGGCCCAAAAACTGTCGTCCGTTTTTGCTTTTTCGTATTCTTCCTCAAGGCTAAGGATCAATGGCATCAAAGTCTCAGAGACGAAACGTCCACCGAAATCACCAAACCGCCCCTGCTCATCAGGTCCAGTCATAAAAGAATTGAAAAGGTCGTTCATCTGAGTGCTCCATTTCGCTCCATTCGGATGTAGCTTATGGATTGGGACACGTAAAGCGGACACCGCACCGCACCCCTAATCCCATGTTCAAATTATAAGGTTGGGATCTTGGAAATCCCTTGGGACGCGTCCATAAACGCTCGAATCATAGCTGCATCTTTGACACCTGGTGCGCTTTCTACGCCAGAGCTGAGATCCAACTGACGGGTTCCCGTCATTCTGATCGCTTCGGCAGCATTCTCTGGCGTAAGACCCCCTGCCAACATCCATGGAACAATCCAACGGCGACCGGCGATCAAACGCCAATCAAACGTGAGTCCATTGCCACCAGGAAGATCACCATTTTCAGGTGGCTTCGCATCGACAAGAATTTGATCTGCGACCTGCATGTAGGCGTCAACTGACAGTAAATCAGCAGCACAGGCAACACCCACTGCTTTCATAACCGGCAGACCGTAGCGTGCCTTGACTTCCAAAACCCGCTCTGGCGTTTCAGAACCGTGTAATTGCAGCATATCTAGGGGCACTTGAGCCGTCAGCACATCTAGGAACGCATTGTCAGCATTCACCGTCAATGCAACCTTGCCCAGACCAACGGGGGCCTCAATGGCCATTGCTGCGGCCTGTTCAAAGGACACGTTGCGTGGTGATTTAGGGAAAAAGACAAAGCCACAATATGTCGCGCCGGCCTGTGCGACCGCGTGAACCTCGCTTGGCTGCGTCAGGCCGCAGATTTTTACCGATACAGATTTAAACATTCAGATCAGTTTGCCTTGTCTAGCAAGTCTAGAACATAGTTTTGGCTTTCAACGCTTTGGCCTTTCATACGTGCTATTTCGCGCTCAAGGCGACGCACGTTGCGGCTTGATTTGGATGCTTCAGCGCGCATTGAATGCTCACGGAACCACTCCCAAACAAAACCAACCAAAAGACCTGCAATGATTCCACCGCAAATGACAACAAAAAGCGGCAAGTTGATGGATGGGTTTACTGTAAACAGACCGGTAATCTCATCAGGCAATACCTTGAGGGTGACAACAGTGCGGTTGGCCAAAGCAACAGCGAACAATGCAACCGCAAAGGTCGCAATGCAGGCATAACGGATATAGCGCATTTTTTAGGCGTTCCCGTTCAGACGATCACGGAGTAATTTACCTGTCTTGAAAAATGGGACGTGTTTTTCTTTGACGCTAACAGTTTCGCCAGTACGAGGGTTGCGCCCTACACGCGCGTCGCGTTGTTTAACCGAAAATGCACCAAAGCCACGAAGTTCAACACGATCGCCGCGCGACATCGCTGATGTGACTTCGTCGAAAATCGTATTCACGATGCGTTCAACATCACGTTGGTAAAGATGTGGGTTTTCGTCCGCAATTTTCTGTATCAGTTCAGATCGGATCATTAGATATCCCCCGGGGTATTGAATTCTATGCAGACGATTATAGGCACGTTTATCTAAAACTGAATAGACATCACTTCAGAAAACATGACTTTCGTACGTATCTTTTGTATTTCGGCCCTATTTGGTCAAGCGATTTGGCCCAGTTGGCAAAGTTTTGCCTGAAACTTCAGTAACTGGGCCTGTGATTCGCCGCTAACACGCTAACTCATCCTAAGAAACTTGCAGAACTAGAGGTCTTGTAACGCTGGAACCGTCGTTGTCACAGCCGGTACAAGTACTGCTGCGACAGGAACTTAAGCACTAGGCGTAAACGCAACAGGGATGTTTGGTATGTCTGCGGCATCTAATCCGTGTAGAAAACTGCCACTGCGTCCCCTGCAGCGGTTGCTATTTTGTGCAGTATCAAACGTAAACACAATCACGTCCGTTGATGTATTTTGTGAAGCGGTTAGGATATCTTCGCTTACATCAAAACTAAAGACTTGAACTGCGACTTGAACCCGCGTGAAGTCACGAATGACAGTGAAGTTATCAGTCCCTCTTCCACCAATCACCGTATCGCCTACATCACCGATCAAAGTATCATCGCCCGCACCGCCATTCAGCCTATCGGAAGTGTCATAATCAGCAATGGATGCGGTTGAATCCGCAGCAATGATACCGTCTGTCGCATCAAGTACATCAGCACCTTGATCCCCAAACAACTGATTTGCGCCCAGGTGGTCACATCGTCGCCAAGCATCTGCGACGCATCTGCCAGCTCGGAGCTACCAGACATAGCGCCTCCTTCACCAAGGAATATTTGGTCATCCCCATCACCACCAGCTACACTGTCCACGCAGTTGTTACCGTAAAGCACATCGTCGCCTGCTTCACCTGAGATCAGATCATCACCACCAATGCCGACAACAGTGTCATCGCCGCTACCCACAACGAGGGTGTTGTTCAATGCCTTGGCTTGAACTTCTACGCCAGCAACTGTGCCAGTGTACGGGGTTTGAGCAGCAAGCATGTTCATGACACCACCTTCAACTTCACTGTAGCCCGCGGTGAGTCCAGCTTCGTCGTAATAGAAAAAACGTGGACGTGATATTGGCGAGATCACCCCCTACCAATCCCTCAAGAATTGCGATCTCTTCGGATGGAACAGCCGCAATAATGCCACCTCTGGCCGCATCAAAAGCAAATGAGATTTCTTCATCGCACATGGCTGCGTTGCGAAAGACGGACAATACATCATCAGTGACGGCAAAATCTTTAATCTCAACGACCGCTTAATCTCTTGAGAAGTCCGCATCTACGCCAAATTAGCCATTGCCCGCACCGCCTATCGATATATCGCCGTCGCGCCAATTCAGAAGTTATTGCCAGTGCCACCGTCGAGAGTGTCCGTGGTACCAACATCAGCTACGGATACGCTTTGATCCACAGCGTTGTTACCGTCGACGGTGACCAAGGTGTCGTTTCCATCATCGCCCATAACTTGGCTCAAACCAAAGTTGTCTAAAACCCAATCATCACCACCTTCTGCTACGACTGTATAGTCACCACCGCCTGCACGGATTATGTTATCTAGATTATTGCTGCGAAATTCGACAGCTGCATCAGATCCACTGTATCGAGTGTTGTCCCGGTCGAGCAGGATCAGATCGTCGTTCTCTTCCGGGTTAGATTGTAATGGTTCTTTTGCATTTGACTGGTCATTTTAATCTTCAGATCCATTTCCATCATCTTCAAAAAAAACGTAGTGCCCAACAACATTGGCAATATAAAAAGTCCAAGCACAAATAATGCCACTCTAAATTGTAAAAATTCACGCATGGTCACAAGTTAACAACAACCAATAAGCGTGACTGTTCAAAACAAAACACCTAAGGCCAAGAAACCCGGATACCGTTTTGATTTAAATCACAATCACCGAAGGTTGAATGCGGCAGTGGGATCACCGTCAATAGCTTAAAAAACAGAAAAGGGCCCCACAGTCGCCTGCGGGGCCCAATCTTAAAACGTTAAACGGTTAGGCTTATTCGTCGCCTGTGTTCAAAGCTGCACCAAGAATATCACCCAAAGATGCGCCTGAGTCAGATGAACCATACTGTTCAACGGCTTCTTTTTCTTCAGCAATTTCACGTGCTTTGATGGAGACACCCAAGCGGCGTGTTTTTGCGTCGACGTTAGTGATACGTACGTCCACTTTGTCACCAACTGAGAAACGCTCTGGGCGCTGCTCTGCACGGTCACGGGACAGGTCGGAACGACGGATGAAGGATTTCATGCCTTCATATTCGCACTCAACACCACCTTCTTCGATGGCTGTCACTGTCACAGTTACGATGGAGCCGCGCTTAACGCCGCCCACTGCTTCTGCGAATTTGTCGCCGCCCATGCCTTTGATAGACAAGGAGATGCGTTCTTTTTCAACGTCAACTTCGGATACAACAGCCTGAACCACGTCGTTCTTGTGGTAGCTTTGGATCGCGTCTTCGCCACGTTCGTCCCATGATAGGTCGGACAAGTGAACCATGCCGTCGATGTCGCCTTCAAGGCCAACAAACAAACCGAATTCAGTGATGTTTTTGACTTCGCCTTCGACTTCAGTGCCTTCAGGGTGCGTTTCTGCAAACACTTCCCATGGGTTGCGCTGTGTCTGTTTCAGACCCAAAGATACGCGACGCTTGGTGCCGTCGATTTCCAGAACCATAACTTCGACTTCTTGAGACGTAGATACGATTTTGCCTGGGTGTACGTTCTTCTTAGTCCAAGACATTTCAGAAACGTGCACAAGACCTTCAACGCCTGCTTCTAGCTCAACGAATGCGCCATAATCAGTGATGTTGGTCACGCGACCAGTGTGTGTAGACTCAAGTGGGTATTTCGCAGCAACCAGATCCCATGGATCCTCTTGCAATTGCTTCATGCCCAAGGAGATACGGTGTGTCTCTTTGTTGATCTTGATAACCTGAACTTTGATCGTTTCACCGATTGTCAGGATTTCAGATGGGTGGTTCACACGACGCCATGCCATGTCAGTGACGTGCAACAAGCCGTCAACGCCGCCCAAATCAACGAACGCACCGTATTCAGTTATGTTCTTAACAACACCGTCAACGTTTTGGCCTTCAGTAAGGTTGCCAATAACTTCAGCGCGTTGTTCTGCACGTGATTCCTCAAGGATAGCACGACGAGAAACAACGATGTTGCCACGACGACGGTCCATTTTAAGGATTTGGAATGGTTGCTTAAGACCCATCAATGGGCCTGCGTCACGCACAGGGCGAACGTCAACTTGCGAGCCTGGAAGGAACGCAACTGCGCCGCCAAGATCAACTGTAAATCCACCTTTAACGCGGCCGAAGATCGCGCCTTCAACGCGTGCTTCACCAGCGTAGGCAGTCTCAAGACGATCCCATGCTTCTTCACGACGAGCCATCTCACGAGAGATTACAGCTTCGCCTTTAGAGTTTTCGACCTGACGGAGGAATACTTCAACAACATCGCCAGCAGCGATTTTTGGAGCTTCACCGGGATCTGCGAATTCTTTAATGTCGACGCGGCCTTCCATCTTGTAGCCTACGTCGATAATAGCTTGGCCCGCTTCAATCGCGATAACCTTGCCTTTAACAACGGAACCCTCTTCTGGGGTGTCCATTTCGAAGCTTTCATTCAAAAGTGCTTCAAACTCGTCCATCATATTTGCCATGTGGCGTCTATTTCCTAATCTACATATTTGATTCTGGCCGTGCGGTTGTCTCCGCCGGTCTTTGGGGTTTCATTGGTCGAACGGTTCGGCATCGGGAAATACAAAAAAGGGTCGGCAAAAAACCGAACCCCGTAAATATCTTGCCCAACGGTTAACCCGCCTTTTCGACAAGTGAGTGATTATGCGAGATTCTGTAAAATTGCAAGGGCTGTTGGCGATCCCCGCATGAACCGCCACCCCTTGCAATACTGACGCTGAGAGACGAATTAGCTGACCTTCTTCGCCCAATTGGAAACGCTAAGTCTACCATGTGCCATCCACAGGTCGCCCTTAGCCGACAGAGCGTAAAACAATCACCATCAACAGTGTGTAAAGCCCGATACCACCGCCGATCAGAACGATTGGCCAGTTCTTGAACACAGTCGCAGATGCGATCGCTTTCATTTGATAGATTAGGTCCGGCCATGTGTAGGAAACGAAATCACCTTGGGTAAATACCGCTTTGAGGCGCCCTTCGTCATCAACCACTGGCAAGCGGCGAAAACGTTCGTTGGACATGATGCGCAACCAATCGACCATGTCGTCGGTCTCGCGCGCGATGCGCGGATCAGGTGTCATTATATCAGACAAGAGCGTGGTTTTGGGATCCAACCCTTTGGCCACAAGTTTGTTCATCACGTCACGCTCTGTCACAACACCCAAGATTTTGCGCTCATCATCAATTACAACGACGGATCCAAAGTTCTTCTTGGACATATCCAAAACCGCATCAAACACTGTCGTTTCCGCAGTAGCGGTCAATGGCTTTTGCTTGGACGCATATTCCGGGCGGTCCATAAGGCGGTTGCCGGCACGAGTTGCTGTTTTTGGCATAATTTGAAGCTCCTTAATTCATAACTTCATCCTACGACGTAGAGCCGGATCAGAATATTTCCAGCCCTGCTTGTCGTGTTTTTTATGTGGTTAAAACCACCTTATCGACCTCGCTCTTATAGCCAAGACAGCCGCATGAGACGGGTTGGGGGACGTCGCCCAGCATAGCAGAAAGTTGGGAACTTTCACCAAGATGGGTGATTGTTCTGAGCCGTATTTAACAGCAATTTAGGATATCAAATCTAACCAAAGGATACATCAATGACGATTTCACGACGCACATTGCTTTCATCAGGCGGCGCATTACTGGCTGCGAGTTCCATTTCTTTTCCTACAACAGCCCTCGCGCTTGAAGGTGGTTCCGGTCTCATAATTGCACTCCTCGCAGCGGCCACCGTTGAGAAAGGTGAAGATGCCCCTAAGCCGGTAGATCTTCGGTTTTCTGATCGCGAGCTGAAAGAGCTAAACGGCTATGACAAACGCGAGCAAGTACATGTTTTTTCAAAGATGCTTATTCAAAAGTTGTCAAAGGCTTGGGGAATTAAGTTCGATGGCATTGATGGCGAGGCGATTGATCGCGCGTATGGCGACAAAGGTTTGACCGAGGGCGAAAACATAGTCCGTCTTCTATCAAAAGGTCCAAAGTTTGAAATCACGATCAAAATTGTGATCAAGTTCTGACAGTTACCTAAACACTGTCCTGCGAGTCTCATAAAAAATCCGCAGGGCAGTGCCAGCAACTAAACCCTTTGTGTGATTGCAGCGATAGCTTGTGCTACGGCATCGGAAATACTTAGCGCTGATGTGTCCAGAACATGCGCATCTTCAGCAGGCTTTAGTGGTGCCTCGACCCGCTCCATGTCACGTGCATCACGGGCGCGCACATCTTCGATCACGTCGTCCAGAGTGACTGAATCCCCCCGCCCAACCAATTCATCATAGCGACGCTTACCGCGCACTTCGGCGCTGGCTGTTACGAACAATTTCACTTCGGCTTGTGGGCAAATAACAGTACCAATATCGCGCCCATCTAGAACCGCGCCCCCTGCCCGACGCGCAAACGCGCGCTGGAAATCAAGGAGGGCTGCGCGGACCTCTGCGATAACTGCAACTTTGCTAGCAGCTTGGGCAACTTCGGCTGTGCGCAAGCCGTCGACCTCTAAGTCTTCGACGCGTAATCCAACAGCGGCTTCAATCGCATCGTTGCCAGTCATGACCTTTGCGCCAACAGCGCGGTACAGCAACCCGGTATCAAGATGAGCAAATCCGAAATGCGAAGCAACTGCCTTGGAAATCGTACCTTTTCCTGCTGCGGCAGGTCCATCGATCGCAATTGTAAATGGTTCGGTCATGCCTGTGTTCGTCCTTGTCGCCATAGCCATAGCACCACTGCGAAAGACAGTACTGTGAACAACCATTTTAGTTGTGTCATATCGCTCGCACTAGAAACCGTTTCAGCGTCGAGAGTTGTTGCTTGCAAAATTTGTCCGACCAAAGCGTTCTCACGCAAGTCAGCAATCACATAGATCAGAGGGAAAACGACCGTAGTGCGCCAAAGGGTGCTACCTAGCGTCCAAATGATCGCGGCAAAGGTCGTGGCCAATAGCGGAGGGACGATGGTGTCCAATACGCGGAAAGAGCCGATGTAAAACTGACGGTTTTCCGAAGACAACAACGCAAGATATTTGTTTACAGCCTCAACGTCATAGCCGTTAAGGCGACCATCCAGCAGTCCAAAGCCAACACTTAGATAAATTTCAGACAAAACGACCAGCGATCCAAATCCAATCGCCGAAGCAATTGCCAAAATCGCAATCGTTTTTGTCGTAATCGCCATTACCCGTCGCGTCTTACGTCAGCACCCAGACCGCCCATCAATCCCTCAAAAATCGGGAATGACGTTGCGATTGGTCCACCGTCGTCAAGTGATACGGGGTTTGATGCTGCCATGCCCATGATCATGAAGGACATCGCAATGCGGTGATCAAGGTGGCTGGCACATGTGGCCCCACCCTTGACGTTGCCATGGCCCAAGCCATTTACGGACCACCAATCTGGTCCTTCCTCGACTTCGACACCGTTGGCGCGCAAGCCCGTTGCCATTGCATCAATACGGTCGCTTTCTTTTACGCGCAGCTCTTTGACACCTGGCATATGTGTTTTACCTGTAGCAAAGGACGCAACGACGGAAAGCACAGGATATTCGTCGATCATGCTAGCAGCGCGTTCCGCTGGAACCTCAATACCGTGCAGATCAGGTGAGAAACGTGCGCGCAGGTCTGCAACAGGTTCGCCACCTTCTTCGCGTTCGTTTTCATAGGTAAGGTCTGCACCCATTTCGCGTAGTGTTGTGAACAACCCTGCGCGTGTTGGGTTCAGGCCGATACCTGGCACCAAAACATCCGAACCCGGAACGATAATCGCGGCACATACTGGAAAGGCAGCGCTGGATGGGTCACGTGGAACTGCAATCGTTTGTGGCTTCAATTCTGGCTGGCCGGTCAGCGTGATAACACGGCCTTCATCCGTTACTTCAGTCGTGATTTCAGCGCCAAAGCCAGCAAGCATACGTTCCGTATGATCGCGTGTCGCTTCTTTCTCAATGACAACTGTTTTTCCGGGCGCGTTAAGACCTGCAAACAGAACCGCTGATTTAACTTGCGCGGATGGCACAGGCACCACGTAGCGCACAGGGACAGGATCTGCGGCACCAACAAGTGTCATTGGCAAACGGCCACCTTTGCGGCCAACGCTTTGGCAACCAAATTCTGCCAAAGGATCAGTAACACGTGCCATTGGGCGGCCATTCAGGCTGGCATCACCCGTAAAGGTCGCTGTGATTGGTGATGTCGCCATAACGCCCATGATCAGACGCACGCCTGTTCCAGAGTTTCCGCAGTCGATGATATTTTCAGGTTCTGCAAAGCCCCCAACGCCGACGCCGTGCACGGACCAATTTCCCTCACCCAGATCAGTAACCTCGGCCCCAAAAGCACGCATAGCTTTGGCGGTATCAAGGACGTCTTGCCCCTCTAACAATCCGCTGATTTTGGTTTCGCCGACACTCAGCGCACCTAAAATCAAAGACCGGTGAGAAATTGATTTATCACCCGGCACTTCCGCGTGCCCATTAAGTGGCCCACAAGCGTAGGATGTCATCGGAATTGGGGTGCCGTGGCTGGACATATGCAGTCTTTCAAATCGTCTAAAGTTAGCGCCAGACCTATCGTCTGCGCAGACTTTGGTCCAGTCGAAAGGCGAAATGCCTATTTACGGATAAAGGTCATGTAATGCGGTGTACGATCTTCGCGTAGCGCTTTTTGTTCGTAACGCGTGCTGATCCAATCACCCCATGGTACACGCCAATCTTCTGGTCCCTCAGCTGTCCATTCAAACGGCTGCTTTGCGACTTCCTGCATGGTTTGACGCACATAGTCAGGAATGTCAGTCGCAACACGAAAAATTGAACCCGGCTTCAAAACGCGAGCAAGGGGCGCAAGATGTTCTTCGGTTACAAAACGACGACGATGGTGGCGTGATTTCGGCCACGGGTCAGGGTATAGCAGGAACGCGCGATCAATTGAGGCATCAGGCAGAACATCAAACATATCGCGCACATCACCCGGATAAACCGCAAGGTTTTTGACACCCGCTTTTCTGATCTTGCCCAGAAGCATCGCAACGCCATTGATGTAGGGTTCGCATCCGATGATGCCTACATCTGGATTTTGACCACATTGGTGCACCATGTGCTCACCACCACCGAAGCCGATTTCAAGCCACGTGGGCTTGCCATCAAACAAGGCGTTCAGATCCAGATTATAACGGTCTGGGTTCACATCCCAATCTACTGCCCCCGGGGACAATGCATCTAGGTCTTCGGCCAAATAGCCCTCTTGCGATTGCTTGAGGTGCTTGCCTTTGAGGCGGCCATAAAAATTGCGGTGTGGGCGTACAGGTTGTGTCATGGACGCGGTTTAGCCAGCGCAGCGCATCAAGGCAAGCGTATGCTAAAAAACGGACCGATTAATACCATCGGTTAGCACTCCGTAAGAACGGCAAGGGGCAGCGTCAAGAATGATCGCTGCCCGTCCAAAAAATTATGTTACAAAAGTTAAACGGCTTTTTTCAAAGCTTCGACCAAATCCGTTTTCTCCCAGCTGAAACCACCATCAGCTTCAGGCGCACGGCCAAAGTGGCCATAGGCCGCTGTTCGCTCATAGATTGGTTTGTTCAAACCAAGGTGCGAACGGATGCCGCGTGGTGTTAGGTCCATGACGCTATCGATCGCTTTTTCGATCATTGCATCGTCAACTTGGCCCGTGCCGAATGTATCGCAATAGATCGACAACGGCTTGGCTACGCCAATTGCGTAGCTCAATTGTACAGTACATTTGTCAGCCATGCCCGATGCGACAATGTTTTTTGCTAGATATCGCGAAGCATATGCGGCGGAACGGTCAACCTTGGTTGGATCTTTGCCAGAGAATGCGCCACCGCCGTGCGGTGCTGCACCCCCGTATGTATCAACGATGATCTTACGGCCTGTTAGGCCTGCATCGCCGTCTGGTCCACCAATTACGAATTTACCGGTAGGGTTTACATGCCATGCCGTATCCGGAGCAATCCAGCCTTCAGGAAGAACCTCAAGAATATATGGTTCAACGATCGCACGGATGTCAGAGGATTCAAGGTTTGGATCAAGGTGCTGTGTAGACAGAACGATTGAAGAGACACCAACTGGTTTGCCGTCACGGTAGATCACCGACAACTGGCTTTTCGCGTCTGGACCCAAAACTGGCTCAGTACCATTCTTGCGCACCTCAGCCAAACGGCGAAGGATCGCATGAGAATACTGGATCGGGGCCGGCATTAGTTCTTCGGTTTCAGTTGTCGCGTAACCAAACATAATGCCTTGGTCGCCTGCGCCTTCATCTTTGTCGGCAGCTGCATCAACACCCTGAGCGATGTGAGCTGACTGTTCGTGCAATAGGTTCGTAACCTCAATCGTGTTCCAGTGGAACTTATCTTGCTCGTAACCGATGTCTTTAACGCAGTCGCGCGCGATCTGTTCAATACGCCCCATGTAATCTTTTAGTTTGGATTGATCAGACAATCCGACTTCACCACCGATAACAATGCGATTGGTTGTTGCAAAGGTTTCCGCTGCAACGCGCGCTTCTGGTTCTTCACTCAAGAACGCATCCAACACCGCATCCGAAATGCGATCACACAGTTTATCTGGGTGACCTTCGGAAACGGACTCCGAGGTGAAAGTATAATTTTTACGGGACATGTAGTGCTCCAATGTTTTTATGTGTGCCACGTCAGGAAGCCGTTGTGGTACGTCGATTTTGCGATTAACCGCCCTCGCTCGGGCAGTCAATCAGTCGTGGCTGCGGCCAAACGTCATTTTTGATAAAAGAGCCATGAAAGTCACAAAAAACAACAGAAGTGCAATCGGCAGGTCGCCAAGCTTACTGTAAACCGTCGGTGGTAACGGCATCGGCAATGAGGCATCCACATAGCCCGCTTCATTCAACGAGAGGCTTTTCAATACCCGGCCATAAGGATCGATCATAGCGCTGATCCCCGTATTGGCGGCGCGCGCCATTGGCAAACCTTGTTCAATGGATCGCATCTTAGCCTGCGCCAAGTGCTGTTCTGGCCCCGCCAACGTTCCGAACCATGCATCATTTGTAAGTTGTATTAAGAAATCTGATCTTTCCACAGCCCCGCCAACGTCATGCGCGAAAACGGCCTCGTAGCAGATCAATGGTAATCCTTTGCCCAGCGGCCCAAAATCAAGCGTTTTCGCGCCGCCCCCTTCACCAAAGCCATCACCAAACATGTCGACGAATGCGTGCAGCCCTAGGGCAGACAGAACTGGGCGAAACGGCATGTATTCTCCAAATGGCACCAAATGATGTTTGTCATAAATCGCCGTGATTTGGCCAAAGGGGTCCAAAACCACCATGCTGTTATATAATGTCGGCCCATCAGACCGCAAAATCCCGAGGGCGACGGGCGCACCTCGCCCCGCTTCACCTGCAGCTTGCAAGATCCCAGGTGCATTATGTGCAAGGTACGGCAGCGCGGTCTCAGACCAAAGGACCAAGTCAGGCACATCGCCTGCCTGAGTGGATTGTAGCAATCGATTGATAAAGACCCCAAACTTCTCTGGGTTCCACTTATCGCGCTGTGGGGCATTGGGTTGAACAAGTCGGACGGTGTGTTCCGTCAATTGCGCGCTACCAGCTAAAGGTGGGCTGAGAGTAGCTGCAAGTGCAACAATACCAACGCCAAACGTCACCACCTTAGACATTTTCGCAGAGTGGAAGATCGCAAAAGCCACAGCGCACATGACCAACATGACACCATGTGGACCGCCCCACGCCAAAGCTTGTCCTCCTAGGACATCCACCAAAGCCTGCGGAGGCGTGCCCCATGGAAAACCAGTGAACACATAGGCCCGTAGCAGTTCAACCAAAGGCCATGTGAAAATCAATGCCCAAAGCCGTCCTGAAAAACCTGCCAACATAAATGCCAGCCCCCAGAACAATGCCATTCCACCAGACATTAAGATAAGTGCAAAGGGTGCCATCCATGCCGTCTGCAGTGCATCCACTTGAAACGGTGCTGTTATCCACTGAAGTGTGATCAGGAAGTAACCAAAGCCGATTATCCATCCTAAGCATGTGGCATCACGCAAGCTCGAAGACGCCGATAGTGCTGTAAACCCCAGCACCAACATAACCAGTATCAGCGGGACCAAACCAAATGGTTGCTGGGCCAGCGCACCCACGCCACCAACACAGATCGCGCCCAGACTTTGCACCCAAAGCGGCAACGCTTTAAAGCGATCAATCATCCTACGTGATCAGGCAGGCAAACACGCAAGCGCTTAATCCGGCGAGGATCTGCATCAACAACCTCAAATTCAATACCGTCAGGATGCATGACAACTTCGCCGCGTGCAGGAACGCGCCCAGCCAACATAAAGACAAGCCCACCAAGCGTTTCGATATCTTCGCCATCCACGTCTTCGTGTTCTGTCAAAGACAAGTTCACTTCGGTCTCAAAATCCTCAAGGGGCGTTTTGGCTAGAGCCAAGTAAACGCAGGGCTTTTCGAGGCTCCAATGTTGGTCTTCTTCGACATCATGTTCGTCTTCGATCTCGCCAATAACTTGCTCGATCAAATCCTCAATTGTAGCCAACCCATCAACACCACCATATTCATCAATGACCAAAGCCATGTGACGCCGTTCGGCCTGCATTTTAGTCAGCAAAACACCAATTGTCATGGATGGCGGAACAAACAGCAAAGGCCGCAGCATCTTTGCAAGATCAAATGTTCCACCACCATCATTGAAGCCGTGGGTCAAGGCAAGATCTTTAAGGTGGGCAAACCCAACGGGGGTATCAAGTGTACCGTCATAGACGGGCAACCGCGTTAGGCCGCTTTCTTTGAACTTAGCAACAAGTTCTTCCAAGGACACAGTTATTGAGACAGCAATAATATCGGCCTTGGGCAAAGCGACGTCTTCAACCCGCATACGGCGCAGGTTCAACATTCCATGGCTGTATGTGAAACTAGCCTGCTGCGGGTTCGTTTGAACTTCAGCGTTTACATCAGTTGGGCTTAGAGTCGCAATCAAGCGGGTTAGAAAACCTGCTTTAGGCGTCGGCGTCCCAATAATGCCAGACTGTTCCAAAACAGGAACGGCAATCGTTGTGGTGGTGGCTATAATTGCTGACTGCGCGCGTTGCGCTGCGCCAGACGATCCGTCGTCAGTGTCGCCCATTTGTTTCCGTTCTGTAGAGGCAGGGAATTCTGCCAGTTCATTGCGGCAGAGTGGCCTGCCTATCTTGTATAATATGGGTCATCTATGCCCATTTTTTCAAGTATTTCCACCTCTAACGCCTCCATCAACGTGGCATCTTGGTCACGCACGTGATCAAAACCTAGCAAATGAAGCGTCCCGTGGATCATCAAATGCATCACATGGTCTTGCATGGCCTTACCCGCAGCCGCCGCTTCGGATGCACATGTATCATAACTAATTGCAATGTCGCCCAATTCAACAACGCCCATGGGATCGGCGGTTGGACGGTCGGGAAGCCCCCCCGCGAACTGGGAACTAAGTTCCGCAGCAGGCCAACTTAACACATTTGTAGAAGTTGGCTTTTCGCGAAAATCCGCATTCAGCTCAATTATCCGTGGATCACCACAAGCGAGGATAGCGATCTCAACATCCTCACCATCAAAATTAAGACGCGTTAAAACGCTAGCAACTGCCCGATCTGCAATGGCTTGTAAGTCAACGGCAAGCCATCGTTTGTCTTCCACAACAATATCAACTTCAGCGATGCTTTGGTCTTTGACCATCAAGTTGACTGGCTATGAGGCTCGTTCGCCTCATACGCCTCGATAATTGCAGCGACTAAAGGATGACGGACCACATCTTTAGACGTGAAGTAGTTGAAGCTGACTTTAGGAATTTTGCTAAGCAGGCGTTCTGCATCAGCCAACCCCGATGGCACACCACGTGGCAGGTCGATTTGTGTGCGGTCACCCGTAATGACCATTCTTGATCCCTTACCGAGACGGGTCAAAAACATCTTCATTTGCATCGTCGTAGCGTTCTGCGCTTCATCCAAAACCACATAAGCACTGGACAGTGTGCGGCCACGCATGAAGGCTAAGGGTGCAATCTCAATGATCTTTTCTTCACGGAGTTTGGCAAGCTGTTTGCCAGGCAAAAAGTCATTGAGCGCATCATAAAGGGGCTGCATGTATGGATCGACTTTTTCTTCCAGCGCTCCAGGCAGGAACCCCAAACGCTCACCCGCTTCAACGGCTGGACGAGATAAAATGATCTTATCTACCTTGCCGGAGAGGAACATCGAAACACCGACAGCTACCGCAAGATAGGTTTTACCGGTACCTGCAGGGCCAATGCCGAACGCCAATTCGTTTTCAAACAGCGATTGCACATAGGTTTTTTGTGCATCGGTGCGTGGTTCAACCAATTTCTTGCGGGTTTTAATCTCAAAACGTGCGCCAACGGGCATTTCCAATTGATCACCTTTGACCAAATTGCGCTTGCTCGCGTCTTCATCTGGGCCACCCATCCGCAATTCACGATCGACATCCGCGGCCTCAACAACACGGCCATTGATGCGGCGTTGGTATAGAGCGTTCAGAATTTCAATCGCACGGTCGCGTGCAACGTCATCACCCATGACAACAATCGAATTGCCACGCCGCACGATCTGCACTTCGAGTGATGTTTCAATTGTTGTAAGATTGCTGTCGAATTCTCCACACACATCCATCAACAAACGGTTGTCAGGGAATTCAACCCGTGCTTCGGGGTTCGAAGGTTTAGACTCTGCAGAGTCTAGAGGTACGTCTATGGGGGACAAAAATGCGCTCCTGATTCACGGTTAACCTGACTTTTAACAATTTTGGCGTTTTCATAGACTGGACACAATAGGACAAAAGTGTCTTTTTATCATGTGCAAAAAAATGAGCCGCAGCGATTAATGCTACAGCTAAAATTCTAAATCTATTAGTCGGCTTAGATTGGATCCCCAAATGTGAGACTAGCTTTGAACGGGTCATTCACCGTGTTCGGTGGTGCGACACCGGAAAATACAGGTTACCGTGTTTGTCGAGACGTTGAGCCGTTGAGCAGTTGAGCAGTTGAGACAAATAGCCCTCAACACCGTCATAAATGATCCAGTGATCACAGCCGATTGTGATCGACCCAAATACCCGCAACCAATTGGGTAAAGTGTTTTTTGTGAAAGCCACGGTCAATTTTTTGTCTGATTTATTGCTACTGCCAGCAATTTCTCAAGCGCCTTAAGAGCCAACCAACGAACAGGCAGTGATTATTTTTACAAAGGTCATTTCCTGATCCCCTAACGAATACAGATGATTTCGACACGGCGGTTTTGTTGTATACCGTGTGCCGTTTTGTTTGAAGCTGCTGGCATACGTTCACCGTAGCCACGAACGTCGGCGATACTTACGCCTGAGCTTTGGGTGATCCGAGCAAAAGAAGAAGCACGTTTGTATGATAGCTTCATGGTGTATTCATCAAAAGCACGCGCGTCGGTGTGGCCCGTGATGTTGTAGCTGGCTGCGGCAGTTTGCTGGAAGCAACTAATCCAAACGCTCACGTCCTGCACCAGACATTTTTGCGCTATTAATAGCAAAGAGCTGGTCGGAGTTAATGGCGCCACAAACGTTTCCACGACGACAAACCGGAATAACCTGACGGCTTGTGTGAGGCGACGTGTAGCCTTCGACACCGTTGTCAATAACACAGTGCTCACATCCATCCAAATCGATTCAGACGGTTGGGACATATTGATCGTTTTTGCGCTTTTGAAGCTTTTAAAGCCGGATAATGCTGCGTTTGCCCTACGAGAGGATTTCGCCTCTCAGCGAATTTGTACCCGCATCGACAATTCTTACCTTTGCGATATCCCCAACTTGGGCATTTGCATTGGCAACATGCACCGCGTGTAGGTACTCAGATTTACCAACCATCTGCCCTTCATCGCGTCCAAGCTTTTCAAACAGAACACTGACCTCACTACCAATCATACCGTCTTGAATTTCGCGCTGATGCTTTGTGATCAATGCCTGCAAACGTTGCAAGCGATCATCGGCTTCAGCGGCATCTACCAAGGCGCGTTCCGCTGCGGGTGTGCCGGGGCGTGAGGAATATTTGAAGGAATATGCGTAGCCGTATTTAACTTGTTCAACCAGATCTAGGGTCTCTTGAAAATGCGCTTCAGTCTCTTCGGGGAAACCCACGATAAAGTCACCTGACAATACAATATCAGGGCGCGCTGCGCGAATGCGTTCGATCACGCGCAAATAGCTTTCTGCGGTGTGGCTACGATTCATGCGTTTTAGAATATGGTCACTTCCTGATTGGACAGGAAGATGCAGATACGGCATTAGTTTTGCACAATTGCCGTGCGCCTCAATCAACTCATCCGTCATGTCATTGGGGTGGCTCGTAGTGAAGCGAATACGCTCCAACCCATCAACCTTATCCAGCTCCCAGATGAGCTGTGCCAATGTGTAGTCGGTCCCTTTTAGACCTTCACCGTGATAAGCGTTAACATTCTGACCTAGCAAGGTAATTTCGCGCACGCCACGTTCCACAAGATTGCGTGCTTCATCAAGAATACGTTTTACCGGGCGACTTACTTCAGCTCCGCGCGTGTATGGTACTACACAGAAAGCGCAAAATTTATCGCAACCTTCTTGAACAGTCAGGAACGCAGTCGGACCGCGCGGGGCTTTAGGGCGTGCTTTAAGCTTCTCGAATTTGTCCTCTTCAGGAAAATCAGTGTCCAAAGCGCGTTTACCCTGCTGTATCAAAGCCTCCATTTCTGGGAGCCGGTGATAAGATTGCGGACCAACAACCAAATCGACCAACGGCTGACGACGCATAATTTCGCCACCTTCAGCCTGTGCAACACATCCAGCCACACCAATCTTAAGATCAGGCTTAGCCTCTTTGAATTTCTTTAACCGGCCCAAGTCAGAATACACTTTTTCAACCGCTTTTTCGCGGATGTGACAAGTGTTTAGCAGAATCATATCTGCTTCTTCTTGGCTTTTTGTCTCGACATAACCTTCGCCGCCCAGCGCTTCGGCCATGCGTTCGCTGTCATAGACGTTCATCTGGCAGCCAAAGGTTTTGATGAAGAGCTTCTTTGGGCTAGTCATGATCATGATCCGGTATAATTTTGGCGATTGAGCATCATCTAGCAGGGGCAAGTACCGCTTGCAATGCGCGCCGATTTAAAGGGATTGAGTTACAACACTCAAAACGAGCATCCAATGCAATACAAAGACCTAGAGATTTTCTTAAAAGACGGGGTCGCGGCCTTAACCAAAGGGCCTGTCGTGACCATTTTCGTTGAGGATGATGTGGAAATTGCAACGAGACTACGCCATCATCAGCATGCAGGTTTCGCCAGGTTCATTGCCTTCATGCCTGACGCTTTTGAATTGCCGCGCAATCTTCAAGACGGGGCTCGCTGAGTTTAATATAACACGGCACGCGAAGGTGCGATAGAATTTGCGGCCAACAGCGTGATTTCTGCAGCCCCAAGACTCTGGACGTACTACTGCTTTGACGCAGAGTATTTGTTCCACCCATTTTGCGAAACACGCACTGTTGGTGAAATGCTGTCGATTTATATTCTTATGATCTGGACGCTAACCCAGATGCGGTGTCCTTAGATCGCACCCACCTTGATCGTTCTGGTTATTACGCACTGGTGCCCGGACATTATCAACCACAACCACCCTAAAGACCGTCAATTGGATTTCAGCGGTGGATTGCGCTGGCGCTATGAAGAACACGTTTCTCTGACCCGCCGTAAGATTGACCGCATCGCACTCTTCAAAACCAAAGAGGGTCTGAAACTGCGCGAAGATCACACCTTTAATGACGAAAAATAAAATACATGTGCCCGCCCGTGGCATCATAACCTGACATCTGGTCGTTCAGGACAGCCAAGGCATTGAAACAAAATCCAGGCAGCATCTTCGACATCCCAACCTTTAAATCGCACAACTCTGCTGCCTTTGAATGGCAATCACGTCAGTTGCTTAATCTGGGGCAGATGAAACTTGGACACTGGTTCCAATATAAATCAAAATTCGTGGACTGGATTAGCGTTCAAATAATGTGGGGAACCAATCAGATCGAAGCTTTTGTCCGGGCGTCATATCATGTCCGGGGAATGGTGGTGATGTTGGCCCTGGGCGTTCCACATAGCGAGTATCATCCCCAAGCAAGCGCAGCGAAAATGCCCGTCGTCTGGTTGTGGCCTCGTTCCCACGCGCCCCGTGCAGAATATTATAGTTAAACGCCACAGCGTCGCCTGGTTCCAGCTCCCACTCAACGACTTTCATCCCTTCGGCATCAGGATCAGGCACGGCCATGTATGTCTCGTCGTCTGGGTAGAAATTTGTTTCGCTAAGCCAACGTGTCGGCAAAACTGGTTTTTCCCACAAATGTGACCCGGCAACGCAACGCAAGCTGGCATTTGTTACAGCATCCAAAGGCGACCAAAAGCTAACCGTTTGCTTACCCTCAACAAAATAATACGGACCATCCGTGTGCCAAGGTGTCGGCTTTGAGGTGCCGGGCTCTTTGACCAGAACGTGATCATGGAACAATTGCACCGAATTGGACCGCATAAGATCAGCGCCGACTTCGGCAGCAGCAGAGTTGCAGATAACATTTTCAAATTCAGGGATGCGACTCCAGTTGCAATAATCATCAAAGAAGCGGCCCGCTTCACCCTTATGCAAATTCTCTGCGGCATATGGCCCGGGATAAGACATGTTGCGGGCGACGCCATCGCGCAACATATCCACATCATTAGCAAACAATCTTTTGATCATACAAACCCCGTCCTTCTGGAAGGTATCGATATGATCTTGCGTGATAAGTGGATGGGTCATGCATGTACTCCTGAACTCTTAGGCTCACGCTAGTTTGCTATCATGCGTTAGGGCAAGCCCATCACTTGAATTGCCAACTCAAACTTGGGTTAATTTTTGGCTTTGCGGCGCAGACGGATGACGACGTCCACGGATGCGATCTCCGCACCTTCAGGTGCATCTGGCAAATGCGCGATTACAAACTGTTCTGATGGTGCATCAGTCAATCTGGCTTCGTCTTCCCAGTAAAAATGCGGGTGATCATGTGTGTTGGTGTCAAAGTAGCTTTTTGAACCATCAACAGTGACCTCTTGCATCAGTCCCGCATCACAAAACGCGCTCAGGGTATTATAAACAGTCGCAAGCGAAACCGCATTGCCTCTCGCGTGGGCTGCGTCAAACAGGCTTTCGGCAGTTACGTGACGGTGTTGACCATCTCCAACCAGCAAAGCTGCCAAAGTCACGCGTTGCCGCGTCGGGCGAAGCCCAGCGGTTACCAACCAGTTCGTGCCTATTTGTTCTTGCGACATTACAATTGAGCCTTTGCAAACCATTCTCAATACACATTTAGTGTGACCAGCGCATTTTTTCAATTCCTTTCCATAAATTGGGCATAAACTGCATATTTCCGCAATGCTTGCCCAATATTACTGTCAAACCACCCTCACATTGCATCGCAAAGACCACATCAGCTTTCTAAGCGCACAACAAGGACACCCTACCCTTGCAGGACCACAAATTGCGATGATAAAGAAGAACTAACACCAAATATGATACGGAGATCCGCCAACATGTCCCTTTACCCAACAAGCTTTGACAAGGACGACCTACTAAAATGTTCGCGCGGCGAACTGTTTGGCGAAGGCAATGCGCAATTGCCAGCTCCACCCATGTTAATGATGGACCGTATCACGGATATCTCAGGTGATGGCGGCGAGCATGGCAAGGGGCACGTTGTTGCGGAATTTGACATCACGCCTGACCTTTGGTTTTTTGACTGCCACTTCCCTGGCAACCCAATTATGCCAGGCTGCTTGGGCCTAGATGGCTTATGGCAGCTCACCGGATTTAACCTTGGCTGGCGCGGCTGGCAAGGCCGTGGATATGCATTGGGTGTGGGCGAAGTTAAATTGACCGGCATGGTGCGCCCTGACCGCAAGAAACTTACCTATAAAATCGACTTTACCAAAGCGATCCAAACCCGCCGCCTGACAATGGGCGTGGCCAACGGGATTGTAGAAGCAGACGGCGAAGTCATCTACATGGTCAAAGACATGAAAGTTGCACTGTCTGAAACCTAATCCTACCTCAGTTTAAGTTGTAAAAACACGGTCGGGTCGGTTCCAAGACCCAGCACAGAACAAGGAGAGCGCCATGCGCCGCGTTGTCGTCACAGGTTTGGGGATCATCTCAAGCATCGGAAATAATATTGAAGAGGTGCTTGCAAGCTTGAAGGCCGGAACTTCTGGCATCGTCGCAAGCCCAGAAATGGCCGAGCACGGCTTTCGCAGCCAAATCGCTGG
>Ga0206126_10001907_pt1 | contig 24022 bp, 23 predicted proteins | sample Helgoland_Spring_5_FD_148621 | JGI IMG/M metagenome (GOLD analysis project Ga0206126, IMG submission 148621) | Pelagic subsurface seawater microbial communities from Kabeltonne, Helgoland, North Sea - Helgoland_Spring_Bloom_20160412_1 | ecosystem: Environmental > Aquatic > Marine > Epipelagic ...
AATAGCAAATACATCGCAGGACTTAGCGCTAGAGTTAAAGAGCTAACCGGCAAAAAAGTAAATACCCAGGTGCTAGAGCAAATGCCGGATGAAAAGCGTGAGCAATGCCTACAGGTCTGGGAAAAAGGGGTGGAACAATGATTGCCCGGTTGCAAGCAACTTTAACAGCAAACAACAACGAAAAACAAGCACAGGACATGCCTGTGACATGATAAACAAATGGAAAAGAAAATAGCGGTTATTGGATTAGGATACGTGGGATTGCCTCTCGCGGTTGAGTTTGCGAAACAGTATCCGACTGTAGGTTTTGACATCAATGGACCTCGGGTTGACGAACTGATGAACGGTCATGATCGTACCCTAGAGGTAGAGGATGAAGATTTGAAACAAGTGATTGCCTCAGATTTGATTTCAACCGAGAAAAATAGTAAAGGTCTATACTGCACTACGGCAATTGGTGATATTGAATCTTCAAACTTTTATGTGGTCACTGTTCCAACCCCAACAGATAAAAATAAACGCCCGGTACTTACGCCTCTGATTAAAGCTTCAGAAAGCGTTGGAAAAGTCCTTAAGAAAGGTGATTATGTGATTTACGAAAGCACCGTGTATCCTGGTGTTACTGAAGACGAATGTGTAGCTGTACTTGAGCAGGCTTCAGGGCTTAAGTTCAATGAAGATTTCTTTGTGGGATATTCTCCAGAACGTATTAACCCAGGAGATAAGGAGCGTACAGTAACTAAGATTTTAAAGGTTACTTCAGGATCGACTCCTGAGGCAGCGAAAGTAATTGATGATCTCTATAAATCAGTCATTACTGCTGGAACACACCTTGCTCCAACCATCAAGGTAGCGGAAGCTTCCAAGGTTATTGAAAACAGCCAAAGAGATATCAATATTGCTTTCGTTAATGAGCTAGCTAAGATTTTTAACAAGCTTGATATCGATACCCATTCTGTTTTAGAAGCTGCTGGTACGAAATGGAATTTCTTACCATTTAAACCAGGTCTAGTCGGAGGACACTGTATAGGAGTTGATCCATACTATCTAGCTCAAAAAGCACAAGAGTCTGGCTATTATCCTGAAATCATTCTAGCAGGTAGACGTATTAATGACTCAATGGGATCTTTTGTTGCTTCAGAAATAGTGAAGAAAATGGTTCAAAAGAATATTCCGATAAAGGGAGCTAAAGCGCTTCTCTTAGGATTTACTTTCAAGGAAAATTGTCCAGATGTTAGAAACACAAGGGTAATTGATATCTATCAAGATCTAATAGAGTATGGCCTTGATGTCACTGTATTTGATCCTTGGGTGGATGTACAAGAGGTTGAGGATGAATATGGCATTTCGGTGAACAATAGTTTTGAAAGAGTAAAAGCTGAATACTCTTCTATTGTTTTGGCTGTTAGCCATAATGAGTTTTTGAGTTTGGATATTAACTCTATCAGAACTGAAAACTCTGTTCTTTTTGATATAAAGGGATTTTTTCCCGCGGAACTTGTTGACGCTAGATTATAATAAAATGAGCAACATTCAAATGGTAGACCTAAAAGGTCAATATACCAAAATCTCGGATCAAATTGATGAAGCAGTTTTAAGCACAATACGTGGTACACGATTCATTAATGGTCCAGGTGTAAAGTCATTTCAAGCTAATTTAGAGGCTTACCTGTCGGTAGAACATGTAATCCCTTGCGCAAACGGAACAGATGCATTGCAAATTGCCTTAATGGCATTAGAACTTCAAGCAGGAGACGAAGTTATTGTACCTGCGTTCACTTACATTGCCACAGCTGAAGTTATCTCTTTACTTGGACTTGTACCGGTTATGGCTGAAGTTGATCCGGACAGCTTTAACATATCAATTGAGTCCATTGAGTCTCTGATTAATGAAAAAACCAAGGCCATCGTTCCAGTTCATTTGTATGGTCAATCGGCTGATATGGAGCCAATAATGAAGATTGCAAAGAAGAATAATTTATATGTAATAGAAGATAACGCGCAAGCGATCGGTGCAACATATACTTTTTCGGATGGTAAACAAATGAAAACAGGCACTATAGGGCATATTGGTACCACATCATTTTTCCCGTCTAAAAATCTTGGTTGTTATGGAGATGGAGGTGCAATAATGACCCGCGACGAGATCCTGGCTAAGAGAATTAGAATGATAGCCAATCATGGACAACTTAAGAAATATCACCACGAGATCACAGGGGTAAATTCTCGACTTGATACCATTCAAGCAGCAATTTTAGATGTTAAACTGAAATATTTGGATGAATATATCCAAGCAAGAAATGATATGGCGGCATATTACGATCAGTCTTTACGGGATGTTATACAGCTTGAAACGCCAAAACGTTTAGTTAATTCGGATCATGTATTCCATCAATATACTTTAAAGGTTGGAAAAGGTAAGCGCGATGCGTTAAAAGCACATCTAGACACTTTAGGTATTCCATCAATGGTTTATTATCCTCTGCCTTTGTATAAACAGAATGCGTTTAAAAAATTCGTTGACCACGGATTTGAGTTAAAAACTACTGAAGAACTATGTGATTCAGTTTTGTCTTTACCAATACACACAGAAGGGTCAACAAAAGAAATGACTTTTATCGTAGAATCAATAAAAGCTTTTTATGGACTCACAAAGTGATAAGAGTTACTTCGTTCACGAAAGTTCATATGTAGATCAACCATGTGAAATCGGAGAAGGAACCAAAGTTTGGCATTTTTCTCATATAATGTCCAATTGTATGATTGGACCCATGTGTAATATTGGACAGAATGTAGTGATATCTCCAAATGTTAAGCTTGGTCGAAACGTAAAGATTCAAAATAATGTGTCGGTTTACACCGGGGTTGAATGTGAGGACGATGTATTTCTTGGCCCTTCAATGGTATTTACCAATGTAATTAACCCAAGAAGCGGAGTTAACCGAAAAAATGAGTATTTACGAACTATGGTTAAAAAAGGTGCTACTGTAGGCGCTAATGCAACTATAGTATGCGGTAATGAAATAGGTAAATATGCCTTTATCGGAGCGGGAGCTGTAGTGACTAAGTCCATTCAAGATTTTGCTGTAGTCATTGGTATGCCAGCTAAGCAAACAGCTTGGATAACTATACATGGAACGATCTTACCATTGGATTTTGATGGAGAAATCATAGAAAATGGCTACGGATATTCGATTAACAATAACAGCTTAATATGTCGAAAATTGTAATAATTGGCGCTGGAATTATTGGTTTAAGTTTAGCGTACAAACTTTCGTTGCGAGGTCATAAAGTAATAGTAGTGGATAAGGAAAGTGGTGTTAGCGAACATCAGTCTAGTAGAAATAGTGGGGTTTTACACTGTGGCATCAGCTATCAACCAGGATCTTTAAAAGCGAAACTATCAAGAGAAGGATATTTACAAATGATTGATTTTTGTAATAATAATAGGATAAATTTCGATGTATGTGGAAAGCTAATAGTCTCAAAAAATAAGTCAGAAATTGATAAGTTGTTTGAGATTGGTACTGAGAATGGAATTAAAAGCATTAGAAAATTAAACCTTGCTGAGGCGAAGAAAATCGAACCTAATATTGCCGATGGTTTTTATTTATTGATTCCTGAAGAAGGAATAGTCTCATTCAAAGAGGTTTGCGAATGTCTTCGAACTCATATTGTCAAGAACTGCGGGGAGGTCGTAACTAATTTCAGGGTTACGGCTATTGATTCAGATAGAAAATTTATCGAAGACGAAAAGAAGAAAAGAGAATCATATGATTTACTTATAAATGCAGCAGGAATTTACAGTGACACAATTGCTAAAATGTGCGGTATAAAATTATCCTTGAGACAAATTCCATTTGGCGGACGATATTACCAAATAAGTAACGGCTTTTTTAACAATTTAATTTATCCCTGTCCTGATATTGACATGCCATTTCTTGGTATACATATGACTAGAACAGTTGGAGGTAACTACATGATAGGACCCAATGCAATGATTCGTCTTAGTAAAACCAACTACACTTGGCGAGATTTTAGACTTGATGAGTTCTTAAACATCTTTACTTATAGTGGACTTTGGAAGTTTATCTTCAGAAACCGAAAATTCACCTTAGTACAATTCGGAGAGTACATATCTAGACGATATTTTCTAAGGGAAATGAAGAATTTAATTGCTCAAGAACCTCTTAAATTACAAAAATTACCTCTGGGTATTAGGGCACAGGCGATAAATTCAAACGGAGAGCTGGTAAGTGATTTTGTAATACAACGGAATAAAGATGCAGTTCACATATTAAACGCACCAAGCCCGGGCGCCTCGGCTAGCTTAGCTATTGCCGACTATGTTATTGATAAACACATATTATGATAAATTTTGCAGTTGTTGGCTTTGGCCACATAGGGAAGAGACATGCTGAAATGATTAGTCGCACTGAAAACGCTAAGCTTTTGGCTGTCATTGATATTGACCGAGAAAAGAACGTTAATCATGATGGAGAGTTTTTTTTAAGTTGGGAGGACTTTTGTAGTCGCAAATTAAAAGTTGATGTTATAAATATATGTCTTCCCAATGGTCTGCATTTTGAGTATTCCATGAAGGCTCTTGAAATGGGGTATCATGTTGTTATTGAAAAACCTATGACTTTAAAACGCTCGGAGGCTGAATCAATAGTTTTTAGGTCTTTGGAAAGACAAAAACACGTTTTTATAGTTAAACAGAATAGATTCAGTCCACCGTCTGTTTGGTTAAAAAATCTCGTGGATTCGGGAAAAATTGGAAAGATTTTCCAGGTTGATTTAAGTTGTTACTGGAATAGAGATGAGAGATATTATACCAAGGATTCTTGGCACGGAACAAGCGATTTAGATGGAGGAACTTTGTTTACACAGTTCTCTCATTTCGTTGATTTAATGTACTGGATATTTGGTGATATTGATGAAATAATTGGTCGAGTATATGATCATAACCATACTACATTGACAGAATTTGAAGATTCTGGTCACTTTATTTTTCACTTCCTTAATGGAGCAAAAGGAAGTTTTTCGTTTTCAACCTCATGTACTCAAACGAATCTGGAGAGTACAATGATAGTTATCGGAGAAAAGGCTACAATAAAAATTAGTGGCCAATACATGGATAAATTAGAAGTTTTAAACTCTGATCATCTGGAGATGCCCGATTTGACCCCCACAAAACCTGGAAACGATTATGGAGCCTATAAAGGTTCTGCACAAAACCATGACGAAGTTATTTTGAATGTAGTTAAGGCACTTGTTAGCGGAGACGTAATAGCTACAAATGCACTCGAAGGAATGAAGGTTATTGATATTATAGAACGCATGTATAAAAGCACGCATTAAAATCTAGATGTCTATAATTTCAAAGTTTAGGGACCTATTTACGGGTAATCTTATAGCGCAAGTAGTTCCGATTTTATTTGCGCCAGTACTGCTGTCACTGTACAATTTGGAATCGTTTGCCTCACTGGGTCTTTTCTTGGCGGTAGTAAATATTCTATCGCTTATCAGTGTAGCAAAATTAGATGTCGCCTCTTTCGTAGTAAGTCCACCCCATCAGTATACTACAAGTTTTATATCAATTAATTCAGTGATCACAGGTGTTTTAGCATCTATAATTGTCATAATTCTACGGCTAGATATTGTAGAGTTAGCCATTATACCTACAACTTTTTTGATTTCATCTTATAGATACTATTATGGGCTAAAGAATTCTGAAGGTAATACTCAGAAAATGGCCCAAGTAAAGGTTGTACGCCAAGTTTCAATAGTAATAATTCAAATCTTAATGTATTCGTTTGAAAACGGTTTAATATTTGGAATATTAATTGGTGAATTTATTTCGTATATCACAGTAGTTAAATTAGAGCCTATATATATTTCAAAAAAAAAATATTTGGAAGTTTACACTATGAATAAGCAATATGTTAAGTATAGTGTATTTGCTGATTTATTTAACAATGTAGCCTTATATATACCGATATTTTATTTTGAGTATATTCAATCCACGATGATGCTAGGAGCGTTCACCGTTCTAAATCGATATATAATCGGCCCAATATCTTTGCTATCTGGAGTTTTTTCGGAAATATTTCGATCGTCTTTATTCGACCGTAATAATAAAGTAAATATTGGTTTGGACATTCGATGGTTTTTGATTTTAGCTATCATTTGTCTGTTAATACTTTTGACTTCAATGGCTTTAAGGGATTTTGTATTCATGTATTATTTACGGATGGATATAGACGTTTGGTATTTAGCTTATATCTTTATGGTGGGTATTGGACTAATACGTTTTTTGGTATCACCTTTTACGCATTATTATTTTGTACTAAAGAAGAACAATTACGATTTGATATGGCAATTAATTAATTTGATTATTGTGTTAAATATAATGTTTGTTTTTTCGAATAGATTTTCTTCAATTTGGATGGCCTTGTTTAGCTCTGTATTTATTGGCTACACAATAAACGTGATATTTATAATAAGACTTTTATATAATGGTAGGAGTAATTTCTCTTGATCTTGGAAACATAGGTTCATGGGAATCATTGTTAGAAGAACTCGGTTTAGAATATCGGATTGTGGATAATGGTTCTTTGGATTTATCCATTTTTGACTCACTTATTCTACCAGGTGTAGGCTCATATGATGTGGCTGTTCGAAATTTAGATGAAAAGGATCTTCGAGTACCAATCTTAAATTGGGTCCAGAACGGTGGAAATTTAATTGGCGTTTGTCTAGGTATGCAATTACTGTTATCCGAAAGTGAAGAGGGGCAAGGCTACGGGTTAGGTATAATCCCTGGCCGAGTACTGAGTTTCAAAGGCCGTATTGAAGACAAGTTTCTAAGAATGGGATGGGGACCCGTTAAGTTTTGTGACTCTGGTAAAATTATAGATCGGCTTTATTTCGTGCATGGTTTCTTTTGCGATCCCATTGATGATCAAGACGTGTATGCCACTGCATATTATGGTTTAGAGTACGCAGCGGCTGTAAAACGTGAAAATATATATGGATTTCAATTTCACCCCGAAAAGAGTGGCCCTGATGGCCTGGCTTTATTAAAGGAATTGCTTATATGAATGATTGGTGGACAGAATTAAATGTACGCGAGACTAGAATTATTCCTGTTCTGCTTCTTGACGACGATGGCTTCTACAAAACGGTTAAATTTAAAAATGAAGAATATCTAGGAGATCCATTAAACATTTTAAAGATATTTAATGAGAAAGAAGTTGATGAATTAATGTTGATTTCTTATCGTGCCTCTGCGAAGAAGAAGAAAATCAACTTCAATTACATAAAAGAACTTGTTTCGGTTTGTAGATTTCCTGTAACCTATGGCGGTGGGGTTGATTCTTTAGGCAATATCGAGAGGTTGTTTAGGATAGGAATAGAAAAAGTACTGATTAATTCGGCGGTACATAGTAATGAAACATTGCTTCACGAGGCAGTCCAGAAATTTGGCTCGTCCTCTATAGTAGGTTGTATAGAAATAGGATCTAATTGGAGGGGTAAGAGGTTTCCAAGTTATAATTCTGCATTAAGGGGGTTTAAATGGAATTTAGATGCTCACGTTGAGCTGTTAAACAGCAGCGGTGTCGGAGAAACGTTAATTATAGATGTTAAAAGAGAAGGAACGATGACTGGTTTAAATGACAATTTACTTGTTTCCTTAGCGAATAAACTTGAGAGTAATGTAATAGTTAACGGAGGTGTTGGGGTATTAGATGACGTTGTGAAATTTCAAAGTATTTCCGGAGTAAAAGCATTCGGTGTTGGTTCCCTCGTGGTTTATCATGGAAGCAATAAAGGGATACTCATTAATACTCCTAGTAAGACTGATTTGAATAGGTTACAATGAGGAGATACATATTGGCCATTGTTCTTCTTCTAGTATCAAATTATTGTTACTCTATTGCATACAAAGTCGTGTATCTCAATTCCTTTGGTTATCTGGGCGCTGATTACCGATATGTTCCATTGGCCGTACTTGTTTTTTCATCCCTTGTAGGTTTTCTGCATTATTGGCATATTACGCGGGTTAATTCGATTCAATTAAAGTTGTTTTTATCCATATTTTATTTGTTCTCTGTTGTGTCTGTGCCAATTACTTCATGGATGATTTCTGACTGGGATATATTTAAGTGGTTGAAGATAAATATTTTGTATTTCTTATTAGTCTCAATATTCATATTCTTTACAAGAATTAAATTACCAGCTTTTGTGTCCAATCGCTATTTTGCAAAAATTGCCTTGCAAGGTTACCCGGTTTTGATTGGATTATTACTTGTAATTTTGATATATCCTCTAGGTATAAACCTTGATTTAAATTTTTCTACTATTTACGATCGTAGGCTCATTGCGCGAGACTCAACACCGTTGATTTTTAAATATATTATTTCGAATACGATTGCTGTAGTATTGCCCATTTCTGCTTATTTAGCGCTTAAAGAAAAACGCTTGGACATTGGTCTATTAACTTTATTTTTAATCTTATATATCTTTAGTTATGAAGGATCAAAAGCAGTATTTTTTAAACCGATTGCAGTGTTATTTATTGTCTACTTTTGCAGAATCATAAGTGTCCATAAAATATTAGATATATTTTTACAATTTTATGCCTCTTTAACTATTATATTATCCCTATTGATATATGGTATTAAAAATGATTTTTTTAATCTGATTTTACATCGATCTTTTTTTTTACCAAACAAACTCATAGTATGGTATTTAGAAACTTACGATAGGGGTAATGATATTGGTGACGCAAAATCGCCGGCTTACTACATAGGCACTGAATATTTAGGCAGTCCAGATATAAATGCCAATTCGAATTTTATTGTGAGTGGCTTGCTAAACAATGGTTTTATAACCACTTGTTGTATTACGGTGGTTGCGTCTTTCTTCGTAGCTAATTTGTTGAGAGGCAGAGCTGGCACCTTAGGCCTCGTTGTAGCTGTTCTTCTGTCATTGACATTGGCTGAGAGTGCATTCTTGACTAGCCTAGGGAATCATGGACTAATTTTATTGATTGTTTATAGTGAAATATTTAAAACCAGATATAATGAAACAATGCACTAGATGTGTTATGGATAGCTCCGATATGGATATCGTTTTCGATGATTCCGGTGTGTGTAGCCATTGTTTGAATTGGGACGAAAATTTGTCTAGAAACTATTTGCCAACTGACAGACAGGAGCAGTTAGCAAACATGGTTAAGTCTATGAAACTTCATGGTAAAGGCAGGAAATATGACGCTGTCATCGGTTTGAGTGGCGGCATTGACAGTTCATATTTAGCTTACATTATGGTAAAGAAATTTAACCTAAGACTTTTGGCTGTTCATGTTGATGGGGGCTGGAATAGTGAGGTAAGCGTAAGTAATATTGAGCAACTTACGAAAAGCCTTGGAATCGATTTATATACCCATGTCGTGAATTGGGGCGCGATGAAAAGACTGCAGCTAGCATATTTGAGGAGCGGGGTAGCCAATCAGGACGTGCCTCAAGACCACGCTTTCTTTGTGGCGCTGTATAATTATGCGGCTAAAAATAGTATTAAATATGTTCTCAACGGGAGTAATTTGGCAACTGAGTCAGTATTACCTTTTTCGTGGGGATATCGGGCGATGGATAGTCGAAATTTGAAGAGTATTTTTAAAAGGCATGGGGAAGGTAATCTGAAAGGATATCCTACCGTAGGATTCATTAAATACTATATATTTTTTCGAATGGTTAAGGGCATGAAGGTTTTAAAACCTTTAAACTTAATGGAATATAATAAGGATGATGCAAAAAAGAAATTAATTGACGAGATTGGATATAAAGATTACGGAGGAAAGCACCACGAGTCGCGCTTTACAAAATGGTTTCAATCATACTATCTCGTTCAAAAATTTGGCTTCGATAAAAGAAAGGCACACTTGAGTAGTATGATACTTAGTAATACAATTAAAAGAAATGAAGCATTATTACAACTTGAGAAGCCCGCGTATGTCCAGGGTGAAATTGATAAGGATACGATGTATATAGCGAAGAAATTGGGAATTACAATAGATGAGCTTAAGAGATGTATGGAGGGGAAAAATGGACATTTTTCAGAATTCGCATCAAATGATATACTTTATAGGCTCTATTTTAAATATTTTAAAGGATGAAAATTGTCACAATAGTAGGTGCGAGACCTCAGTTTATAAAAGCAGCTCCGTTGTCTATTCAATTTCTTAAAAATGGAATAGAGGAAGTCATAATTCATACTGGACAACATTATGACAAGAACATGAGCGATATTTTCTTTGATGAGCTTTCAGTACCTAAACCAAAGTATATACTTCAAGCAGGAGGATTAAGTCATGCGGCGTCCACAGGTTACATGATGAAGGAAATAGAAAAGATTTTATTACTGGAAAGGCCGTCATGTGTTGTGGTCTTTGGTGATACTAACAGTACTTTAGCTGGGGCTTTGTCTGCAAGTAAAATTCATATACCAGTGGCTCATGTTGAATCGGGGTTAAGATCATACAATAAGCGAATGCCTGAGGAGATAAATAGGATCTGTACTGACCACGTGAGCAATTATTGTTTTTGTCCCACTCAGTTAAGTAAATCAAACCTAATAAAGGAAAACATTAAGAGTGATATAACTATTTGTGGCGATATAATGTTAGATACTCTAAATATGGTTAAATCTAAACTAAGACTTATAAAGGACATTGATATTTTGGTCACTTTACACAGGCAAGAAAATGTCGATAACGAAATGCGCTTGAGAAAAATAATTAAAGAATTATCTAGAATTTCAGAAAAGAGACAAATTTGCTTTACAGTACATCCGAGAACTCGGAAAGCTATAAATAAATTAAATCTTGATATTGGAGCCATTAAGTTAATCCCACCTTTAAGCTATATAGATTTTTTATCGCACCTTAAGTCGTGTAAACTATTAGTAACGGATAGCGGTGGCGCCCAGAAAGATGCTTATTATTTAAAGAAGTTTTGCGTTGTATTAAGGACAGAAACTGAGTGGGTTGAACTTGTAAAAAACGGTGTGATACAATTGAGTAAGCCTGAAAACCTTCAGAATTCGATAGAATTGATGAGCCCTCCAGAGGATTGGCCGATAGGTGTTTATGGTACAGGTAATACCTCAGAAATTATAACTAGAAAATTAAAGAATGTATCAAATTCTTCATGTTAGTACAGTTCATATAAGATATGATACTCGAATCTTTATCAAACAGGCTAGTTCATGCGCTGAACTATATGAGCATGTAGGGTTAGTGGTTGCTGATAATCGTGGGGATGAGATAAAAAATAATGTTTCAATAATTTCATCAAAGTTATTTGTAAAAAAATGGAGACATCTCGTCAATCCAATTATAGCACTGATCTTAATATTATTTTCAAAAAAATATAAATCCAAAATATATCATTTTCATGATCCAGAACTAATTATAGTTGCTGCTTTTTTGGGTTTGTTAATTGGAAAAAATAGAATCATTATTGATGTTCACGAGAGCACACATGAAGCTATTTTAAATAAGGAGTATATTCCAAAGTTGTTTAGAAAAACTATTTCGGCAGCATGGAATCTAATTGAGCTATTCGTAGTAAAGTACTTTATCCATAATGTAGTAGCGGCTACACCTTATATTCAGAAAAGGTTCAGTGATATATCGAATTCAATACTTGTAAGTAATTATCCTAAAATAGATGATGTAAGATACGTAGAGAAATCTAAAAGTTATAGTACCTATAATATATGTTATATAGGTAATATAAATAGTATGAGAGGACTATTTGAATTTCTTAAGATATGGAAGGAAATCGACGAGGGAGGTACTTTCTATGTTATTGGGAAGTTTAGTGACTACAATTATGAAAGACGCTGTAAGGAAATGAATTTGAACAATGTAAAGTATTTAGGACACCTGTCTCGTCAAGAAATAGTGGCGATTGTTTCGAGGTGCTCTATTGGTATTTTACCCTTTCTTAAAGGTCCTAATCATGATAATGCTATTCCAAACAAGTTCTTTGAGTACATGGCCTATGGATTACATGTTATATCTAACGAGCTTCCTTTGTTGAAAAAGATGAGTGAAGAACTGAAAATTCCGATTACGGTTGATATAACGAATGTAGAGGCTAGTGCTAAGGTGTTGAAACATGAGCTTTTAGGTGAGCCTCATTTGAAGGGGCAGAAATTAGCTGATTTGGTCTGGTCTAATTACAATTGGAATATAGAAAGAGATAAGTTGATTGCACTTTATAATACACTAATTGCAAAACGTTAAAATCAATTCATGCAAAGGGAAATAGTTTTTATTTCTTCATCGTTAAGCTCTGACAAGGCCGTAGGTTTGAGATCTTGTTATTTAATACGGGCTTTAAGAAAGAAAGGACAGAGAGTTTCAATAATAACTTCAGAAGACGCAGGAGATGAGGACACAATGACTTACTTCCGTTTAGCATCAAATAAGAGCTCAAATTATTTGCGAATTTTTAAGGAAATAATCTGGGGACTTGAAATAGCTTTTAGGTTACGTAGACATAATCCCAAAAGTTTGATTATATATACTCTACCTCCCTATTTAAGTTATTTGGTGGTTCGAGCTCTCTTTAAAAAAAGAGCATTCATAACGGATGTTCGCGATCTATATCCAGAAGCTTTAGCAGAGTCGAATACATTAAATTATAACGGCAGGTTCTATAAATACTTAAAAAGTACTACTGAGAAAATCCTTTCTAGAGATATCGCAGTATTAGCCGCAACAAAGAGCATTTCAAAGGAATTAAACCTCACAGGCGATATCGAAAAATACATCTATTACAATGGATATCCAGATTTGCCGCAAGATATAGGGGCCAAATTTGAACAATACACAATAGTTTTTCATGGAACATTTGGGAAATTTCAAAATATCGAACTTTTAAAGGAATTAATCTTAGCTACAGCGGATAAACCAATTAGATGGCTATTAATTGGTGACGGTCCAAAGAAAGCATTAATTGAAAACTTAGAAAGTAATCGTGTTAGTTTGTATTCAACCTTGTCAAATTCTGAAACATTGAAACTTGTGTCTAAATGTCATTTGGGCATAAGTTTGAGGACGGATGACCTACTTTCTCGTGCGGCCATACCTGTCAAAGTATTTGAATTTATTGGTTTAGAAATAAAGGCAGTTGTGACCCCTATTTCTGAAGGCGGAGCATTAGTTGAAGAGAATCTATTCGGTCGACAATTCGAAAATAATATTGATTCGATATTGGCTTTTATTCAACTGGATAGTAAAAGCTACCTGAAGACAAACAAAGAAGAATTCTCTTCTAAAAGGGAAAAGTTTTCTCGAGAGTATTTATCTGACGAATGTGCTTTAAAGATTTTAACCAAACTATGAAAATCACAGTTATAGGCACTGGCTATGTAGGTTTAGTTACGGGCGCATGTCTTTCGGACGTGGGTATCGATGTAACATGTGTAGACATTGATCAGAAGAAGATTGACGGCCTTAAGAACGGCATCCTTCCGATCTATGAACCGGGCTTAAAAGAGATTGTTGAGCGCAACTATGCCAAGGGCAGGTTGAACTTTTCTACCGATCTAAGCGAAGCCATTCAAGGTTCAGCAGCTGCATTCATTGCTGTGGGCACCCCTCCAGGGGAAGACGGTTCTGCAGATTTGAAGTACGTGCTTGCTGTAGCCGATCAGATAGGAAAGACCATGACCGATTACCTAGTGGTGATCACAAAATCCACGGTACCAGTGGGTACTGCTGAAAAGGTGCGTGGCGCGGTAGCCAACGCTTTCGACCTGCGCGATGTAGATTTCGGTTTTGACGTGGCTTCAAACCCTGAATTCTTGAAAGAAGGTGCTGCCATTGACGACTTCATGAAGCCTGACCGCATTGTGGTGGGTGTGGATAGCGACGACGCACAGAAAATCATGGACAAGCTCTACCGTCCTTTCACCTTGAACGGCCACTCGGTAATCTTCATGGACATCCCTTCGGCGGAGATGACCAAATATGCCGCAAACGCCATGTTGGCCACGAAGATTTCCTTCATGAACGACATTGCCAACCTGTGTGAGAAGATGGGTGCCGATGTGAACTGGGTGCGCAAGGGCATTGGTTCAGATCCAAGAATTGGCAATAAGTTCATCTATCCGGGTATTGGATACGGCGGCTCTTGTTTCCCAAAAGATGTAAAAGCATTGGCGCGTACGGGCCGAGAAAACGGACACACTATGCGCATCCTCGAAGCTGTTGAGGCAGTGAACGACGATCAAAAGAGTGTGCTGTTCAATAAAATAAACGCCTACTTCGGTGGCGAGCTTCAAGGCAAGACTGTTGCTTTCTGGGGACTTTCGTTTAAACCGAATACGGACGATATGCGTGAGGCACCGTCGGTGGTATTGGCTAATCTATTGACTCAGGCAGGGGCGCACGTTCGTGCTTACGACCCGGTAGCGATGGAAGAAGCCAAGCACGATTTGGGCGATACCATCACCTACTGTGAAAGCGATATGGACGCGGTTCAGGGTACAGATGCCTTAGCACTGATCACCGAATGGACCGAGTTCCGCGTACCCAACTGGGAGAAAGTGGGCGCTGCCATGAAGACCAAGGTGGTCTTTGACGGCCGTAACCTCTACCGCAGCGCGATTGTGGCGGAAGCAGGTTTTGATTATTACGGAATAGGAAATAAATTAATCAACCTAGAAAATATACATGGAGAGTAATATTATAAAATTTGCACTTATCGGATGCGGTAGAATCGCACAACGTCATGCAGAGCATATAAAGAAACTTGGAAAACTAGTTGCTGTATGCGATAACGAATTTCAAAAAGCTAAAAAATTAGGCGAGGAATACGGGGCTAGAGCTTATGAAAACATTAATGAGCTTCTTCATGCTGAAATACAGAATATCGACGTAGTCTCGATTTGTACGCCTAATGGCTTACACGCCCAACATTCAATTAAAGCTTTGAAGGCAGGATATCATGTTTTATGTGAGAAACCGATGGCAACCAACGTACATGATTGCGGTGAAATGATTAAGACTGCTGAATCAGCAAATAAACGCTTGTTTGCGATCAAACAAAACCGCTTTAATCCTCCTGTTATTGAGGTGAAAAAACTTATAGATAGTGGTACTATAGGTAAAATCTACAGCGTTCAGTTGAGCTGTTTTTGGAATAGAAATTTTGACTATTACGCTAATAGCTGGAAAGGTACTAAAGATTTGGATGGGGGAACTCTTTATACGCAATTCTCTCATTTCATTGATTTGTTGTACTGGATGATTGGTGATGTGAAGTCTGCTAAAGGAGTTGGTAAAAACTATGCCCACAATGGCGTGATAGAATTTGAGGATACTGGTGCCGTTATACTCGAATTTCATAATGGTGCTATTGGCACTATCAATTATACCGTAAACAGTTTCGGTGGAAACATGGAAGGTTCATTGACAATCTTTGGCGAAAAAGGAACTGTAAAGATTGGCGGGCAGTACTTAAATGAGCTGGAATATCAGCGCATAGACAACTATGAAATAAAGAATTTGCCAGAAGGAAACAAAGCTAACAATTACGGAAATTATCAAGGTTCTATGTCCAACCACGATAAAGTTTATGAAAACTTGATTGATGTATTGCAAAATGGAAGTTCGATCAATACGAATTCGTTTGAAGGGTTAAAAACCGTTGAGATCATAGATAAAATATATTCTTCCTTTGAATAACCATCCTCATAGTTCATTGCTGGATGCAGCAGCAAATGGAGATGCTGCAGGTGTTCTTCGCTGGATAGCAGAAGGTGCAAACATCAATGTTACTAATGAGAAGGGGTGGACCCCTCTAGTTATGGCAGCATTTAATCAGCACATGGAGACGGTAAAGGTTTTGGTCGATGCTGGGGCAGATGTGAATCATCAAAGCATAAATGGAACTACTGTTTTTATGTATGCAAAGACTAAAGTACTGGAGACAGGAGAGTATTTACTCTTGGATTACTTGCTCCAAGTAGGAGCTGAAATAAATACAAGAGATTTCAAAAAAGAGTGGACCGTCCTTCAGTATGTTCAAGATATCGGACATGCAGAGATGGAACGTTACTTAATGGACAAAGGAGCAACAATATGAAAAAGATTCTGTACTTAGGATCTAAGCCAATCGGCTATAAATGTCTTGATTATTTATTGCAAAACGCTGCTACATTCAATTGTGAGGTGGCTGGGGTATTGAGCAACGACAATCAACGATTTGACGACTCATTGAGTATTAGAAAACTGACAAGAAATCTTGGTATTCCCTTTATCGAAGAGTTGGATGCGATTCTGGATATGAAGGATATCGATATTATTATATCCGTTCAATACCATTTAATACTCCGTCAAAAGCATATCGATGTGGCCAATGAAATTGCGGTCAACCTGCACATGGCCCCACTGCCAGAGTACAGAGGGTGTAATCAGTTTTCATTCGCTATTTTCAATCAAGCGAGTACGTTTGGAACTACATTACACCGTTTAGAATCAGGCATCGATAACGGAGCCATCATTGCAGAACGTAGATTCGATATGGAAAATGATCAGGAAGTAAAGCCCTTGTATGATAAGACATTTGAAGAGTCGGTACTCCTGTTTGAAGAGAACATTAATAATGTACTCTCTGGTAATTACACATTAAATAATCAGGCCAACTTGATAGATGAAAGAGGATTAAATACCTATTTCAGAAAAGACATCGCTCAGTTAAAAGAGATCGATTTAAACGATTCAGCAGATGTCATCACCAGGAAGGTAAGAGCTACAGCAATGCCAGGATTTGAACCTCCGTTTGCGATAGTGAATGGAAAGAAGTATTACATTATTCCAGAAAATCAATACAACAAAAATTAAACCTATGAAAGTTCCATTTGTTGATTTAAAAATACAATACCAGAACCTCAAACCGGAAATAGATAAAGCCATTTTTGAGGTCATAGAAAATACGGCGTTTATTGGCGGTAAGACCGTTAAGGATTTTGAAGATGCCTTTGCTGAGTTGTACGGAGTAAGACACTGCATCTCTACTGCCAATGGAACAGACTCTTTATTTATAGTCATGAAAATGCTCGGAATAAGTGAAGGAGATGAGGTGATTACCGTAGCCAATAGCTGGATTTCTTCTTCAGAAACGATTTCACAAACCGGGGCAAGACCCGTATTTGTTGACATACATCCGGATTATTACTCAATGGATGAAAGTAAGCTAGAAGCCGCGATTACCCCGAGGACAAAATGTATCATACCTGTTCATTTGCATGGGCAGATGTGTGATATCGAAACGATAATAGCAATAGCAGAAAAGCATGGAATTCCCGTATTGGAGGACTGTGCGCAGTCTCATTTTTCAACATATAAAGGAAAAAGAGCGGGAACATTCGGTTTAGCAGGATCGTTCTCTTTTTACCCCGGTAAAAATCTTGGGGCATATGGCGATGCAGGATGTATTCTTACTAATGACGATGATTTTGCATTAAAATGTAGAAAATTTGCTAGACATGGGGCTCTAGTAAAACATCAGCACGAGATGGAAGGCATTAATAGTAGATTGGACGGGATTCAAGCAGCTGTCCTTCGGACGAAGTTGCCACATATTCTAAGTTGGACGAAGAAAAGAAAGGCTGTTGCAGCATCATATGACGAATTGTTGCAAGGGATTGGGGATTTGGTTATTCCTTCAAAGAGGAAACATTCGGATCACTCATATCATCTTTATGTAATAAGGACTAATAAAAGAGATGAACTAAAAAAATTCCTTTCAGAAAAAGGAATAGCGACAGCAATTCACTATCCGGTTGCTTTACCAAACATGGAGGCATACAAATACTTAGGGCATTCTCGTAAAGATTTCCCAGTTGCGAGTAAATACGAAAGTAAAATATTGAGTCTACCTATATTTCCAGAAATATCAGAAGATCAACTTTTTTATATCTGTAAGAGCATTAGTGATTTTTATGCTTAATTCCCTTTAGTGGTAAGTAGTAGATTATTGATTTAACATTTTAATTTGTGAATATATTAATTGGAGGAGCCGGTTTCGTTGGATCAAGTCTTAAATCAGTTCTGACTAATTATTCGATTCTTGACAAAGCTTTAGCCAATGGAAATGGCTTTGTGGATATAACAAAGCCCGAATCGATTAGAGCGAGAATCAATCAATTAGATTCAATAGTACTTCTTGCAGCAGAACATAGAGACGACGTTTCTCCTGTTTCTAAGTATTATGATACGAATGTTCAAGGAACACAGAATGTACTTGATGAAATGGACCGTGTCGGATGTAAGCATTTAATATTTACAAGTTCTGTAGCAGTATATGGATTGAATAAGGTTAACCCTGATGAAAATCATCAGGTTGACCCATTTAATCATTACGGAAAAAGTAAGTGGGAGGCCGAGAAAGTAATAAAAGCTTGGTACGATAAAGATCCTGGAGGGAAGTCTGTGACTATTATTCGTCCTACAGTGATTTTCGGAGAGAAGAACAGAGGCAACGTTTATAACCTGCTTCGACAAATCGCTTCTGGTAAATTTTTGATGATTGGAAAAGGCCAGAATAGAAAATCAATGGCTTATGTAGGTAATGTCGTAGCCTTCATTAAATGCAGGTTAGATCTGGCTGAAGAAGGGTATCATATTTTCAATTACATAGATAAACCAGACCTTACAATGACATCCTTACTAGGTGTAATTGAAAAGAGTCTTGAAAAAAAGATTCCCTCTGTTCGTATTCCTGTATGGCTAGGATATCTAGGTGGTTTTTGCTTTGACGTGCTAGCATTTGTAACTAGAAAGAAACTTGCCATTAGTTCAGTGCGAGTGAAGAAGTTTGTTGCAACGACGCAGTTCGATGCAACAAAGGTTCATTCAAGCGGATTTAAAGCTCCTTATACTTTGGAAGAAGGGTTGGACAGAACCTTAAATTACGAATTTGTCCAAGAACGTTCTGAAGACGACGAGGTCTTCTACACGGAATAATTAAGCTTACCTTTGACTATGATAAAGCCGGCTCATTGAGTTGGCTTTTCTTTTTTATGACAAGTTGGGATTTGACATGAATACGACATTTTGCGCTAAATAGATATAGCTATAGTCTATGTTAAATCATGCTATTTTAACATGATACAAGATATAACCATGTATATCAAATGACTTCGGGCTGCAGGCATATCTCAGGGCACAAAAAACCCAGCGATTAAGCCGGGTTTTATTTTTTAGAGAGTTTATCGAATCATCCCCGCAGCAACCGTCTCATTCGTTGCTTCATCGACTAGAATCAATGATCCTGTCACACGGTTTTGGTTGTATTCGTCTGCGAAGATGGGCTTGGTTGAGCGAATCTTTACGCGTGCGATATCATTCATTTTAATGTCCTTATCCTCTTCCAGCCTATGGAGCGTGTTGATGTCCATTTTGTACTGGATCTCGGTAATCATTGCGCGTGCATCAGCGGTAGTCTGCTTAAGGACATATTTCGCACGTGGACGCGGCGGTGTGGCATTGAGCCAGCAGAGCATCACATCTAAATCTTGTTGCCCGTCCGGGCGATTTTCACTGCGCACGAGCATATCTCCACGGCTGATGTCGATATCATCTTCTAAAGTGATAGTGACGGACATAGGCGGAAAGGCTTCGTCCAGCTCTCCAGTGAGGGTGTGAATGCCTGAAATGATGCTTTCTAATCCGGAAGGCAGCGCAACGACTTTATCTCCTTTTTTGAATATCCCGCCTGCAACGCGGCCTGCATAGCCTCTGAAATCATGGTATTCGTCGGTGTGGGGACGGATGACCGTTTGAACAGGGAAGCGGCAATCACGTAGGTTGTAGTCTGCAGAGATGTGCACGGTTTCCAGGTTGTGAAGCAGTGTGCCCCCTTCGTACCAGGTCATGTGCTCACTGCGGGTGACGACATTGTCGCCGTGAAGGGCGGACATAGGGATGAATCGGACATCCTGAACATTGAGTTTTGCAGCGAAGTCCGTGTATTCCTTAACCACTCTATCGTAAGCTTCTTGGCTGTAATCTACTAGGTCCATCTTGTTGATACACACGAAGACGTGTGGGATTTGCAAGAGGGAAGCAATGAAGGTGTGGCGTTTGGTTTGTTCGATTACGCCTTTGCGTGCATCCACGAGGATGAGGGCAAGGTTGGCGGTAGAAGCACCGGTAACCATGTTTCGGGTGTACTGTACGTGTCCTGGGGTATCTGCAATGATGAATTTACGCTTTGGCGTAGCGAAGTAGCGGTAGGCAACGTCAATTGTGATGCCCTGCTCGCGTTCGTCTTTAAGACCGTCTGTGAAGAGGCTGAGGTCGACGTGATCTAGACCTCTTTTTGCGGAGGTTTGTTCGATCTGAGCGACTTGGTCCTCGAAGATGCTTTTGCTGTCGTAAAGGAGTCGGCCGATCAATGTTGATTTTCCATCGTCTACACTACCGGCAGTAGTGAAGCGAAGGAGTTCCATATTGAGGTAGGAATTGGTATCGAATGTGTTTTCCATCTGGATTTTTTGTGCTTTGATGGTTAGAAGTATCCCTGACGCTTGCGGTCTTCCATGGCGCTTTCACTGCGCTTGTCGTCCTCACGGTTACCGCGTTCTGTTTGACGCGAAGAGGCGACTTCCTGAACGATTTTTTCTAGGGTATCTGCATCGCTTTCCTGTCCGCCGGTGATAGTGATATCCCCTAGGGTACGGAAGCGAACCATTTTCATTTGTGGCGTATCACCTTCACGTAAAGTGATGTGTTCACTTACTGGGAGCCATGAACCGTTGCGCCAGATCACATTGCGCTCTTTCGCAAAGTAGAGTTCTGGGATCGCAATGTTTTCCTGGAGTATGTATTGCCAGACGTCCATTTCTGTCCAGTTGGATATAGGGAACACACGGAAGTTCTCTCCCATGCGCTTCTTACCGTTGAATAGGTTCCAGAGCTCTGGACGCTGGTTTTTAGGATCCCACTGACCAAAGTCATCGCGGTGCGAGAAGAAGCGCTCTTTTGCACGTGCTTTTTCCTCATCACGACGGGCACCACCCATACAAGCATCAAAGTTGTTGCGCTCGATGGTATCGAGCAGGGTAGTGGTTTGAAGTGCGTTTCTTGAGGCGTTGATTCCGGTTTCTTCTGCAACTGCGCCTTCATCGATGGATTCCTGGACGGAACCGACGACTAACTGGACCCCAAGGTCTTTGATGAGCTGGTTTCTAAAGGCCATCGTCTCGGGGAAATTATGTCCCGTATCGATATGTACGAACGGGAAAGGAATCTTAGCTGGCCAGAAAGCTTTGCGGGCTAAATGAGCCACGACAATGCTGTCCTTACCGCCAGAGAAAAGGATGGCTGGATTATCAAATTGGGCGTAGACTTCTCTTATGACATAGATCGCCTCTGCCTCGAGCTCCTGTAAATGTGTTAGCGAATAGCTACTCATCGTCACCTGTTATTTTAGGTATTATATATGCAACGACCATCGCGGCCGCTTCTTCTATACTCATCTTGTGTGTGGGAACGTCCAATTCTGGATTCCCTGGCGCCTCAAACGGCGCGCTAATTCCTGTAAAATTACTGATCTCACCTGCCCGTGCTTTCGCATACAGCCCCTTTACATCGCGCTGCTCACAAACTTCCAGCGGCGTGCTAATGAAAATCTCAGAGAAAACTCCTTGTGTAACGGCGCGGACAAAGTCGCGGTCTTTTTGATAGGGACTTACAAAGGCACTCAGCACGACCAATCCGGCCTCTTTCATCAACCCACTCACGTGCGCAATACGGCGGATGTTCTCCTCACGACTTTCAGCGCTAAAATCGAGATCGCTGTTTAGTCCAGTGCGCACATTATCTCCATCAAGGATGTAGGTGCGAATACCCCGCTCGTACAGTGCACGTTCTACTGCGGAAGCCACCGTACTCTTCCCGCTACCACTCAAACCTGTGAACCACAAAACATGTCCTTTATGACCGTTTTGCTGTTCGCGATCCGCTCTGGAGACTGCGTGCTGGTGAGGAATAATGTGGAGTTTTTCAGCCACGATGGGGTGTAAACGCTTGGTTAGACGCGCAATTTCCGATTTCCGTGGACTAATTCCTAATGTAACCTATAATAAAACCCACAACGCTGCAGCGCTGTAAACCAGCAAAACAGGTAATCCCAATTTCATGAAATCTTGGTTGGAATAATTACCCGGGCCCATGATCATGAGGTGGGTTTGGTAGCTCGAGGGGGTGAGGAAACTTCCGCTCGCGCCAAAAGCTACAGGAAGGAATACTTCGAGATGTCCTAGCTGGTAATGTTGCATCATCGCTGCGGCGATCGGGAAAGCGATGGCGACGGCGGAGACGTTGGTCATGAAATTGGTCAATAACAGGGTTAGAAGGAACAATAATACAATACCGGCAGAGGCATCCAACGGCAAGGTGATTTGTTCAATAAAGAAGCCTGCGTGACCGCCTTCTACAACCGCGCTACCAAAGGCGACTGAAAGAATAAGTAAGGCTTAAAGTTCCAGATTGAATTCGCGCTTTAACTTTTCTGCGTGAGTAATGCCGCAGGCAATTCCTAGGAGTAGCATAAGTCCTACTGAGAGTAATAATGACCAATGTAAAAAGAGTGCACCGCCTACAATGATAAGTAGACCAGGAAGAAAGTATTGTCCTCGGCCTTTTGGGGATGTGGAGTTGCGTTTGTGCTGGTTGATGGTGATGAGCGGGGTTTCGCGTTCGTTGCGTGTGGTGAAATTAATCCCAGCAGAGAGCAGTAGAAGGTCGCCGGCCTGCAAGGCAATGCGACCAATCTTGCCTTTAATGGGCTGACCTCCGCGTTGCACTCCAACAATAACGGCGTCGTAACGTGCTCGGAAATTAGTTTGTTTTAAAGGTCTGCCGATCAGGTCACTGTTGTTAGGGACTAGGACTTCAATAAGATCCTGGCGTGCATCGACTTCAAACTTCTCCTCGACGGTTTTTAGTCCTTTTGGAAAGAGATCTAATAAGCCGTTGACTTCTTCAAGCGCGCCAGTGAAAAACAGGGTGTCATTCGCCTCTAAGGTCATCTTCGGAGTAACGGGAGAAATGAACTCACCGTTTCTGTAAATCTCTGCGAGAAAAAGGTCGTTTAGGTTGCGAAGTCCCGCGGATTTTACTGTTTTACCTTCCATGGTACCTCCTGGTATGACCTTAAGTTCAGTCGTGTATTGACGCTCTTCGTTTTTAGCCGCGTTTGTACCTTCAGTAGTCTTTTTCAGTATTGTGGGAGCAAGGAGTACGGTAGTAAGTAAAACGGCCCCGGTAACGTAGAGTCCTGGAATTAGAAAGTCCCAAAATTTAAATCCTTCAATCCCGTTTTCGATCATGAGACCGTTCAGTACGAGATTCGTCGAAGTACCGATCAGGGTGATCGTGCCACCAGCGACAGCCGCAAATGAAAGCGGCATGAGGTAATTCCCAATGGGCCAGTTATGCTCCTTCGCTTTTGACCTTAAAATAGGAATCAAAAGCGCCACCACCGGGGTATTATTAATGAACCCACTCAAGGCGGCCGTGACGAGTCCGGTCCGGATCATAAATCCTTTAGATGATTTTCCCAGCAAATCACCAATTCTATGAAAGGGCAGCGTCTTTTTCAATACACCTGTGAGCGCAATGAGTGCCATCACCGTGAGGATAGATGGATTTACGACTGTCGCGTAGATGTGTTTGATGCCCATAAATCCGGATAGAACTAGCGCCATAACCACTGAAGCGAAGACATGCATCGCTTTGAACCGGCCCCAGAGGAGGCCGATGACAATCAAGAAAAAAGCCACTACATAGATGTAATGGCTCATTTCAGGTGTATGGTTAAAGAGTTGTATCAATCTAGTCTACCATGTATTTGTTCCACACTTTTTTCACGGGGTTAAAGAACGTCCGTGAGAACGAGCGCCAAAAAATACGCAATTGGGTTGAACGATG
>Ga0206126_10001918_pt1 | contig 23929 bp, 36 predicted proteins | sample Helgoland_Spring_5_FD_148621 | JGI IMG/M metagenome (GOLD analysis project Ga0206126, IMG submission 148621) | Pelagic subsurface seawater microbial communities from Kabeltonne, Helgoland, North Sea - Helgoland_Spring_Bloom_20160412_1 | ecosystem: Environmental > Aquatic > Marine > Epipelagic ...
TCCTAATGGGCAAGCATTTCCTTGCTGTCTCGCTGATAGTCACCACCCAATTGGTCATTTACATAAAAATACTGTCAAAGAAGTATGGAACGATACACCATATAAAACCATGCGTAAGAACATGCTTGAAGAAAAGAGCTGTAAAGAATGTACTAAATGTTATGAACAAGAAGACATGGGTTTCGTTAGTATGCGTAATTCATCAAACAAAAATTTCGGAAACAACATTGGTATAGTAGATCAAACTCTAGAAGATGGCACGTTTGAAGACTTCAAATTGCGTTACTATGATATTAGATTTAGTAATTTGTGCAATATGAGCTGTAGAACCTGTGGCGGTTGGTTTTCAAGTAGTTGGCACGATGAAGAAACAGCATTATATGGTAAGCGTGAGTATCCTAAGTTTATGTTTGCTGGCAAAGACAAAGAAGATATGTGGAATCAATTACAAGAACATATCCCTTACCTGGAACAAGTATACTTTGCTGGTGGCGAACCTTTGATAATGGAAGAACACTATCGCTTGTTAGATGAACTAGAAAGACAAGAGTTATTTGATGTTAGATTAATGTATAACACTAACTTTAGTAAACTGAAACTAAAAACAAAACATGTGTTTGATTACTGGCAGAGATTTAATAATGTATCAGTAGGTGCCAGTTTAGATGCTCTAGGTGCAAGAGCAGAGTACATGCGTAAAGGTACAGTGTGGGAAGAAACTGTAGCTAACAGAGAACGGATGTTACAGGAGTGTCCAGATGTTGATTTTTATGTCAGTGCCACAGTAAGTTTGTATAATGCTTTACACGTCATGGACTTCCATCGCGACTGGGTTGAACGTGGATTGATCAAAGCACAGGATTGGAATATTAATATCTTACAAGGTCCTGACAGAGACAGGATTGATGTGCTACCAAAGATTTATAAAGAACAAGTAAAAGAAAAGATACTAGAACACATTGAATGGTTACGTCCACAGGATCATTTAAATCGTGCCGTTGTTGGTTACGAAGCCATGGTTAAATATATGGAACAAGATAATAAAGATTGGTTATTACACGAATTTGTAAAAGTTAATGATAAACATGACAAATTTAGAAATGAAAAATTTGAAGAAGTGTTTCCTGAATACAAGGAGTTAAGAACATATGTCTCTACCTAAGAAGATATGTATGCTACCTTGGATTAGTATCGAAACATCACCCACTGGTACAGCACGCCCTTGCTGTCTGGCTAAAGATGAAATAACAAAACCTAACGGTGAAAAATATAAGTTAAAAGAAAATACACTAGAAGAAATTTATCATTCGGACTATATGAAAAATCTAAGACAAGAGTTTTTAGACGGAAATAAACCTGAAACTTGTCAACGCTGTTGGGACGAAGAAGCCGCAGGGCGTACCAGCAAACGTGTTAACAGTCAACTACGTCTAGGACAACACTACAAGAAGATTGATTTTCATAATACTGATCCTAATCAACTCTGGTTTTTAGATCTTAAACTAGGAAACATATGTAATTTAAAATGTCGCATATGTGGCAGTTGGTCAAGTTCAAAGTGGGCTAAAGAAGAAGTAGCATATGTTGACAAGATATGGAAAGACGATCCCAACTATAGAAGGAAAGAACATCTGGCATTTACATATCTTAAAGATGGTGCTTGGCCTCGTGAAAGCAATGACTTTTGGGACAACTTAAAAACACTACTGCCTAATATCAAATATTTTGAATTTACAGGCGGAGAACCTTTCTTAATCAAACAACATTTTGATCTACTAGAATACGCTGTTGAAAAAGGCTATAGTGAAAACATTGAGATACATTACAATACCAATGGCACGCAGTTCCCCGAGTCTGCAGAGTTGTGGGACAATTTCAAACATGTAGAGATAGCATTTAGTATTGATAATACAAACGAACGTTTTGAGTATGAACGTTATGGTGCCAATTGGCTAGAAGTACAAGAGAATATTAAAAAGTTTACAGCTATGCGTAGTAGGAAGATTTCAACACAGCTCTGTACTACAATGAATATACAGAACGTCTACTATCTGCCAGAGCTATGTGAATGGATTAACACACAGCAATTTGATTTCTTGTTCTTTAATATGTTGCACGATCCTTGGCACATGTGCGTCAGTAAGATGACTCCGCAAGCACAGAAATTAGTTATAGATAGATTGACTAATCATAACTTTGATCCTAGACACAAGATAGAAGTTATGCGTATAGTTAAGTTTATTGAACAAGGTGAGGGAAGTGACGGAACAGAATTCTTAAGACAGATGCAGAGGACCGATGATTATAGAGAACAAAGTTTCATTGACACACATCAAGAGATAGCTGAGGCAATGGGCTATGAGTAATATAGCATTAGGATGTAGCCATACCTACGGCGTAGGAGTAGAAAAAGATGAAGCTTGGCCTAGCCTACTTGGGCTAGTAAATTATGGAGTTCCTGGTTGTAGTACTGATTTAATTGTTCGCACCCTGCCTAAGATTTTAGAGAAAGAACAACCAGACATTGTGTATATACTTTGGCCTGATTGGACAAGATTTGAATATCGTAAAGATGGAGAATGGAATCAATCACATCCAACAGACAGCAACAGAATTGATTTTATGGAAAGCCACCCAGAAGAATGGCTACGAGAAAATTTTAAACGGCAGGTAGTACGAGTAAATGAATTGTGTAAAGGTATAAAAATTAACGCAATGACATTAGATGAATTGACCCCTTTCATTGACAATGCTGATATGTGGCCACTCAGTAAATTAGGGCACCACTATGCTCCTGAATGGCACCAATGGGTGGCAGAGATATTTGAGAAATTGAATGAAGCAACCTAAAAACAGACCAGAAACGCTATGTATGGCTCCGTGGACTCATACTTATCTAAGCCCACAGACTGAACGTAGAATGTGCTGTGCCTCACGAGAAGATGCACAATCATTTGAACAGTATATAGATACCAAAGAAGGTTCAGGCAAATACCAACCAATCACTTTAGAAAAACATTGGAATTCAGACCATATGAAATCAGTGCGTAAACGCATGATGGCTGGAGAAACCTTAAAGGAATGTGCCGTATGTAACGATAAACTACTAAACACAGACGTTTACCGTAGTTATTTTAACCAAATGTTTGGCCATAAGTATAATAGTATATGGGACACCACAGATGATACAGGCTACACCACAACAAAGCCTGTAAGCTGGGATTATAGATTCAGCAATCTCTGTAACTTTAAGTGTCGCACATGCGGTGACATGTTGTCAAGTGCATGGGAGTCAGAGCAAAGACAGCATAACACTATCAATTGGGATAATCCTAAAAACAACTGGATGAAACCCGACATTAGGAAACAGATATCTAAGTTTCAGGACAATCAAATTGAGAAAGAGTTTGCAGATGCTGTGGAATCTCATCAAATTGAGGAAGTATATTGGGTTGGTGGTGAGCCATTGATGTACGATCAACACTGGAGATACATGAAACGTATCGTTGATTTAGGAGATGGGAAAAATGTTTATGCTAGATACAACACAAATCTTAGTCGCATCAATTATCGCGGTGTCAATCTCTATACTGATATTCTATCTAGGCTACAAGACTGGCAAATATGTGCAAGCCTTGATGGTACAGGAAGAATTGGAGAATATATCAGGACAGGTCTCAACTATCAAACGTGGGTTGAAAACTTTAAGGAAGGTCTTAAGGGAGTTACTAACGATCGTCAAATGAGAATAGACTTTACACTTACCTTACCGGGTATGTTTGAAGTTAAAGAGATGGACAAGCTAGCTTATAATTTAGATAGTGAGATATTGGCCAAAGTAATATTCAGTTTCACACCAGATATCATTATGAGTCCGTTAGCACTACCAAGGAAACTATTAGAAGAGTGGATTGATGATATATTAGAATCTAAGCTATGTAAACCTGTACTGATAGATATGCTTACTCAACTAAAAACAAGACCTACGTTTGAAGAACAATGGCCTGATACTTACCAAGAAAGTCTTGCAAAAGGCAAGCGTCGTGTGTTACAATTAGAGAGTATACGTAAAGATGAATTTACTCTATCAAATATTTTAGAATCAAGGAAAGACATACATGATTGGTATCAATCAATCTAAAGTTACAGTCACACTGAGGAATCCATTAGACTACAAAGATCTAATGTCCTACGATATCTTAGTCTACGATAATATTCTAGCACAAGATTGGATGAGAGCTCTCAAAGAGATATTACTCAATGATAATCAGATAGAAAAAAACTTTTGTTTCTTGGGATTTCCTGATACTGCACGAGATATTAACTACCTTTCACAGGAACTAAACCAATCAATAATCACTATCAATCAATTCTTCGACGATTATGAAATTACAGAAATATATACACCCGAAACACTACGCAATGGTTTAGATCCTAATCAAGATCTAATGAACAAGTTACATAATCATTTTGAAATACTACAAGGTACAGTAGAGAATCTTAGCGAATACTACAGGCGTGCAGACTACGATACTAAGTTTGCTATAAGACAGTTAAATAATATCTGTCATGAGCTAGAAAGCCTAATGTTAAGCCTACGTAAAAAAGTTAATAGTCCTGGCTGGGTACGTAGCAGTCAAATAAACACATTCTTACAATGTCCTAGATACGAATTAACCGACGAACATAGAGAACTTTTCTTAGAAAACGGATATGATAGAGAATTTGGCGGTGTTTATATGCATTGGAGTCAAATAGGTAAAACACTGTTTGAAGTATTCAATGACGAAGGTGCTCCAGAACTAACAGATTCAGTATGCGATGCTATTACACACTTACAATATTATAGTGGTGAATTTGATGTAGAGTGGGGAAATAGTGTTATACTAGGGGATCCTAATGTACCTTGGCATAATCAGGAACAAGAACAATTCCACAAGTGGCTAGTTAAAAACAATCTAGATCCTAAGGATACTAAATTAAGTTTAGGTTACTTGCCACTAGGTATGATAGACACATTGCCATTCGGAACACATGATCCTGTTCGTATAAGAGAAATACTAGGACGTTACCTTGATGTCTATAAAATTGAAGTCGACGGAGTGTCGAATACTTTTGAATACTGCTGGACTGATAATGATTACAAGCAACAACAAATTAATAGGATGATTCCAGGATATGATTTTAGTAGCAGGGGGTGATAGTTTTGTTTGGGGTAGTGAGTTAGGAGACTGCAACCATGATCATGTTGAGACTCTTGGTAGTTCTGGTGGACATAGTAGTCTTACATTTCCAGCTATTTTAGGACAAGACTACGAATACCAATGTTGTGCTTATCCAGGAAATGGTAATGATACTATTGCTAGAAATGTTATTATAGCATGCGAAAAAAATAAAGAACAAAATCAAGCACAAGTAGTTTCAGTGACATGGACTTTCCCAGGGAGATACGAATTTCATGTAGAAACTAGTCAAGGTGCTAAATGGGAAACTATCAATTCATGGACAGTAGGTAAGAAATATACTGAAGAATCTGATCAACATTTAAATGAATTTGTCGAACAATTTAACGAACATGCTGAAAGTCTGGGTATAGTAAAATTTGCTAAATCTTATTTTGCTAATGTTGGACATCTAGAGTATTGGGAAACTTATACTGCTATTAAAGAAATAGTATATTTGCAAAATTATCTCAAAGCAAATAATATTCAGTATCTATTTACATGTGCAGATGTTGGGTTTCTTAATAATCACACAATAAAAAATGCAGATGATACTATACGTTCGTTGTATAATCAAATTGATTTTGACAGTTGGTTCTTGTTTCCTAAAGGTAGCAGAGCAAACGAAACCACAGTACCAAGAGGTTTTTACCAATGGGCATTGGAAAATAAGTATAGTATAGGTCCGATGAATCACCCGCTAGAGAAAGCACATCGAGATGCCGCTCTATTAATAAAGGATAAATTTAATGAATTGGTTCAAAAAAATAATTAATCGAATAAAGATGGAACTTCGATATCGTAAAAAGTTAAAAGAACTTAAAAAACGAGATCCGTTTATCTATAAATGAAATTACTAACAGTAGGAGATAGTTTTACTTACGGTGAAGAGCTAGTAGATATAAACAATGCTTGGCCTTACCTACTAGGTAAACAGATAGACTACGAAGTTACTAATCTAGGAAGTCCAGGATGTAGTAATAACCGTATGATTCGCAATGTAATAGAAAATGCAGACAAGCATGATTTAATTGTCATTGCCTGGAGTCATTTTGCTAGATTAGAAGTATCAGATGAGAATGGTACTTATGATCTTTGGCCAGGTGGGTCGGGAGTATTCTTTACTGGAGAGTTGAAGTATAGGAAAGAATTAATGAACTATGTAAACAGACACCACAATGATGAATATTTGTATAATCAATACACAACTAATATCGTGCTGGTACAAAAATATTTAGAATCTAAAGGCAAGCGTTACATCATGGTAGATACTTTTGGTAATCATCAAGCCAAACAAAGACAGTCTAATGGTTTGATCAGTCAAGTAAACGATCAGTATTATATTGGGTGGCCAACAGAAAGCATGATGGAATGGACCTATAAAACACCACAAGGTCCAGCAGGACATTTTTTAGAAGAAGGACATCAAAAAGTAGCAGAAAAAATCAATGAATATATTAGGAATATCGGCTGGGTTTCATGATGCTGGCATGAGTTGTGTGAGTGATGGTGAAATTTTGTTTGCCGCACACAGCGAACGTTACAGTAGACAAAAACATGATAGCAAACTGTGCAGTGAAATGCTGTTCGATTGTTTGTCACGAACCGGCTTACCTAATGTTATTGCTTATTACGAAAGACCCTGGGTCAAAAAAACTAGACAACTGTATGCAGGACAATGGAACTCTTTATGGTCAGATTGGTCAGTACGTAGCATGATCAATGAGATTGATCTAGAAGGGGTATTAAAACATGTACCCATAAAAACTTATAATCATCACTTGTCACATGCGGCCGCTGGCTTTCAAACATCACCATACAAAGACAGCACAGTTGTAGTCATTGATGCCATTGGGGAATGGGACACTATTAGTATATGGGACGCAAGATACGACAGCAAAGGGCAAGCAACATATAAAAAATTATGGGGGCAAAAGTATCCACATTCAATTGGGTTAATGTATTCAGCGTTTACTAAAGAAGTTGGACTACGTCCTTTAGATGAAGAATACATTTTAATGGGCATGGCCGCATACGGGCAAAGTCATTTTAAAGACGCATTTAAAACAGTGTTATTAGATGAACCCACCAGTTTAACATTTAGACATAATCTACATCTTGGGTTACCAGATGGTGGTAAAGGTGGCTATGGAGAAAACTTTGATGTAGCCGCTGGAGCACAAGAACTAGTAGAAGAACTTATCAATGAAGTAATACGCATATCTAAAAAATTAGGTATAAGCAAGAACTTAACTTATATGGGTGGGGTGGCTCTAAATTGTTCAGCCAATAGAGACCTAGGACAGTATTATGATAATATTTGGATTATGCCCAATCCTGGAGATGCTGGTTCAAGTTTAGGTGCCGCGGCATTAACATACGGAAAACAATTAAATTGGAAAGATGCTTATTTAGGATATGATATCAAAGGTGAATACCCAGTTAAAGATTTGTTAACAGAATTATTAGAAAACAAGATAGTAGGTGTTGCTAACGGACCTGCAGAGTTTGGTCCTAGAGCTTTAGGCAACAGAAGTTTACTAGCGGATCCAAGAGGACCTGAAGTAAAAGACAAGGTAAATGAAATCAAACGTAGACAAAAGTTCAGACCGTTTGCTCCTGTTATTTTAGAAGAATATGCCAACGACTATTTTCAAATGCCTTCAGGTTTTCCTACTAGCGATTATATGCAGGTAACAGCATTATGTAATCGTCCTAAACAGTTCCCAGCAATTATCCATCACGATGGAACTAGTCGTGTACAAACAGTACCTAAAAATTCACGCAGTGGTATAAGACAATTACTAGAAGCTTGGCATGTATGGACAGGATGTCCTATGTTACTTAATACTAGCCTTAATATTAGAGGAGAACCAATGGTAAACAGTCGCAGTGACGCAGAAAGATTCCAAGAACATTATGGTATTCGTGTGTTATGAAAATATTAATATGCGGATTACCAGGAAGTGGTAAAACAACTTTAGCAAAACCATTTGCTGAACTACTAGGTGGTGTTTGGCTAAATGCTGATAGTATTAGAAAACAATATGATGATTGGGACTTTAGTGATGAGGGTAGATTACGTCAAGCTGAACGAATGCGTTTACTAGCAGACGGGGTTGAACTAGCAGGTAAAGTCGCTGTGTGTGATTTTGTTTGCCCTACAGAACAAACACGACAAGCACTCAATGCTGATTATATAGTATGGATGGATACTATCAAGGAAGGACGTTTTGATGATACTAATTTAATATTTAAAAATCCTGATGTTGTTGACTATCGTGTAAGTGCTTGGTTTGACGACACTGATAAAGAATTAGTTAAAGTAGTATCAAACTATATAGAGAAAAGTAAATAATGTACGACATATTCATCATGGATATGGGCGGTCACGACGACAATGTTAAGAGTCTTGTACAACGTTTCCCCCACGCTAAGGTGGTAAGATACTACGATAATCATTTAGACACTGTAAAACGCTGTATTTCACGTTGTAGAACCACATGTGCTTGGGTGCTAACTAGTTGTTGTGACTATGCTAACTTTGATTTTGACTATCGACCTATACATCATCAAGCCTATCAAATACACTGTTGGGCTAGCGGCAATCAACAGTTCGGCGACACATTTCTGGTACCAAAAGATGAGTTCTTAAAGCAACAAGATATAGAACTGTTAGAATGGTATAAAGACATTAATTGGCACCAAGATGGTGTTCCAAGACTAGCTTGGCCTGTGTTAGAGTGCGAAACAGAAGATATCACCCAGCATTTAAAAGACTGCGAGTTCGATAGCAGTTATGTATGGGTCAATCAACGCACAGACTATGATCCTTCACTGTGGAAAGATAGATGTTTTTACAGTTTTAACAAATCCGGTGATGTATCGTTAGCACCGCGTGAAATTCAGACACATTTAAGCACACAAATCTATGATTATCCATACATTATCAAGCAAAAAGAAGCATTTTTACCTTCTAAAACGTTGGATATTATCTACATCAGCAATGGCGAGATTGAAAGTGATCGTTGGTATGATCATGCAGTATCAACATCGGGTAAAACAATCAAAAGAGTACAAAATGTTAACGGAAGAGATCTTGCGATCAAACAGGCGGCTTATTTGAGTACAACACCATGGTTCTTTACTGTGTGGGCTAAGTTAGAAGTTGACACAGATTTTGATTGGCAATGGCAACCAGATTGTCTACAGCAACCAAAACATTATATATTCCATGCACGTAATCCTGTTAACGGATTACAGTATGGACACATGGCAATGGTAGCCTATAATCGTGAGTTAGTATTAGAAACACGTAAGTGGGGATTAGATTTTACCATGAGTAAATTACATGGTGTTGTTCCTATTGTAAGTGGTACTGCTCACTATAATCGTGATCCATTGATGACTTGGCGTACAGCATTTCGTGAAGTAATTAAGTTAAAACAAGACAGTGAAACAGGAAACGTCGAAAGTTTACACAGATTACAAACTTGGTTAACTAAAGCCGTCGGTGAAAATGCAGAATGGAGTCTACGTGGTGCAAAAGATGCCGTTGAATATTATGAAAGCGTCAACGGTATTTTTAATAAGTTAATGTTATCGTTTGATTGGGATTGGTTAAAAAGTTATTACGACGAGCGTTACTAAATCGTTACTTCCATTCGTGTTCTTTCCACAGTGAAGGATGTTGTTGATACCAAATGTAATATCTTTCTAGTCCCTGTTCAAAATCAATCTGCGGATTATATCCTAAATCTTTAATAGCAAGACTTGAATCAAGACGACCACGTTTAGGAAACGCTAGGTCACGTTGATTTATTTTAATAGTTCCTTTACCTGCGATAGAGATAGAAAGTTCGGCGGCCATTTTCAGTGTCCATAGTTTATCGCTTGAACGTGTTATGTTGTATATTTTATTTCGAGAGTGTTCACTGGTACTGGCTAGTGCGATTCCTTTTGCTGTGTCTTCTACATAAGTGAAATCTAAAACTTCATTGGCACCATTTACCTGTAAGCATTCTCCACGCATTGCTTGAGTTATAAATTTACTAACCACACGATCCTCGACGTCCCATTCACCGTAGACAGCACTTGGACGTACAATGGTATAATCAAAATGCTTGCTATAATCTTCTACTAACTTTTCTCCAGCATACTTTAAGATAGCATAACTGCCACGAGGGTCGCAGACTGCTGTTTCTGTTACATCATTGTCGAAGTCACCATAGACCATTGAGCTTGATATATAAACAAATTTTTTAATTGTATATCTCTTACTGGCTTCTAACAAATTCATTAGGCCCGATGACATCACATCACTTGCTAGTACAGGATTTTGATTTGCTATCTTTTGTCTTGGAAAACTTGCTAGGTGTATGACTACATCTGGATTGAATTTCTTAAACACAGTATTAACAGCAGGGTCTCTGATATCTCCGATGTTTTGTTCACAGTCGACTCGTTTAAGTCTGTGATTGGTAAGATAAACTATTTCCTGCTCTGGAATAATTCCATACCCAGTCAAGCTATCCAAGATTGAACATTGATGTCCTTGTTGTTCAAGTTCGCGGACTACATTGTGTCCAATGAATCCAGCACCACCTGTAACTAATACTTTCATTTATCGTTTCGTAACCCCCGTTTTTCGATTGCATCAAAATCATAATCAACCTTGCTATAATCAACATCAAAAGCATCAAAAGTTATTTGTTGAATATAAATTTTATCTTTATACTTAATTAAATCAATTAACATATCAGCAACTTCATCTGGAGTCATCTTATTTTTGCTAATAAAAAATTCAGCGGAATCGGTGTCAACAAACCCACAAAAAATATTCATTATCCTGGGTGATGCTTTAAACAATGTTTGGGATATAAGATTGTTCTGAGACTGTTTATCCCAATAATAGTCTGCAAAAAAATTCTGAATGTGTGCTGGCTGTGTTAGTACCTTTGGACTATGTACCGGTGGTGCTAGTGCAACCTTACTATTTAAATTAACTATTAATTTATTTGTATCGGTCCACTGCGGAATTAATTTCGCTAAGATTTCAGTTTGTGCTGGTCCTGCATAAGCATTATTAAAAAAAATATCGTAATCTACTATTTCGCCGATTATAGAATCTTGAATAATTGGATCAGTTATATCATACCCGTTGCTACGACTAAATCCCTTAACCGTATGACCGTTATTTTCAAGTTTCTCTAATAGAGATTTACCAATCCCTTTACTATGACCTGTTATACCTATTTTCATCTATCTACCTCGACCAGCCGCTTTTTTACTAGGCCTATTACTAGTTACTTGATTTTTACCTTCAGAGTTTCCTTTACTACCACTAGTATTCTTTCCACCTGTTTTTTCCTGTACTAGCTTTTTCTTTTTGTCCAATGCCTGTTTTAACCATTGATTACTCATTGTGTTCTCCTTATTCTCAATCTTGTGTTTTTACGAAAGGTTTAAGATTAGGCCCAACCCATCCTTCAGGTTTAAGAACTTTGCCATCTTCACGTTTTGTAACTTTGCCTGTATTAGGATCAATCTTAGCAAAGTTTGTGTCCATTACTTCTTTCCAAGCACCTTGCCCATCAAAGCCACCTGCTCTAATAGCACCCATAGTAACAACTAAGATATCTACTAGTGCATCTAACTGCTCTACACGATCTTGTGCCATCAATGCTTCAGCAAGTTCTCCAATTTCTTCATTGATAAGACCTAAATACATTTGATAGTTTTGATCGTTTGCTGGTTGATCGCATGCTTCAGCGAATCGATTAATGTCATTAAATACATCAGTCATTGTTTGGGTCCTCTTTACAATTTGAAAAGTCACTTATAAGTTGTAGTAAACGTTTACGTGTCGCTTCGTCATCGATACTGTAAATTGCTGTACGTAAGTTTACAAGAAATGCTTGTAGTTTCATTGATAATATCTCCTATACCGCCATAGGGGCTTTTATTGAATCCATTGGATTGTAGTTGTCTAATCTAAAGTCTGTCATAGTAAATTCGTTGATGTTTTTAATCTTAGTATTCATAATCAATGTCGGAGCAGGTAATGGTTCACGTTGGAGTTGTTCTTTTACCTGCCCTAAATGGTTCAAATATATGTGAGCGTCTCCTAACACGTGAACGAGTTCGCCTACTCTAAGGTCACACACCTGTGCAATCATGTGTGTGAATAAGGCATAAGATGCTATGTTAAAAGGTACTCCTAAAAACATATCACAGGATCGCTGATATATTTGACACGACAACTTTTGATCACTGCTAACATAAAATTGTGCAAAGCAATGACATGGCGGTAAAGCCATTTGATCTAATTCGCCTGGATTCCACGCAGTTAAGATATGTCTGCGGCTTTCAGGATTTGATTTTATTGATTCTATTAGTTCTTGTAGTTGATCTATAACCAAACGATCAGTTTCCCACTCTCTCCATTGCTTGCCGTACACAGGCCCTAGGTCATTGCTACCAAAGTCTTTGGCATTAGCTGTCCATATAGTTTTCTTTTCTGGGTCTCTAGTGCCGTGTAGTATTTCTGCTAGTCTACGTTCGTCTGTTGACCCTTCTATAAACCACAATAGTTCACTTAAACAACTTTTGAATGCTAATTTTTTTGTGGTTACTGCTGGGAATGATTTAGATAGATCATAGCGTTGTTGCATGCCAAATACTGACAATGTACCCACACCCGTTCTATCAGTACGAGTTTCACCGTTGTCTAAGATATGTTGTAAAGAATCGAGGTAGGTTTTCATAGTATTAGTATACTAAAGATCTGTCATCCTGTCAATTAAAAGATATTCGATTCCATGTTTCGTAGGTACAGTTATGTCCAGGACGTACTGAATAAAGTCTAAAATCTAATAGATATTGCTCTAGATCAATCCGTGTATCACTGAACCAAGCACCTTTTATTCTAGTCAAGTAAACACGCTCAACTATGTTTTGTGTAGCTTCATATATTGATTTACCGCCAATAACAAATACTTTCTTGTCTGGAAATCTTTCTTTTATCTCTGTTACTTCTTGACTGATGTCACCATTGATAGTACGTGCCTGTATAACATTAAGTTTACGATTAGTAACTACAAAATTGACTCTGTTAGGTAATGGATTCGGCATCATTGGGTCGTCCCAAGTGTTACGACCCATGACTACAATTTGATTTTCTGTGTGTTTTTTAAACTGATGTAAATCTTCGCTGTTCTTAGGCCACGGCAGTGTTCCTTGATTACCAATACCGCCTTGACTCGTTGATGCTAATATACTACAGATCATAATCCTTTAAGTGCCTTGTCTGTAGCAGGTTGTACTTCATGTTGTACCTTGTCAATATCAACGAAGAAGTCAACATTCTTAATGTAAATATCAAGTTCGTTGAACTTTTCGTCGAGCATTGACTCGATGTCATCTGGATCTTGCCCATCTGATATCAAATCTTTAACATTAATAGTAATTTGAGTTCCATCAACCAATGATACTAATATTTTTTGTAGTATACTTATTGGTACTTCTTTCTTGTCAACTCCGTTAACTATGTCCTGCCAGCTCTTTCTTTTATTGATATTGAGCTTTTTAGCTTTACTGCGTTTACGCGGTTGCTTTGGTTTTTTTGGATTTTCCGACATTTTTAGCCTTTTTTGCTTTTGGTTTTAAAGATTTCGCCTCACTTTTTAAACGTGTTGCTTCTGCTAATAATGTCTTAGCCTGAGCCTCCATCTGTTTAGCTTGTGTTAGGTTCATTTCAGCTAAGTCAGAATCTGATAATGCTTTATCTCGACCAGCAGGTTGATTACCACCAACACTACTATTTACCGGCGGAGGAGTTTGTCTATACGCTTCACCCACCTCACGACCTTGATCTTTATCTGGGTCCGACATTCCACGACCTGCATCAATCTCAGCCATCTTTTTAATAGCTTCATCACCACCTGCCATCTGATCTAAGATTTTATTTAATTCGTCTAAACGAACGCTAGATTTAGCATTAGGTGTTAATATAACTTGTTTAGTTTGTACTTTTTTAAAAAATCCGCCGCCGTGTATTGATCCAAGAAGATTTTGACCATCTGGCATAATATGTCTGAATAAGGCATCAGCTAGCTGTTGTGTTTGCTGTCCTTCTTGACCTTCTACCACTTTCATTACTTCGTCATGTATCATTGAAGGTAGCATGTCGCTATACATAACCAACGCCATGTGATCTTCTCCTGGTACTTTGTTATATGCCACGATAACTTTTTTCTCTCCGTGTCTTCCAATATGTTTTAATATAGCCATTACTTTTTCTCCGTAGTTTTTGCTTGTTCTGGTGCTGGTTGATTTGGTGTTATAGCACCAACACTTGTTAAAAACTTAATTAATTTATTATATAATTCACCAACTTGTGCTAGCTCGTCTGCTTGGAATGCACCTCGTTGAGATGTTAAATTTATTATCTGGGCAACTGTAACTAAGTCTGTTAGTGTTAGTCCTATTGCATTTTCTGGTGTTACATTCTGTTGAGTAGTACTTGGTTTAGCCTTAGGCTTACTTTTTGTAGTAACCTTTGCTTTTGATTTTACTTCTTTTTTTGTAGCCATTTTTATAATTCTCCTTTAGGAACAATTATATTTAACAGCATAGCGATGGATGGAAAAATTTTCTTATGACGGTAAATTTTTATCTAGTGAAGGAAGTACAAGACTAAAGTAGGTAGCTTCGCCATGCAACTCAAAACCTACTATTTGCTTTCGATCAACTTTACCAGAATCTGCAACTACATCAATGTTTCCTACATAAAAACGCCCTCGGAGATTCTCGTAAAGCCAATCTGTTATTTGCTTATTTGTTACTCCAGATAAGTTAATTATAACTTGTTCGAAGTGTGGAGGTAGGTGGGCTAATTCTCTGAGCTGATGTACATTGAGTGGATTTGGAGTACCATCTTTAAGCACTATCTTTTCCTAAATCATAATATGTAGTAATACCAAACGGTGCTTCGATTGTAGTTGATCCGTGTACCACAAACAGTGTATCACAGTAGTTAGGATCGCCCCATGAATCCCATGGGTAACCATCTGTAAACATCACAAACTTTTTAGGTTCGATACCCTCGGATTTCATGTATTCCCAGTTACTGTCAAAGTCAGTACCACCACCACCGATACATTCATAATCTAACAGTTCGTCGATGTTATCTTCTGTGAATATTTGTGGATTATGTACGGCTGTATCGAAGCACCATATATGTAAATTAAAACTACCAAATGCCTCCATGATGCCTTTAACTTCGCTTTTAATGTTATGCAGTGTTTCATCACTCATCGAACCAGATGTATCAATTGAAAGTGCGATGTCAATCTTTTGTTCTAAATCGTTGCCCGGCAGTATAGCATCCATGTGCCATCCTCTACGACTAGGACGGGCAAATGTATAGTCTGCTTTGATAGTACTTAATAACTGCTGTTGTAGCAACTGGTTCCAATTTAATTGTGGCGCAGTTAAATCTTTAATCATTTTCCTTACACCACTAGGCAGATTATCAGCACCCGAGCTTTGTGCGGCTGTCATCACAGCTTCTTTCATTTCGTCTCTGATCTCTTTTCTCTCAGCCGCTGATATTTTCGGCTTAGCACTGCTTTTATCTTTGCCATCTCCATCCCCGTCTTTACCTTCACCGGAATCGCCTTCGCCATTTTCTTCTCCATCCAAATGTTCATCTATTAATTGATCTAATAGATCATCTATATTGATTTTCTCAGCATTTTCGTATAAGTCATCATACACTTCCTCGGCACTCATATTACGATACTTTGTATCAAACAAACCAATTGGAATCTTTTCACCAATACGTTGTTCTACTAGGTCTTGATTTACACAATAGTCGTCAGCTATGTTCCATAACCTAGGATCTCTGTCTCCACGTCTTCCCATATGATCATAGACACAGTGTAACACTTCGTGACCAATAAGAAACTCTAATTGTTTGCTTGGTAATGTTTTAATGAATTCTGAGTTGTAGTAAAACTTACGACCGTCTGTTGCGGCTGTTCCGCACCATGCATCAGCGTTAACGATTTCTAAACGTGTAGCTAAATTACCAAAGAAAGGTGCTTTTAGTAATAGTGCGATACGAGCACCAATGATTTTCTCACGTGCATCAGCATCAGTTTTTGGATCTGTTTTACAGCCTACGAAGTTTTTAAATTCCTCTTTGTTTGCTGTGGTGTCTTTACTCATTGTCGGCTCATTCCTTTATTGTATATATGTATTATACTGTCAATCTAACCAAAAGTCAACTAAAAAGGAGGAAGGATGCCCCAGGTCCAGCTTGTAAGTTAGGAGCAGTTGGACCGATTGAAACACCCTTCCTGTGAACTATGCTACTGCTTGAACGATATACTTACCAAAGCGTTTATGAAACTCATCAAATGATTTTACTTTGTTTGGAATAAATGGCAAGTTGTAAACAGTTAGAGCTACTCTCACTCCCATAACAGTAAGCTCTGTTGTAAAGTTGTCCATCATAAATCTAAAGAAATTATCTACCATGGTATGCCATACTTCATCTTTCTTATCGGTTTTCTTATTATAGGCCTTGAGCTCATAGCACATCGACACAGTCAAAGAATACATAGCTGATACTTCTTTTACTTCTAAAGTCTTTACTTTTCCTTCTAAGATCTCAGTGGGATTAGGCATCTTACCTGCAATCTTTCTATGAGCCATAAACTTAATAGCAGTACCATCTCCAACAGTACCACTTACTAGATCAGTTTCAACATCAGCAGGAAGATCGTCCCCTAATAGATCACTAACAAATGTCCATGAACGAGGCGTAGCAAAAGCACGTGAGCTTGATTTAGGATCAAAATCAAATAAATCCTGTTTAGCAAACGACACGTACCCTACAACATCTTTATGTATATTATTACTAACTGCCCACTTCTGCCACGACTCAAAATCTACTCTCATTTCTAAATGCACAAAACGATTACTTAGTGGTGCTGGCATTTTATAAGTAACACCTTTATCACCTTCTCTATTACCAGCGGCAACAATAACAACGTTGTCTGGAAGTTCGTACTTACCAATACGTCTGTTTAATACTAGCTGATAAGCCGCGGCCTGTACACTAGGAGCCGCTGAGTTCATCTCATCAAAGAATAATACTACGATAGGATATTTTGCGGCTAGCTCTTTGCTTGGAAGATCAATTGGAGGTGCCCAATCCATTAGACCATTGTCTTTGTTATAAAATGGAATACCTCTGATATCTGTTGGATCCATCTGACCTAAACGTAGATCAATCATATGACCTTTCATTTCGTCAGTGATACTTTGCACTAATTCTGATTTACCTATACCTGGAGGCCCCCAAAGAAAGATTGGACGCTTACGATCAAAACATCTACTTATTGCTACTTGTGCTTCTTCACTTGTGACTGTTCTATTCTCTGTTGCTGACATATTTTGCTCCTAACTAAATTTGTCTAAATTTTAACTTACAAAAACAGTATAGCACCAATTTGACTATTTGTCAATCACTCTCTAATGTAACCCGATCGGTGCATCATACACTACAGTCAATCCTTGATCTGACTTTCTCCTCATATATTCAGCCATCATTATTACGCCATTGACAATATGTTCGACTTCTTCCTGGGTTTCTATTGGTTCTCGATCTCCCCAAATAGCTTTTACGATACGTTCTTGTTCTTCAGTCATATTAATCCTCTTTTTCAAATAATTCAAACTGTTCAGGTAAACTATATACTTTTACCATCTCAACCAATGGATCGATAAAGTCTGTTTCAATTAATTCTGGGTCGTCATAGTAATCATAAAAGTCACCAGTGTCACTGTCCTCAATATCACCACTGTTAACTTTTTCCCAAGCTTCTTTCTCAGAGTCTGCCTTGACATATTCGTATTCAGTATAAATTACTCTACGTTCAAATGTATACTCGTTAGCCATTAAAAAATAATAACTCCTTTTAAACTCAAATATACTGCGGACAAATACCATAATAACACAGTTCCAGATCCTACGAATACTATTATAAACCCCAAACTACATTGAGTATCTAAGGCGTCTTCTTTATCTTGTTTACAGTCTCTCATTTTTTAAACCATCTGGTTACCAGATCGATAGCCTGCTGTTTAGTTGTAGTTTCTGAAGAAGTAAGTTCATCTAGTTCCTTTAATAGTTTTTTTCTTTCTTCACTGCTTAACTCCTTCAACCTTGGCATTATCACCTGATCATACCATTCGCGTTGTTCCCTTTCTTTTCTAAGTGTTGTTTCTTTTTCGGTTCCAACAAGATCCCAAACAACAAAAGCCAAAATAAATAAACCAAGCCACTCGTACCAAGTAAAGTTAAATTCCATTATGATATCACCTTACCAGTGAAAACATCAACTACTTCTTCATCACCAAACTCACAACGCATTTCCATTTGTTCTTCTTCTGAGTAACCATGTTTCTCACGCATAGCTTGATAACGTGTAAGAAATTCTGTAGTTTCAATTGAGTTTTGTTTAGTTGAACGCTCAAACATTTCCCAAGTAATTGTACCATCAACTACAGCCATTTCTAAGATGTCTGTTGGAGGAATGTTATTTGATGATATCCAACGAACTTCACCTTTGCTACCAAGTTTCCATTCCTTGTTACCTAACACAGCAACGCCATCACGGTGCCATTCACCTTCTGTTACAGAACCACCTCTAATTGGATCGCCTTTGTAGTTTAATTTTAGTGCAGTAGAGTTGTATTTTTCTTGTAGTATTTCTAGTGTTGGATTTTCAGTTGTGTGTGTCATTTTGTCTGCTCCTAAGTAATAAAAAATGTCTTTTCCTTATTTCTTACTTACAGTATATGACAAATTTAACCAAAAGTCAACCAAAATATTGATTTATTTTAAAAGAATAAGTACCAAGCTAGGACAAGGACAGCTATTTGTGCAGATATTAGTAATACACCAAAAATCCAATGTAAGAATTCCTCCATTAGCCGAACAGATGTCTTGCAACACCGAAGCCGTATATGACAGTCATTAAGATATTAATAGTTATGAGACTCCATTCGTTCCATTTCCAGGCTACCCAAGTCCAACCAAAACCAGCAAGCCATCCAAACCATACGTTTAACGGATATATATCCATAGCACTCATAGCGGCACATCCTACTGCTAGTGCAGTAGATATCCATTTGGTCCACCATATCAGTCTTTCTTCGTAGTCTATAATTTCATTCATAGTGTTTTAGTATATTATCATTTTTCCTGATTGTCAAGATACTGCTGTAGGTTGTTTCCATGTAGTGCCATCATCATTGCTTCACTTTCACCAAACAATACTATAGTTTGTGCATTCAGCAAGTAGTACGGACTAGTGACAAATCTTTCAAGTTGGACAAATGTTTTAGGTCTATACTTTTCTGTTGTTTTAAATTTAAACACAGGCACTTTAGCTTGAATCAACATTCGATATGCCATTTTAGTCAATCGAAGACTGTCTGGATTTACTGGATTAAACCACCAAGTTTTCGGCTCATCTAAGCTGTTGTAGTGCAACTTATCACGTCCTAATGACTGAAATGGATTTAGTATATGATCTTTTTGGAATTTAGTTTGCCAAATAACCTGCAATGACTCGCTAGTTCGTGCCATTTAGGCGACCACTACAGTCCCGCTATTTAATAGCACCACAGTAAACGAGTCACATTTAAATAATGCGTTTAATTTTTTAGCTAGGTTGTGTGCATGCCCAGGATTACTGAATGAAACTTTTTTATATTTTGGCCCAGGATACTGCACTAGGATATTCTGAGTCTTAAGATTGATAGGTTTGCCGTCATAGAAAACTGCCCAAATTCCATCTGAGCTTAAAATTTGATCACTCTTATAGGTTGTTTTGTTTACGTGTTCTAAAAGTACATTGGGTTTAGGTCTTGACATTACTTACTCTCTGATATTAACTACTATTATTTATGCCTATTATCAGAGTATTTAATTAGAAATCGCCACCATCAAAATCCACATTTACTGCTTGATTATCTTCTTTTTGTATGTTAGTAAGGTCGTTGATTTTAGTAAGTAATGCAAAAAGATCACTGTGTATGTTACGTGCATCCGTTGGAGTTAACACTAGTTCTTTAGCGTTAGTCTGATTCATAGCCTTAATTTTCTCGTTAAACTTCTTCAGATGCAGACTTAATTGTTGTTCCATGTAGGGCTCCGTTAGCAATACGCAAATTTTCTTGCATTTCTTCCAATGACTGATATGGACCAGCATAAGCGTATCGATTTAATGTAATTAGTTTTGGGCAGTAACTTTTAACCCACCCATTGTTAAATTTAAGTATATAATATCCAGCACAGAAAAAACTTTTACTTTTTTTCCCTTTAGTAAATACTGGCAATTTTCTAGGAACGTCCCAAAGGATATTTTGTGCTTTGTAGTCACATGGAAATCCGTATATACCATGCGATTCTTTTGGTTTGTTTTTGATGGTTGTTTCTACAACAATGTTGTATCTGTCACTGAGACGTTTTAAACTAGTAAACTGTTCCCTCTCGTCATCGTGCGTGTAAACAACACCTTTTTGGTTAGCTAATATAGTCCCTATTTTATTGCCGTTATCTTCAACTACCCAACATTTATTTTTAACTATTGCTTTTGCTAGTAAGCTCATCTTACCCTCCTTGATATATCGCTGAGTTAGCACCATGCTCTGCACACTCTACTGAATGTACCCAACAACGATTATCTGTTTGTTCTCTAATTAGTTTGTCTGCAAAGTTAAATGCATGTTCTGCAAACTTCTCTGCTCCAACACCATCCATTACCACAATCTCTGCTAGGTCAAACAGTTCAAGTTCTTTAAACTTTTCTAAGAAAGGGTCATTCTTATCAATCGCTGTCTTATGATCGAAGTGATCTTCTAACCATTTCTTAACCTGTTTAAGTCCGCCAAAGTCTACTGCCCAGTTTTTATTATCTAGTTCTGAACATGCAAACGTAAATTTAAATTGTAGACTGTAACCATGTAGTAAATGACAGTGGGAATGGTCAGCATTAGGTTGCCTAAAGCATGCTGATAAGCCAATGTTGTGCCCATATGTTTTTGTTGAATAAAATTTACCCATCTCTTTCTCCTAGTCTAATAAGCGGCAGAGTATTTAAAGAGGGTTGACACTGATAAGTCCTCTGTATTAATATTATATCTTCATTCATAGTCAAAGTCAAGTTCAAAATAAACCCTCAACTACTCGATTTTGTTTTTTCATCATACTAAAATAAAACTTTAATGTATTGAAAGCATCTACATCTGCTCTATGTTGTTCACCATCAAAAGGTATGCGAAACTTTGCCATTGCCTCTAGTAGCCCACCTTTGGGATCTGAATTATTACTAAACATCATAAAGTTAAAAATAGTTTTAAGATCAATTATACGACCACCTAGATGTTCAAATGCTACATTACGTTCTTGGAATTCTTTACGTAGTACACTGACATCATCAAATCCCCATACTACACAGTTTAACCAAGGTTTATGTACTTGTATTAACTTTTCAAGTTCTTGTGCTATGTATTCGTGACTATAACTTTCGGTACGAATATCGTGATCAGTGATACCTGTTAATCTTGTTATGTAAGGGTCAATGGGTTCTTTTGGATCCACATACCATTTGGTTGTTACATAGTTTTCGGGGTTTTGACAAGCATTGCCAATAGCAACACCTACTTGTATAATCTTATTGCTAGGTTGATTTAATTCTAAATCGATTGATATAAAGTTTTGTTTATTCACACCATTTCTAAATCTGGATAGCTAGCACTCATCCAGTGAGCCATAGCGGCCGCATTATCTCCCAATTTAACTAAATTATATTTTCCACAGAACTTAAGAAACTGTGCTCCAATCATTTGTTTTTGCTTGACGTTCATTCCTTGAGCTATAGTTTCGGCTATCTGTACTTTAACCTCTTCAGGCTGTGCTGTAAGATCTACCAGAGTGCAATTACGGTTGTAGTCATCTAGCACACGGTGTTCGACTTCGTTATGATCAACCCATCGCTGTAACATTAAGTTGTTCCAATTAAACCCTTTTTTCTTCTTATCTGCAAATGCTTCTAATAGTCCAACTTTGTTTTTACTTCCTTTCTCTCTAACACCTGGATAAGCTGAAAACACATTATCACTTGAGTCTCCTCTCATACATTTTTTAAACAAGAGATACTCTGGATCTGGTATTACTTTAGGTTCTTTGGTTTTCTTATCTATCACACGCTCACCTTTCTTATTAAAGATACCTTTCAGTGTGTGTAGTTCATCTGATATACCATTATACTGATTAACATTTTCAGCTAGTAACTGATAAAAGTCAGAGTCTGAACTTACAATAACGTGTTCATCCTTAGGATGACTCTGTATCCATCCTGCTATCAAATCATCAGCTTCTAGATTAGGATGTTGTAAAGTAGTACAATTAGTTTTTTCTCTAACAAACTCGTTTATATTATCAAAGGCTTCCCAAAACAGTTTATCTTCTTCAGCTTCTGTTTCTGTTAGTGCTTGTCTAGCCACTGATCTATTCTTTTTGTAAGGTTCATAAAAGTCTTTACGCCATGAACGTCCTTCCAAACAAAATATAACATGATTGGCCTGTTGATCTCTCCAACACTTGTTTATGCTAGCTAGTGTAACATGCATCGCAAAGGCTACTTTTTCTTCTGGACTAGCGGCTCTATAGGCAGAGTGTCTAGCTCTAAAGAATGTGTTTGCAGTGTCTATTAATAAATATTTCAACTAATCTCCGATCTACCATTGCCAAGATCACGTCTGTTTGTCTGTGCTTGACGTACTTCTGGATCTGCTTGTTCTTGTTCATAGTTTTCCATTACTACGTTACGACAGACTGATTGGAACCAGTTGTCAACAATGTCGTTGTCAGTTTTGCCTTGATAACCAGCTTTCATTAATCTAGCTACAAAGATATCGTTCCAATCAAGTTCAAATGCTCCGTCACTAGGATTATCTGGATCAATTTCCATACTAAGAACAGTAATGTAAGGCTCTTTATTTTTATCTGCTAGTTCTTTAGCTGATAGTTTCTTTTTATTTTTCTTAGGGTCTTCTTTTTTGCCTAACATGCTTTTAAGTTTATCTGTTATTCCCATCCTATTTTCTCCCACGGAACTGTTTTATTACCAAAATGTCCATATACACAATTCTCACTATAGTTAGTATACTTGAATAAATCAAATCTGTCAATGATTCCTAATGGTGTTAAATCAATATTAGATCTAATAAATTTTTCTATAGAACGATTATGCCCATTTGATTCTACGTATATTGATGTAGGTTCTTTAACACCAATAGCATAACTTAACTGTATTTGACACCAGTCAGCCATTTCACTAGCTACTACATTTTTTGCTAGCCAACGAGCCATATAGGCCGCAGAACGATCTACTTTAGTTGGATCCTTGCCACTAAATGCACCACCACCATGCGGTGCCCATCCACCATAAGTATCTACGATAATTTTTCTACCTGTTAGTCCTGAATCTCCATCTGGACCACCTACTACAAAGTTGCCAGTAGGATTGAGATGCCATACAGTATCATCATCTACCAGATGCCCTAACACTGATTGTGCAATCAGTTTTGTTTCTTTTCTAGCCTCTTCACAATCTCCTTCAGTG
>Ga0206126_10001920_pt1 | contig 23877 bp, 20 predicted proteins | sample Helgoland_Spring_5_FD_148621 | JGI IMG/M metagenome (GOLD analysis project Ga0206126, IMG submission 148621) | Pelagic subsurface seawater microbial communities from Kabeltonne, Helgoland, North Sea - Helgoland_Spring_Bloom_20160412_1 | ecosystem: Environmental > Aquatic > Marine > Epipelagic ...
GTTGAGCAGCGGCAGAACGACCAGCAGCAGCAGCGGCAGAACGACCAGCGGCAGCAGCACGACCAGCGGCAGCAGCACGACCAGCGGCAGCAGCACGTCTGGTAGATGCTACGCGCTTACTACGCATTTTTTTAGAAGTACGAGAAGTACGAGAAGTACGAGAACGACGAGAACGACGAGGTTTACTTTTGGTTTTCATATTATATAATATAATAATATAAAATAATTTTATTAATATATTAATCACCATACATTTCCATATTTGGAATATAAAAGATTATTTTTTGGAAGATTATATATCAATTTAAATATACTTGTGCGTGAAATAGGAATATTTGCTCTATACTTAGAAAGAGGATGAGGGTTCGACTCTAATAAATATTTAATACTAAATTTTGGATTAAAAGTTCTATATTGAATGCAATATAATATAAAAAATTTTTTGAAATCATTAATCATAATTTCAAAAGGTTCTTTTTTATTATAATAATAAAATAATAGAAGATATATACACATATTTATTCCTGATATATCAGAAAGACTTTCTCCTAAAGTAATATTTATATTATCAACAGATAACCCATCTTTAAGCATAGATTTTTTATATTGTTTTAATATAGATTTTTGTAGATTTTTGTAATATTTAATATCTTTATCCGTCCACCATTTATTTAATTCACCATTTTTATCATATTTTGCCCCATTGTCGTCAAACGCATGTGATATTTCATGTGCTATAGTATATCCAATAAATGCCATATTATATTCAATAGGTCTATTAATATCAATAAAAGGTTTATTAAGATAAGCAAGTGGTATATATATACCATTTTTTAAAGGATTGTAAAAAGCATTTACAATATAACATTGTTCTGAAGCAGGTTTAATTGGATAATTTTGAAAATTTAAATAAGGTATATCAAGAGTAGTAATTTCTGTATGTATTAATCTTGTAAATTCATTTGCTCTCCATTTTGTAAGTAACATCATATTATGCCACAAATCATCATCTTTATAATCAAGTAATGGATCTTCGCGAAGTTTCAACGGATTACCAATAATAATATTTAAAGTATCGAGTTTTTCTAAAGCTTTTAACTTAGTTGATTCTTGCATCCAAGTATTATTCTTAATAATTTGTTCTTGAATTTGAATTAAATTCTTTTTAATGTTCCGAACATATTTAATATTAGAATAATCTTTATAATTATTAATATATAATTTAGATATCAGTGTATTAAAACAATACATATAACCAGTAATCTGGTAAAATTCTCTTGCGTAATAACCTTTTGAACCTTTTATCATTGTAAAGAAGGTTGAAGTTAAATTTACATTTGTTTCTTTATAAAATCTTTCAATTTGTTTTAAAAACAAAAATATTAAATATTTTTTTAATTTTTCTTTTTTATTATAAAAATAATCTAAATATTTTTTAGTAGCACAATCCAAATAATCTGTACTGGATACAAAAAACTTATTTACATTTTTTAATCCATATCCATCCGCCATCATTTTAAAGTTAAAATGATATTTTTCAAATGCTTCTTTTTTATTTAAAACATTATATATTTCAGGTTCAGTTTCAGTTTTATTTTTACTATTTTTACATACATAAGAAAATAACATATCTTTTTCAAAATCAATAATATCATTTGGATCAATTTTATAATTCTTTCCAAAATGTTTTATAAATAATTTAACAATATATTCTTTATAAATTTTAAATTCTTTTTTACTAATATCATTTTCAATAAAATAATGATTCATATTTAAAGTTACAGATATAGGGTCAATATTTACAATATATTCTTTATTATTTTTTAAATTTTGTCTAAATTTAATACTAAATGGTAATCCAGGAGATATTAATTCATTTTTAGATAATTCACCTAATAATTTCCATTCACCAAATTCGTTATCTTTGTTAAAATATGAATCAAGTTTATATACATACGAATGAATTTTATCACTTATTTTATTATGATCTAATCCCATTACAAATGAATCACGTATTTTTTTAATTAATTTTGCTTTTTTCTCAAATTTATAATTTTTTTTTATATATGTATCGACTAAAATATTAATATTTTTATATATTTCAATTTGATTCATTCTGAAAGAATCGTATTGTATTAAATAATCATCATATTTATTTGTATCCTTCTTAGTTAAAAATAATTCACGTTGCTCATTAATCCATCTTCTATTAATATAACCATAATAATCATCAGTCATTAATCTATTTTTTTGAACGTCTTTATACACATTAAATTTATTTTCAAAGTTATTTAGAACCTTAAATATATCAGTTTTTTTCAGAATATTACTATAATCATACATGTAATTATTCTGACATAATATTTTAGTATTCATTTCTGTTTTATTCTTAATTAAAAAATACTGATTATTTTTTTTAGTTTTAGTTTTATTTTTTTTAGTTTTAGTTTTTTTAGATTTCATAATATATTATATATATATAAATAATATGAAAATTTAATATTATTTATATAAAAATCTAGTTAATATTTATAGTCAAATTATATTATATATAATTTAAAAATCTAATTCATAGTCATCGTCTAACTTACCTAAGTTATCAATATTAATATTATCAATATTATTTAAAATTTTAATATTATTTATGCTACAAGTATCACTAGTGTCAATATTTTTAAGATTATCATTAATATAATTTTCGTCATTTTGTTTTAATTCGACATTATCAAAACTATTTATTTTTTGCATATCAAGAACAACACTAAACGCATTAGTTCCAAAATAACCTTCTTGACCGCACATTACATTTGCTGACACACCTCTCATATTATCTAATTCAGCATGTCTAGCTGCTTTCAAAAACATTTCAGGTGTTTCTTCAAAAGAAGCTTTTGCGATTGGACCAATATTGTCATTATTAATACCATGTCTAAATATAGAAATAATTTTTTCACTATTAGTCATTCTATCACATAGAATACTAAGATGATGGTAATTAATATAAGTGCTATCAAATTCAATAACTTCTGTGATTTCATTCATAATAGATTGTCTAGCTGCTTCAATACCAAGAGTTCTATATATTTCATTAATGTCGTTTGTAAAAGTTCTATTAACATCAATGTAATCGAGTGATAATAAGTCGATAAGGTTTGAACCTATTGTATCTAGAACCCAAGCTTCTTTTTTAACATAACTACCATTAACTTTATAAAGATTATCCGTAATTTTTCTAGGTAATACTTTTTTAATATTTTTAACACCTCTAAGAATTAAATTATTTAAAAGTTCGTTTTTAAATTTGTTAATATAATGGATATGATCTGTTTGGTCAAGAGGTTTTTGTTTATTTTTATTATTTTTAAGAATAGAATTATTTAATCTAATTCTAAAAATTAGTTTATCGGAATTATAATCGCTATAAATACAATTTACATCGTCATCATATACATTTTTAATAGAATGGTGTACGTCATCCATTGATATATTTCTATCAAACATTTCTTCATTATCTAATTCTATTCGTACGATCCATTTAGATTTATTATCAGTTTCTTCTTCTATATTATTACAATCATCAATCATATTCTCAAAATTTATATATTTGAGTATTAATTGTTCGTCTTGTTTAATTAAAGTGTTTTTATCATCAGGGTCAAAACAAACTTGAATTGATTTAATAATTTGATTAAATTTAGTATATTCTAATTTATTAATAATATTTTTAGTATGTTCTCTATTATTTTCTTGTTCTTTAAATAAAGATATAGTACAAGATGGGTTTTTAGGATTTTCAGATAAAGATAGAACTTCTTCAATTCTAGGCAACCCACGTGTAACATTAGATTTACTTGCGACACCTGCGAAATGAAATGTATTTAAAGTCATTTGTGTTGTCGGTTCACCGATAGATTGTGCTGCTATCATACCAACCATTTCACCGGGTGCGATAATACTTTTCTTATATGTTAAAACAATATTTTCAATCAAAATCATAATAGATTTTTTATTAAACCTTTTATTAACAAGTAAATATTTAGTACTTAGATAATAATAATACATAATTTTAAATAAAATATTAGGTTTATTATAATGTAATTTATTTAATGTATTAAAACCATTATCAATAATAATGTATGCTTCTGTAGGAGTAATGTCAACCATAGAATTAGAGTTAATATTAAGTTGTTTCTGTATATTGTTAATAATATTATTAAATGATACAGGAAGATGTATCCTATTATTTTCTTTATTATTAAATACATTTTTTAGTATTTTATCTCGATTTTCTATAATTAAATCAGTAACAGATTTAGTTTTAATTAATAGTTCTTTATTTTGATTTTTTAATCTTTTAATAGTATCAGAAGTATATGTAGTAGTATATATTTTATCGGTAAATTTAAGATCATTCGGTATATTAAAATGTGTATAAATATCTTCTAAATTCATATTTAATATAGGAATAATTTGATTTTCTACTTTTACTGTATCGAACCCATCATCTCCATATGAATATTGTATAATTTTATTTTGATGATTTCTAACTGTCATATCGTATTCAACTTTAATATCTTCAAGACCTTTAATTAATCTTCTTTGAATATATCCTGTTTGACTCGTTTTAACAGCGGTATCAATAAGACCAACACGACCACCCATAGCGTGAAAGAATAATTCGGCAGGTTTTAATCCTGCGATAAATGAACTTTCAACAAAACCTCTTGCATTAGGTGTATCATTATATTTTGTAAAATGTGGTAATGTTCTATTTTCAAATCCATAAGGAATTCTTTTACCATCAACATTTTGTTGTCCAAGACAAGAAATCATTTGTGAAATATTTATTTCACTGCCCTTAGAACCTGCATTAATCATAATAACAAATCTGTTATCTTTACTTAAACTTTCTCTTCCAATTTTACCAGCATCATTAGAAGCTTTATTTAAAATATTATTAATATTTGTTTCAAATAATTCTTCGTTAGTTTTACCAGTATTATTTTCAAAGATTCCTATATGTGTTTCATCGATTAAATTTTTAACTTCTATTTTTTTCTGAGTAATAATTTTTATAATATTATCATTTGTATTTTTATCAGCAATTAAATCACTAATACCAACACTAAATCCAGATGTTTTCATATAATCTGTAATTATGTTTTGTAAATCATCTACAAAGTGTGAACTTTGTAGATTACCAAAATCATTACATATTCTTTGTAATATACCTTTTGTACCATCTCCCAATGTTCCTTTTTCAAGTTGTCCTCTAATATATTTTCCATTTTCAATTTCCAAAACGTTATTTGAAGTTTTATAATCTTCATTATCATCATCGTCGTATCTTTTCGTTTTATATTTCATAGTTAAAGGTGGTAATATTTGAGATAATAAATTAAAACTAGTAATATTATCACGATTCTTTAAAATATCTATATTTACTTTATCATACGACATAAGTAAGTTCATCGCTTGCCGATGTGTAAAATTTATATTTTTCCTAGTAAATCTATAAGAACCTAATAAAGAATCTTGAAATATACCAATAATAGATTTATTATTAGCAGGACTAATAATATGCCATGGAATCGCGGCCAAATGTCTTAATTCAGTTTCAGATTCGATATCCTGTGGCATATGAAGATTCATTTCATCTCCGTCAAAATCTGCGTTGTAAGGTTTTGTATCAGCTACATTCATTCTAAATGTATCGCCAACTTTCATTATTTTTGCGATGTGACCCATCATAGACATTCTATGCAAAGTCGGTTGTCTGTTAAAGAGAACGAAATCGCCATCCATCATATGTCTATGAACTATATCTCCATCATTTAATTCTATTGAATTTCTATCAACATATCTTAATGAAATATTATCACCATTTTTTTTCTCTAGAATTTTAGCACCAGGATGTTCTTCTGGTCCATTTAACACTAATTTTTCTAAAAATTTTTTATTTAAATTATTTACACGTACCGGTTTTGTAATATTTTTTGCGATTTTTATAGGAATACCCAATTCCCTAATAGATAAATTTGGGTCAGGAGTAATCACGGATCTTGCTGAATAATCAACACGTTTACCCATTAGATTTCCTCTAACACGTCCTTGTTTACCTGACAATCTCTCTTTAATTGATTTTAAAGGTCTTCCAGAACGTTGTGCCACAGCAGCAACACCAGGTATTTTATTATCAATTAATGTAGCTACATAATATTGTAAAACTGTTGTCCAGTCTGTTATTATATTAATAGGTGCGTCGTTTTGGATTTTTTCTTGAAGTGTTTTATTTGATTTTATTATATTTACTATAATATGACTTACATCATCTTCACTACGTTGTTGAGAATCATGTTTAATCGATGGTCTTACTGCTGGGGGTGGAACAGCCAATACTTGACAAATCATCCATTCAGGTCTAGACCATAATGGACTAAATCCCATAAATTCAATGTCTTCGTCTGATATACGACTAAAACATTTTAGTAATAGTTCAGGTGTTAATGTAATAATTAAATCTTCTCTACTTTCACCATCATCACCATCTTCTTGTGGCCATTGTGCTAGTAATGTTGCTAGTCCTTCTTTTTTTATTTTTGTTGGCTGAGTACAACCACATCCATCCGTTGTATCTTCACCACATCTTTTTATTTTATTTGCTAATGTAAATACCTTTTTAGACCTATGTTCTGATTTTAAATTCAAGAAATATTTGTATTTCTCTTTACTAATTAATAGTTTACTACATTTAATACAAACAGACCGTGAAACTTTTAATATAGTTGATAAATAATGAATATAAAATAATGGACGTGCTAATTCAATATGTCCAAAATATCCTGGTGTTTGGATATAATCCAGACCATCAGTAGGACAAATAAATCCTGGTTCTAATACTCCCATTCGTGGATCAAATAATCCATTCACTACAGGTTTATTATTAATATAAGTATCTCTACTTGTTATTTCAGCAACAGAACCTTTTCTTATTTCATCTGGTGATAATATACTAAATTGAATTCCAATAATTCTTGAAGGTAACTTTTGATCCATTACTCCTTTGATATTTTGTTTCATCTTTATCTATAATATAGATATAATATTTAGATTATTTATTTATCTATATTAATATATTTTAACATTTATATCAATTTTTATAATTAATTATTATAATACAATATATTTATAAAATTGATATAAAATTAATGTACATATATAATATAAATAAAGTTAAATTTATACAATTAATATTAAAATGTCTAATATGAATAAATATGAACATAAATATAATACTCGTTTAAAGAATAAAAAATCTAATAAAAAATCTAATAAAAAATCTAATAAAAAATCTAATAAAAAATATATTATTCCTCCTTCTAATGATAATAATGATGACAATGATGAAGAATTTGATCAAAAAGAATATAGAATTTTATTATCAAAATTATTTCCTTCTAAATATATTAGAAAAAAAAATTATGAAGAAGAAGAAGAAGAATATGAAGAAGAAGAAGAATATGAAGAAGAAGAAGAAGAAGAATATGAAGAAGAAGAAGAAGAAGAATATGAAGAAGAAGAAGAATACGAAGAAGAAGAAGAAGAAGAATACGAAGAAGAAGAAGAAGAAGAAGAAGAAGAAGAAGATATTAAAAAATTTAATATTATTTTAAAATTAGATAATAAAAGTATAATGGAAGATTATGAAACAGAAACAGAAACAGAAACAGAAACAGAAACAGAAACAGATAATTGTTCTACTTCTGATAAAGAAATATTTGATAAGATTCATAAAATCGTTAATAAAATGACTGATACTGATAAAAATAATAAAATTGTAAAAAAAATAATGAAAGATGTTAAAAAAGATGAAGATAAATATTATGCGAAGATAAACAAAAAATTTATTAAACAAAAAAGTAATAATACAAAGAAATTTAAAAAATTATTGTCTAAATTAAAAAATTCACAAAATACGTTTGATTATTTTAAAACAAAATTAACAACGGACGAGCAAGGTGTTATTCTCAATAATATTGAAATTATTAATAATAAATTTGTTCAAGAAAAACCATATTTATTATCAATTTTAGATCTGGATATTCCAGATATTTATAAAAGTTGTGCAATTAATAAAATAAATTCTTTAAATTATATGGAACCAAGTAATGGTGAATATTATAAATTAAAGAATTGGGTAGATACATTTATGAAAATTCCTTTTGGAAAATATAATAATTTATCTATTAATATTGATGATGGTTTGGATGTATGTAATGAATTTATTAAAAATTGTAAAAATAAATTAGATGAAGCAGTATATGGATTAAATGATGCTAAATTACAAATTATTCAAATGATAGGACAATTAATCGTAAATCCGAATAGTATAGGTACGTCTATAGCTATTAATGGTCCTATGGGAACAGGTAAAACGAGTCTTGTAAAAGATGGTATTAGTAATATACTTGGACGAGAGTTTGCTTTCATAGCACTGGGAGGTGCTACAGATAGTAGTTTTCTAGAAGGACATTCTTATACATATGAAGGTTCCACATGGGGGAAAATTGTTGATATATTAATTAAATGTAAAAGTATGAATCCAATAATTTATTTCGATGAATTAGATAAAGTTAGCGATTCTCCAAAAGGTGAAGAAATTATTGGAATATTAACACACTTGACAGATACTAGTCAAAATACAAAATTTAATGATAAATATTTTTCAGATATAGAATTTGATTTAAGTAGATGTTTATTTATATTCAGTTATAATGACGAAAAAAAGGTAAATCCTATTCTAAAAGATAGGATGTATAGAATACAAACAAAAGGATATGATATTAATGATAAAATAATTATTTCTAAAAAACATTTATTACCAAAAATAATGAAAGAAGTTAAATTTATAGAAAATGATGTTATTCTGAAGGATGATGTAATTAGACACATTATTAATAATTATACTGATAATGAATCAGGTGTTAGAAATCTTAAAAGATGTTTTGAAATTATTTATACAAAATTAAATTTATATAGATTGGTTAAAGAAGATAATAATATATTTGATTCTAAATTGGCATTAAATGTTTCATTTCCTTTTACTTTATCTATTATTGATTGTGATAAATTGATAAATAAAAATGTTGATAATGGATCATGGAAAAACCTTTATATATAAATCAATATACACTATTCAATGTTCTATTACCACCACGCTTATTTAAAAATTCAGATTGTTTCTTCGATATACAAAGACAACCATGAGAATTCGTATAATTAGAAGGACAACAATCAGCACTAAACGTATTTTTATTAAAAAATCCTAATAAATTTATTTTACCATTTTTTTCTTTATTATTATAAAGGTCGCATCCACAATTTTTATTTCCACATCCACATTTTTTATTTCCACGTCCACAATTTTTATTTCCACATCCACATTTTTTATTTCCACATCCACAATTTTTATTTCCACATCCACAATTTTTATTTCCACGTCCACAATTTTTATTTCCACATCCACATTTTCTATCATTCATATTTGAACTATTATCCCAACTATTCTTTACACCATCACCAATTTTATAATGTAATTCAGCACCAGATATATTTGACATAGTTTCAACAACATTACTCAAATTATTAAAAGTCTTATGTATTCCGCCAGAACAACTACACAAAGTATTTAAATTTATAAAAAATAATAATAATCCTATAATAATTAAATATACAACATTTAGTTTATATCCGAAAACGATTAATTCCATTTATATAATATAAATATATATTAAATATTTAAGGTATTTAAGGTATTTTTGGTACTTTTGGTGTGCTAATCTTCAATATATCCGAAACAAAATACACAATAGGTGTTAAAAATCCTACTGCGACGATAGAAATCGCGATTGTTATTGCTCCTGTCACCCATCCTACAAATGGAATTAATAATTGTGATAATCCAAAAAGAAATATAGCAATAATAACTAAAACATAAGGAAATATTATTTGTCTAAATAATGATTTCATCGAAAATATAATAGATTGTACGGTATATATAGGTATAAAACTTATCGAAATACTTTTTCTAAGAAAAGATTTTAAATAAATAATAAATTTAATTAATGGTAATATTAATAAATATATTTTATCTGAAATTATATTTGTTATATAAGTAGAATAACTTCTAATATTACTTAATACATTTCTTGTTTCATTCATAGAATTATTTAATTTATTTAATGTATTTGATTGAACGTCTATTAAATAATTATAAGGTTTAATTGTTTCTTCTGAAATATGTTTAAATTCTGTATCAATACATTCATTAAAATTATCTTTTGTAAATTCAAAATTACTCTTTGTGCTTGTATTATTTATATATCCTGCGAATGGGATTACATAAGGAGAACATTTTTTATTATTCCAATCTGATACTATTGGTTTTTTAATATTGTCAATATAAAAATAAATGTAAATTAATAAAATAAAGAATACTATTATTAATGTAATTAATAAATCATAACCATATAATTTTAAATATTTATTTTTACTATATAAATTACTAATATTAATCATATATATAATTAATTTTATTAAATATTTATAGAAGAAATAAATCTAACAGAATCTCCTGTAGGTCCATCCCACATACTTTTTGTTGTCATTCTTGCTGATTCTACTAAACGTAGTTGCGTCGTGAATACAGCTACTATTTTTCTTAATAAATCATTTATTCTTGTTATAATTATTATAAATTCTGATACAACATTTAATATGGTATTTGTGATTTTATCTGTTATAGAGCTAATATTAGATCTAATATCACTAATATTATATCTAGAATTATTTATATCGTTTGATAACTTTTCTGAAATATTAGATATCGATTTTAAGTTATATGTGATTGGTTCAAGAACATTAGGCATAGTATTAATGTGTATTTGTTGCATACATTCACTGAAATTTTGTTTTGTGTCTATTCCAAAAAATGAAGAGAAAGGAATGAATAACGGATTACATTTATATTTAACCATATTTAATTGAATTTCATTCATTTTTGTAAGTGTTTTATTATGTAAAATTAATATTATAAAGAAAACAAAAATTAAAATAGATAATATTATATCATAAAAATCCATAATATTTTATATAATATAATTGTATTTAATTATATTATATAAAATGCTAAATAATAAATAAATTTCTACTTTTTACTTATTTTCGTTTTTACTTTTTTACTTTTTTACTTTTTACCTTTTTACTTTTTACCTTTTTACTTTTTACCTTTTTACTTTTTACCTTTTTACTTTTTACTTTTTTACTTTTTACATTTTTACTTTTTACATTTTTACTTCTTACTTTTTTACTTTTTACTTTTTTACTTCTACTCGTTTTTACATTTTTACTTCTTCGATTACCACATAGACACATTATAGCACAATTACATATTCGATTATAACATCTACATTTTATTCCACAAACACTACATCTTATTCCACATCCACATCTTCTTACAAATATATTTTTTTTAGATTTTAAATACTTACCACCAACGTAATCGCCCTTACTATTATTTATAGAATTAACATATGTTTGATTTAATTTTTGACTTATAGTATTTAGATTATTCGGACCAGTCGAATTTCCAGGTATATAGAATTGCGGAACACTTGCGGTATTTTGTTCTATTTTATGAGTATCACCGCCAAATTTATCAATCATTAGTTGTTGTTCGTTTCTAGAATTATCCATAGTTTTAATTGAATCTTTTAAACTGTTGTTTCCGTATTTTTTGTAAGGGATTATAAGATTTTCTGATTTAGTCATATATAATTAACATATATAATTAACATATAATATTAAGTTAAAGAATATAAAATATTAAACATTATATTATAAAATGAATTCGAACGAAAGATTAAATTTACAAAAAATGATACATGAAAATAATGTGGATGATTTTACCAATGATATTAGAGAAAAGAAACATAGTGAAAAAATAAGGAATGATGTTAATATGTTATTAAAATTAAAGAAAGAAAATTTAACGAACGACGATGATTTATTTATAAATAATTGTAAATTTTTATTTAACAATTATACAGATATATATAATAGAGTTAAAAAAGATGAAATTGATTTGAATATTTTATGGGAATTACTTGATATTTTAAAAAAAATAGAGAATTTTGAATTAGACCAACATTCAGGTTCTTATGAAGTAGGTAAATTATTAAAACAAATATATATAGATAGTGCTTTAAAAAGAGAAAAAAAATTAGATCAACAAAATAAAAAAAAAGAAATTAGAATAAATAAAAAAATTACATGGAACGAATATAAAAAGAAATACTCAAAAAAATAAATATGAATCCAATCCCTTATAAAATAAAATAAAATTGATATTAAATATATAAATTGATATATTTAATATCAATATAACAAAAATAATGAGATACACTTTATTAATTGTTGAATCACCTTCAAAATGTGGTAAGATAGAAAAATATTTAGGAGATAGTTATAAATGTGTTGCTAGTTATGGACATATAAGAGAATTAAACGGATTAAAATCAATAGATATAACAAATAATTTTACACCAAAATATAGTATAATAGAAAATAAAATTAAACAAATTTCTAAAATTAAAAAAATGATAAAATGTGCGAATGATATATTACTCGCAACGGATGATGATCGTGAAGGGGAAGCTATAGCATGGCATATATGTGATGTATTTAATTTACCATTAGATACAAAACGTATTAAATTTAATGAGATAACTAAAACAGCATTAAACAAATCTATTTTAAAAGCAAGTGTAATCGATATGAATATTGTTAACGCACAAAAAGCGAGACAGATATTGGATTTAATTGTAGGATATAAATTATCACCTATGTTGTGGAAAAATATATCCTATAAATACGATAAAGGTTTGTCAGTAGGAAGATGTCAAACACCAGCGTTGAGAATAATATACGATAATCAGAAAGAGATAGATAATAACTTAGGTGAAAAGATGTATAATACATCGGGATATTTTACAAATAAAAATATTTCATTTACATTAAATAATAATTATAAAAATGAGTTAGATATTATTGATTTTTTAGAAAAAAGTGTAAATTATGAACATATGTTTAATATTAAAGAACATAAAGATTTAATTAGATATCCACCTTTACCATTAACAACAAGTAGATTGCAACAAGCATCTAATAATAAATTAAATATATCCCCTAAGGAAACTATGTCCATTTGTCAAAAATTATATGAATGTGGTTATATCACTTATATGAGGACAGATAGTATGATATATAGTAATGATTTTATAAATAATACATCTAAATATATAAAAAATAAATACGGAAAAGAATATATAAATAAAAATATTAATGAATTAAATTGTAAAAAATCAACAAATAATAACACACAAGACGCACACGAAGCAATACGTCCAACAAATATAAATATATCAACGATATCATTCGACAACATTACAAAAAAAGAAATTAATATGTATAAATTAATACGTAATAATTCAATTGAAAGTTGTATGTCTGATTCAAATACAAAATTACTAACATGCGTAATAACCGCTCCGAATAAATATATATATAAATATTCAACAGAGCAAGTTATATTTGGTGGGTGGAAAGAAGTAAATGGTTACGAAAAGATTAATAATATTTATTCATATTTATTGAATCTTAAAAAAAACACTATTTTTAATTATAATACAATAATATCAAAAATAACAATAAAGAAAAATAAGAGTCATATTAATGAATCAAGATTAGTTCAAATATTAGAGAGTAAAGGTATAGGTAGACCTTCAACATATTCTTCAATAATAGATAAAATACAAAATAGAGGATATGTTAAAAAAATGGATGTAAAAGGTATTAAAACAAAATGTAAAAATTTTCAACTAAATGGTAATAAATTAATTGAGAATGAAATAGAAGAAGTATTCGGTAATGAAAAAAATAAACTAATAATTCAACCGGTTGGTATCATTGTATTAGAATTTATATTAAATATTTATGATGAATTATTTAGATATGAATATACAAAAAAAATGGAGGAGGAATTAGACGCAATATCAACTAATGATAAAATATGGTATGAGTTATGTCGTAAGTGTTTAAATAAAATAAATGAATTATCTAATAATATTGAAACTAATAATATTGAAACTAATAATAAAATAAAGATAGATGATAATAATGTTTATATGATAGGTAAATATGGTCCAGTAATTAGAAATAGCGATAATGGAAATATAACATTTAAGAAGGCTCGTCAAGATATTGATATTGAAAAAATTAAACAAAATAAATATAAATTATGTGAATTAATAAATAATACAGAGAAATATGAAAGGATCATAGGACAATATAACAAAAACAACGTTGTAATAAAAAGTGGTAGATATGGGTTATATATAACATGCGGAGATCTAAATATTTCTTTAAATATTGATAAAAATAAAGAAGAAATTAAATTAGAAGATATATTACATTTATTAAAAACAAATAACACCAATATAATTAGAGAGATTAAAGGTAAAGATCTAAGTATTAGAAAAGGTAAATTTGGTGACTATATTTATTATAAAAAAAAGAATATTAAAAAACCAAAATTTATAAAATTACAAGGGTTCAAATATAATTACATAGATTGCGATATTCAGTTAATTAAGGACTATATTAATAAAAATACATAATATTAAATTATTTATGTATATTATCACAGAATAATTTTATTATATAATCACCTATTATGTTGTTATATAATTAAACAATTCAATTAAATAATAGATTAAAACTAATATATATATTATTGCTACAAATATTATTTTACAATTTTCACATTTTTTACAACAATATTTATTAATAAATATTTCTATATTATTCATTTCATCAATATCATTTAACTCTATAATTTTTTCATATATGTTTTCATTTTTAATTTTAGATGTTTTACATATTTCATAAGTATTTACGATTTTATTATTTTTTAAATTAATAAAATCAACATAGTTATTTTTTATATTATATTTTATATTATATTTTAATTTAATGTCTGATTTAATATATAATTTTGATATGTTGTATTTATTACAATTCACACAATATTTTATTATTTTTATTTTTTTATCATATATAAAGTAATTACAAACGTTCGTTTCAAAATATTTATGTCTAAAATATGCTTTCTTTATAATTTTACCTTTACATAAAATTAAATCATTTTTACATTTAGGACATTCATATTTATCCTCTTTTTTTGCTTTATTTGGTAAAATATATTGTAACGTTTTTTTATTAATTGCACCAATCTTCATAGTTATTTTTAACGAACTTATATAAATATGATTTTGTATTTAGTATTCAAACTTTTTATTCTATATTATTTATAGAATCGATTTAAATCAATTTTTTTAAAAGTTTAAAATATTATTTATACGTTTATATGATTTAAAATATATATATATATAATTTAAAAATGGATAAGATTAGTGTAATTATTCCAACATATAATAGATTCAAATATTTATTAAATACAATAAAATCTGTAAAAGAACAAACTTATTCTAACATTGAAATTATTGTGGTAAACGATTCGTCGACCGAAAAAGAATATTATGATTACGACTGGTATAGTAATGATATTAAAATAATACATTTGAAACAAAATAGTAAGGATATATTTGGATATGCTTGTGCTGGTTTTGTTAGAAATAAAGGGATTGAAATATCTTCTGGTAAATATATTGCTTTTTGTGATGACGATGATATATGGTTTCCAAACAAAATAACTCTACAAATTAAAGCTATGATAGAAACCGGTTGTAAAATGTCTTCAACAGATGGTTTAATTGGATACGGTATATTTAATCCTACTAAATCATATAAAAAATATAATGATGAATATTATTATAAACAAATACAAAATATTTATAACATTAAAGGTAGTAATTTATTAAACAGCGGATTTCCAATAATATGGAATTTAAATTTTTTAAAGATATATAATTGTGTAATATGTAGTTCAGTTGTAATTGAAAAAACGATATTAGATAAAATAAATAATATGAAAAATTTAAAAAATGATCAAGAAGATTATGATTGTTGGTTAAGAGCATTAAAACATACGGATAGTGTATATGTTAAAGATATTTGTTTTTATTATGATAATGGACACGGATACGGTCGAAATTATTAAAGTAAATAAGTGGATGGTATTCTTACGTTATATGTTTTATTAATTTCATTTACAAGCGTGTTAAACTCAATAGTAAAATCAAAAGGTGTTTTATTAAAATCAACGAGTCTACCATCGTGGTATCTAAATTTAAATTTTAACTTAGATAATCTTTCAAGTGGAGGTGTGAATGTAGTTAAATTTTGTGTATAGTTATTTATTGAATCAACATAATAACTATTATGTATTTTTGATAAAATAGGTATTTTGGCAAATGCTGAATTAACTATACCGTTATAAGGGTCAAACATTTCTTTATCACTTATATCGAAATATGGAGTCAATTCATTATATGAATTATATTTTTCGACTTCCATGTATATATTTCTATCTCCTAACATTTTACATGTATATGGAGCAGAAATATTATAGTTATATTTTTTTGTATTATTAAAATTATTAAAATTATCATCATAATATAAATTAAAACTAGCGTCGGTACTATTATAATCTTTTTTATCAAACCCTAAATTATAAGGTAACCCCCAGTTGATATGATTCTTAAATGTGTCAGTGATATTACACGTTTCATCATAATTTGATTCATTCTTAAATTTTAATGTGAATTGAGAATCACTTAAAAAATGAAATTTTTGACTTACAATATCATAGTGTACTTTAAATTTATTACCAGTACTTAATTTATTTTCGATGATTGTACTTAATTCAGTAGCCATTTGTTCAGGTGTATAAGTTCCTTCTTGAATCGTAATAACCATAGGTTCATTATTAAGACTTATATCAATAGTAAGTTTAGTATTTCTATTATAATTAGAAAATGTATAATAATTAGATGGAAAATTTGATTCTACTAGTCTCATAGATTCAATATTACTTAATTTTTCAGGTAATGTAATTTCAAAATTATTAGAATTAGGCCATTTTGCTACATCTCTATCTTCAGAATGTATCGTTAGTAATTTTCTTTTTAAAAAGAAATTTTGATTATTTTTTATAATATTATTATTATACATAATATTTATAATTTATATATATATAATATAATTATTATAGAAACATATTTATATAAATGAAATTAAATGATAATAATTATATATTAAATTGTATGATAATTGTATCAATTGTTGGTATAATTATTAAGATATTTTTTAAAAGTAGTAATTATAGTGATTCTTCATTTTGGGGATTATCCATAATTACTTTATCTTTATTAGTTTCCTTGGTTGTTCCATTAGCATTAACATCTGAATTATATAAGACGAATAATTATAATTTATTCATGTTATTAATTAAAAATGCGTTACCATCTTTATCTTTAATATTTATTTTAGTATATTTAATTTTTTTAAATGTTAAATATTATGAAAGTATTAACAAAGGTATTAATGAAGATTATAATGTTTTTAATTTATTGTCTACCATTATGGTTACTTTAGAAACATTTTTAATATTCTATTATTTAAAGAAAACAATTCGTAATGAATATAATAATATGCTTCCACCAGTAATATTTATATTTAGTATTTTAAATTTAGTTATAACCGGTTATATGAATATAATACTTGATTGTTTTGTTACAGATGGTTAAATTGAAACGATTTTATAAGTTAAACCACATTCTTTACCATTATCCCATATACCTGATATTTTTATAATAATATCATTAATATTATTAATATCATTAATATTATTAATATCATTAATATTATTAATATTACCTTTGATAAATATCCTTGTCAAAGATAATATATGAATTCTATATAATGTATATTTTTTTAATATAGATTTTTCAATTTCTGAAAGTTTATTTATCATTTTTACATTATCCATTATATTATAATATATGTTATAATTGTTGTAATTATTGTAATTATTTTCTATTTTTTTTAAATTTAATTTAATTTTAAAATGAATACTATTTAAAACAAAATATTCTGTAGAATATAATATACTTGAAAAATAACCATTTTTTATTATATTATTAGGTGTTCTATCTTTAAAATAAATATTATTTATTTTTATATTATCTATATCTAATAATATATTCATTACAATATTATATATTATATATTTAAGTATTTAATTATCATTAACATTCAAATATTAACATTTATTTAAAATTTAATATTAAATAAATGTTAATATAGTATGATAATTGTATGAAATTACAAAATAAAAAGTTTGAAGATTATATTGATTGTGATATATCTTTACAACCAAATATTAATAAGTTATATGACTCATTTCCTAAAAATATAATAGATTTAAAAAACATTATTATGTATGGATCAAAAAGTATAGGTAAATATACACAAATATTAAACTTAATTAAAAAATATAGTCCTTCAAATTTAAAATATGAGAAAAAATTACAAATTGAATATAATAAAAATAATTATTTTTATAAAATGAGTGATATTCATTTTGAAATAGATATGGAATTATTAGGATGTAATTCAAAGTTATTATGGAATGAAATTTATTATAAAATAATAGATATAACACTATCAAAAAAATATAAATCTAGTATTATATTATGTAAAAATTTCCACGAGATACATAATGAACTACTTGATAATTTTTATAGTTATATGCAATCATTATTATTGAATAATAATATTAAAATTATATTTATAATTTCTACAGAACATATAAGTTTTATACCTAATAATATATTAAATTCATGTAAAACGATTACTTTAAAAAAACCTTCAAACAAAATATATAATATGTGTTATGTTAATAACAATGATTTATTATTTAACCCAGATTATGATAATAACTATAAAAAAATATGTGATAATATTATTAATTATATTATAAATATTAACGATGTATCTTTTTTAAAAATTAGAGAAGAAATATATAATATTTTTGTTTATAATTTAAATATTTACGAGTGTATATATTATATTTTAGAAGTTATTATTCATAAAAAAAAAATTAAAAAAAAACATATTAATGATATAATATATGATACATATTCAGTATTAAAATATTACAATAATAACTATAGACCTATTTTTCATTTAGAGAAATTTATATTTAATTTAATAAAGATAATTAATGATTATTAACGAAGCGTGTAATATTTTAAATTTGAAGATACCTTTCACTAAAAATATATTAAAAAAAAACTATTATAAATATGCTCTTAAATATCATCCTGATCATAATAATAATTCTAACGAAAGTAATATTAAAACACAAAATATAATTGAAGCATATAAGACTCTTAATAATTATTTAGATACAGATGATAATGATAATTACAACGATAATACATTTGATGATAATATTATTATTAATTTTTTTAATAATTTGACGAATAATCTAACAAATAATAATAATTATATTAATATTTTTAATAATTTAATATATAAATTTGAAAATTACTTTATTGATGCTTTAAAAAAACTTGATAAAGAAACTTGTATTAAATTATATGGATATATAGATTGTAATATTGAATATTTATCTATTAGTAATACATTTTATGATAAAATTAAAGAAATCGTTAAAGATAAATTAAAAAATGATGAAATTATATTTATTAATCCAAATTTAAATAATATATTAAATAGTGAATTATATGTATTAAAACATAATAATAATAATTATTATATTCCACTATGGCATCAAGAAATCGTATATGATTTATCACATAGTTCTTTAATTGTTAAGTGTATATATGACTTGTCTGATAATATATATATTGATGATGAAAGTAATTTAAATATTGATATAAAAATTCCAATAAATATAATATTTGATTATGGAAAATATTATATATATAATATTCAAGATTATGTTTTTAAAATACCTATTAATGAATTAAAAATTAAAAAATTACAAAAATTTATTTTTAAGAATATTGGTATTCCTATTATTAATACAAAAGATATTTATGATGATTCTATAAAAAGTAATACTATATTTAATATATATTTATATTAATATTAATATAACCAAATTTGTGTTTAATGTTTTATATAATTATTGATAAGTATTTGAATTTAATTTATTATTAAATAAAAAATGAATAAAATTATATATTCATTTTTTATTATTGTTTATTGTTGTTTATTGTTTATTGTTTATTTTTTATTATTGTTTATTGTTTATTTTTTATTATTGTTTATTGTTTATTTTTTATTATTGTTTATTTTTTATTATTGTTTATTATTGTTGTTTATTGTTTATTATTGTTGTTTATTAATATATATTTACATCTTCTTCTTACGGCGAAGTTTCTTCTTCGGTTTTTCTTCATCATCCACAACTTCTTGTTCTTGTTCTTGTTCTTCTTCTTCTTGTTCTTCTTCTTGTTCTTGTTCTTCATCAGTATCTTCGGCAATAGTCAATTGGACTTCATCTTCATCGTCATCATCATTACTTGTTTTAGATGATTCCAACTTATTCTTATCATCACTACTCATCATAATATGGCATCTTCCCCTAAGAGTTTCTTTCGGCTTTACGACACATTGAAACAATCTCCACGTACATCCAAATTTACCATTAGCAAACCACAAACCACCGGCCTGAATGATACAAGCAGTATTAGACGCCTTTGGGATTAGTTCAATAATTGAAACATCGCTGTCTTCATTCGGGTATAGAACTTTTCTCGAAGTATCATAAATCTCACAATTGAAAGCGTTGTCCCAGAAAGGAATTTTAACTTTCAATGTCGGTGCTCGTGTCATATCCGGTTCGCCGGTATTTGGATCTTTAGGATATTTAAGCATTGGGTGAAACAGAGCATCAACTACTTCATATGATAGTTTTGACTTATTCATCCATTCTTTAGAATGTTTAATAGTATCATGCTTAATTCTTTCTTGCATTTCAATCAAAGAGTTAAGAAGTTTAGTAGTTGCTTCAGTAGCATATTCTTCTTTTGGAAATTGAAGAGCAAGATCATATGAACGTCGTCCACTATTCTCATCTACATATTCATTTACACCCCATGTAAGCATAAGAGGAGTATTAATATACAATCCTTTATTACTTTGACTATTAAGAACACCCACGGATTTACCACCAGATCTATTAATCTTTACCTTAGAATATTTAAAAGATGTTTCAGCATCGAAGTCATTAGAGTTGATAATTTGAGAGTTCATTTTGTTTTAGTTGTTGTTGTTGTTATTGTTATATATTAATGAACATAAATCTTTAAATCAATTTTTCGTTTAATTCTAAAAATAATGACGATTTAACACTTTTAAGTATTTTATTTTTTTATAAATTATATATTATTTTGTATTTATAATAATATATAATGATTTTATTATCAAAAATTATATATAATTCATTAATAATAGACACATCATACTATATAATTAAAAATACATATAGGGTTTCTTTCTATATAATTAAAAATATTTATAATTATTATAATGTAAATAGTGATTTAATTAACAATAATGAAGAAATTAAATTATTAAAACAAGAGATTATTGATTTAAAAAAAGATATTGAAATTATTAAAAATAATTAATAAGTATTTAAAAATGTATTTAAAAATGTATTTAAAAATATTTTTTAAATACATTTTTTCATGTAATAATTATTTTTTTTTTAAAAAGTAGCTGTAGATGTAACATTACTTGTAACCGTTTTGGTTACAGAAGGAACCGACTTCGCGAAATGAGGACTCATATATCGCTGAAGATTAAAATATGTCAATTCGTCAGTCTTAGTCAATCTAAGAAGTGTAGATAATTTCTTATCAGCGTTTATTTTACGACCATTAGATTTATCCTGAAGTTGATGAGCGCGAATATAAGTGTTAATCTCACGAGTAACCTGTGTTCTTGCCATTTCTGAACCCTTTTCTTTTCCTAGAAAATCCGCAAGTTCATTACTGATTTTAGTAGGTTTTACAAATCCACTAGGTGCTCGAGTTCCATTTTTACGCTTTCTCTTACTTGACGCTTTATGTGCTTGTTTAAATTCGCGCATAGAAAGTTTACTTAAATTCCTATATTCCGTTTTAAGTGAAGACATCATTGTTGAAAGTTCATTAAGACGAACCATAAAAGAATTAAAACTATCATTCAATTTTTCACTAACACCAGGAGGACAATCTGTCTTCTCTACTACATTTTTATCACTACTATCCAATACTGAATTTGTAGCTTTCGCTTCTACTTTCGCTTCTACTTTCGCTTCTACTTTCGCTTCTACTTTCGCTTCAAAATTAGAAGAAGTTTTAGAACTAGGTTTAGAAGTGGTTTTAGAACTAGGTTTAGAAGTGGTTTTAGAACTAGGTTTAGAAGTGGTTTTAGAACTAGATTTAGAAGTGGTTTTAGAACTAGGTTTACTAGAAGTCGTCTTATTAGAAGACGTTGTTTCATTCAAAGTTTTTTTTACTACACGCTTGGTCTTAGTATCAGAACTCATATTATCGCTTTTTACTTTCGCCATTTTATATTATAATAACAATAATATTTTTTAAGTCTTTTTACGCATTTATAATATAAATCGTAATCAAATAGCGACTGATTGATACAAATAAGGCATATAAATAGCAGCATCGTTACTAACCAATGTTAATGCACATAAAACATAATTACTTCCTAAAATTTTACAATCTTTATTAATTCCAGAACAAACAAATAATTCCATTACATTTAATATGTTATTCAGTATAGTGTTTTTATCCAAAAATAATAATTCATTAAAACGAATATGTCTAAATGGATTAATCTCTGTAGAACAAATATCTCGTCTCATATTAATCGTTAGTGACGCTCTATATACCCATATATCGTATAAATGTTTTATGAAAAGAATTAATTGATCTTTATTTAGACTTATAAACCATTCAAATTGCGAATAATTGCCTAATTCGTTTATTTTTTGAAATAAACAAAGTGTTCTTGACTCTATTTTTTTATATGGATCAATAATAACCTGTTCTTCAAACGTCGAATTTATATTTAAGTTAAGATATTTACCTATTTTTATAATGTTACATATTTTTATAAAAATATTATTTGAAATTATATTTCTATTATAAGGATTTTTTATTATACCTGACGATTTTATAAATAAATTATATATTGAAATAATATTAAAACCATATATTAAACCATCTTTACATTTAAAACTAAAAAATTGATTATAATCAATATCTCTAATATTTTCCATCGTTAAAAAATCAATTTCATTAACACACTTTCGAGTTATTAATATAAATCCACCCTTATAATTATTGAATTTTTTTAATAAAAATGTTCTCCATTTTTTTTGTATCTTTAATATGTAATTAGTTTCTCTTAGAAATTTGTATATTCTTTCAATTAATATATTTTTTTTACCATATTGTTTTAATTTATAATATTTACAAATTTCTTTTAATTCAATACACTTATATTTCTTATCTTTTAATATATTAAATTCATAATATTTAATAATATTCATCTATATATTATTATAATAATACTCTAAATTAATTATTATATTATTATATTATTATAAATTAATTATTATAATAATATATAGATGAATAGTATTAATAAAACAAAAATAAATACTAGAAATACTAGAAATACTAGAAATACTAGAAATACTAGAAATACTAGAAATACTAGAAATACTAGAAATACTAGAAATACTAGAAATACTAG
>Ga0206126_10001924_pt1 | contig 23849 bp, 22 predicted proteins | sample Helgoland_Spring_5_FD_148621 | JGI IMG/M metagenome (GOLD analysis project Ga0206126, IMG submission 148621) | Pelagic subsurface seawater microbial communities from Kabeltonne, Helgoland, North Sea - Helgoland_Spring_Bloom_20160412_1 | ecosystem: Environmental > Aquatic > Marine > Epipelagic ...
CCGGTGGGTTGGCTGCGGTTTTCAAGCGCTCTTCGCGGCTCTCCTGACCCGTATAGCGTTTGACTATCGGTTTCAGCGCATCAGGCAGCCCAGATTGGCTGATGAACTTAGTTTCCAAACCGAACCGCTTAAGAGAACGGTTGAGTAGAGTGCGTCGAACCTTAATCTTCGCTGTGCCGCCGTGCACGACGTCAGGTTTCAAGATATCAGCAGCATACTCGGGACCACGAACTTGCGTACACCCGCTCCAGTCATAGACCATGTTGCCTGGAGCGAAACCGATGTATCGTTTCGGGTCGACGGACGCATGGTTCGCCGATAACTCAAACTGTTCCACCAAGTCACGACGGTCCAAATAGCCGCTCTCAATACAATCGAAACTCCAACATTCCATCATCAACTTGCCAACCCATGCTCGACGCGAATGAATGTTCTTCGCGTCCAATTCTTATCTTCACACACGCTAACCGGGAGTCCCATTGTTCTCAATCGAAATGCACAGGAAGAGCGCCCTTTAAGCCTCTCCATCATCTAGAGAGTGAACGATAGGCTGTTTTAACCCTCGGCCGGATGTGCCTGATGAGTGTTCTAGCCGTGTATAGCCCTTTGATCTTCTCAACCTCTAAGAGGATTACCAAATTTGTTCTGTAGAATTTTTTTGCCTTGCCTCCATCCGCACCTAATTGAACCACCCAGGAATTCCAAAATTTTCCGGTGACTGAATGCACAATGGTCACCCAGTCCAACTTGCGAAGGGTCGTCAAAAAGGGTGGTGTGGGTTCTGATTATCCTCAGATCAGCCAATGAGAGGGAATTTCAAGATGGCTTGCAAAGCGGACACCTGCCGGACACGTGTCTTGTGGTTAAAACACAGGAAGCCACCCGAAGGCGGCTAGTGTATTGATCTATATGTCTTTATTATTGGTTGCGGGAGTAGGATTTGAACCTACGACCTTCAGGTTATGAGCCGAAATCGCAACGATTCCAATATTTTAGGAAAATCAAGCTCTTAGCTGACAAGCCTTTGAATGGGCGTAATTTTCCCGCTTGCAAGCCACAGCACTCGTGAGGATTGACCGGCAAAACCAGCGCGAAACACGCAGTCGCAGGTTGATGTGGCGTTGATGTAAACTGCTTGATGATGCACGAATCCTAATCGCCGTATCGTCTTATGCTCTCCTTGTACCAATTTGCTCTTAAGGGCCGATCCCAGCCGACACTATTGAAAAACTCGAAATTTCCGCCACCATATTTTTTCGCCAACTTCCATTGCATCGGCCAAGTCGAAACCATTAGCACAGCATAGGCTGCGAGATCCTTTCACATTGCCGATTGAGCGGTTTGGCCGACCCCCTCGGCTAAATTTTTGAAAGGCCCTCTATGGGTGACTTTTTTAGCTATTTTTGTCAAAACTGGAGTTTTTCAACAGTATCAGCGGATTACGGACTTTCGCTGCAGTCGCGAACATTTCCTTTTATCAGGCTAATCACATTGGTCAAAAAGCTGGTCTAAACCCAAGAAGCTTTGCAGCAACAATTCCAAAAAGGCTTGGGAGCCAGTGCCCAAATTTTCCCAGGCAGTCTCAGTACTCATACGTTCAAGCTCGCTAAAAAACTTATGGGAGGGGTGTGGTGCAAATCCGAAGGTCGGGGGCCTGCTTTCATCGAATGGGTCAACCGTAAGATCCATCACGTACTGGCCTGCCTCGACCCAGAAGTGATTTCCTTTTGAACCGCCATCTCCTTTGACGACTGACACATCGAGCTCTGGATGTCGTTTTTCCAGTGCTTTGGCTAAATATGACGATGAAGGCTCACAGCTGTTGTGTGGAAAAGAGTGGAACCAAGGCAAGTTCGAAGCGCGAGCGTTCGCCTGCAAAAACAAATTTGTGTGCTGGAAATCTGAATGCAAAAGATCTTCGAGTTTTGATTTCATTAGTAACTATTTGCCTCACCGGTCTTTGTCGACATGCTCAAAACAGAGCAAATCGCTACTACCATCTCTGTGTGCTGGAACTTACACCGTGATGACGGCCTGCGTCGCAACCAAAGCTGCAATTGCTGTTTGGACTTCAGCATGAAGCTCGGCCTCAACATGTTCGGCATCGATCTCAACAATCAGTGCGTAGCGTACTGATGGCAGATCTCCCTTCAACAGGGACTTTGTTTTCCACCACCCATTCACTGGATGCACAGCAAGAAGGTTGCGGCGCGCAAGATCAGATGCTTTGCAGGTAAGCTGGTCAATGTGCAGTGATCCGACATCGCGGCGGTCGCTTCCGTATTCCCACTTGTCAGCTTCGTTACTCGCAGGGCCAGCAGGTTGTTCTGCAAGTTTGCTGATACGTGCCATAAAGCGCTGAGCGGCCTCATCCGCACGGTTTAGTTTGAACCGCAGATTGTGAGATGCATATCGATAGCGCGAGCCTCTGGCCGCTTCTGATGGATTTGGCTCAATGAAAGAACTCAATGTCACACGTAAAGTAACGTCCGTATTTCCAAGCCGACGTAGTTCTTCAACTGGCCATGGAAGGGTGAACAGTTTCATCTCATTGTGAACATCTCGTTTACCGTCGTCAGACAAGCCGTAGGGGATAATTGTATCTTCGACGATCAGCGTTAATGCGTTGGAAGCACTCCGGCGCGCACGTTCAAGATTGGGTACACCGTACCCATAGCGTTGAAACAAGGGACCAAAATCGCCCTTGTTATGCGCTGGAGGTAAGTGCGAACGCATTTGTGAGGTCCATCTTGCAGAAGAAACATACAATCCTCGGATCGTTTCAGGCCACAGATCGGGATACTCAGACCATAGCTCTGTAATGCCCTTTGCAGCCAACGCAGTCGCTGCACTGGTATCGTAAGTGAACGTAAAAGAGCGGACAGGATAGTTATGATGGGCCGACAAAAGCGATAGATACCCGTGCCGCATTGGCGGAGGAAATGCACTGCTCGCCCAGTTGCCACCTTCAAGTACAACATCAGGTTTCAATGGCCAATGTGATGACCATGATGCGGTTCGAGAGGATGGTGACAAGTCCCCAGATGGAGCTAAAGCAGTTGCTGGCTCACCGTAGGGGAGAACTGTTTTCTCCGTGAAGGCACCAATAGCCAATGCGTTCCACGCTTGTGCAGGAGACTCGATCTCGTTGTCGTCATGGTCGCACTGATCAAGATATTGCCCTGTACCAAAACTGAAGTTGTCTGTGTTCCCAGCCGAAATGAGCATAAGCCGTTTGGTATCCAAGTCTCCCGACTTCCCCGAGGCCAATTGATCTATTTCGCTGGACCAAGATGTAGGAGCCCCATCATGTGGGGTGTCTTCGCCAGTCGTCAGTGGCATCGTAAAGGTGCGGCGACGCGGATAGATCTGCTCAACAGTGTTTACTCCGCCACGTGTAATCGCACCCAAAAGGTGGTGGGGATTTGCGCCAGCATCTGGCACCAACTTAACAGATTCTAGTCGGTTCGATACAGTGACGGGGTTTGGTTGATGGAGGCATGAGGTGAGGTCCCCAAAAAGGGCTAATCCAGCCATATGTGTACCGTGGCCGCGAATGTCCTCTAAACCCCATGCGAGATTTGCAGCGTGGCGGTCAGCTACATCAAGGGCTGGTTGCACCAACGGATGCGCACGGCTGACGCCAGTGTCTAACAGTGTCACATATCCGGGACTTGGATGGGGCGGATATGTTGTTCGATTGCGTAACTCTTCAACCCATTGCGCCTCCTCTAATACATCGGCTCCTGCGAAGAAATCTGCCGTAACCGTTGGCGCTGCCAAGGCTTTGACACCGCGCAGATGTCGAATAGCGTTCGCAAGAGCGTCACGCGTTCCATGTGCAATGACGACAACATCTTCGGGGAATTCAAGCCGTTCTTGTCCAATAGCAACGCCGTAAGCTTCGGCTCCAAGTACGAATGCTCCAGCAGTATCGCGGTCTAGCCAGAGTTCCCAGTTTGTCGCAGCCTGCGTTTGCGGGAACTTGTCGGCAGGGCTGCGCCAAAGCGCGCGCAACCCTGCCTCTGTGAGTGTAGCTATGCTTTGAATAAGATCCGCGTTCTTTGGCCGACCTGGAATGGTTCGACCGTCTTTTTCACGATCTGGGGTGTTCTCGGTTTCGAACTGCACGACTTTGGCCCGCAGTTTTTCTATAGCTGAGGCAGTTGCATAAACAGTAGCGGTCTCTTGGTTGGACAGGCTGCGCGTGCCTTCGTCATAATGCAAAAGTGTAAGGTCGCTTGAGTTTAGGCTGTCTTTTTTGAGGGGTTCATCCGCAGGTGCGGTGACCTCTAAATAGACTCCGGGGAGACCGTTCGCTTGGATATTCGGTAACGCATCGATGGCCTGCAGGAGAATTTGTGCATGTGCTGCCCGGTTGGGGACATCACTTGCTCGTTTTCCTCCGCCCCCGCCCTTTGCTTGGAATTTGTGCGCTATCCCGAGATTTCGAAGATGAAAGTGTTTCTTGTCCCGTGCCATAAGCGACTGTTCCTAATTCTTGTAGCGAACGACGGCGTTCAAGGGCATCCATCAAATCCTGTGTCGCAATTGTATCTTTGTCCGCTAATACCGCGCGGCGTGCTGCGTCTTCAGCTGCGGCAACAACATCAGCTGTCGACAAGCTCAACGCACTATCTGTAATTTTTTTCCAAGCCATACGGCCCGTTTTGAATCCAATTAAGCGACGCTCAATGGCTTCACGAATTGAAGCCGTATCGGGCATTTCATAGGGTAACACGAGGTCAAATCGCCGCAAAATGGCGCGATCCAAGATGCCTGGTAAATTTGTTGTCGCTATGATGATGGAAGGGCCAGTATCTTCATCGAGGAACTGGAGAAATGAATTTAGTACCCGACGAGCTTCGCCCACATCGTTTCCACCTTCGCGAGCCGCAGCAAGCGCGTCGATCTCATCAAAAAGATAGACACCTCGGGTTGTCTTAACGGCATCAAAAACCATTTTCAGCTTTTGAGCGGTCTCGCCCATGTATTTCGTAATCAGCCCATGAAGCATGACAGAAAACAACGGGAATTGCAGTTCACCTGCCAAAGCAGAGGCGCTCATCGATTTTCCCGTCCCAGGCGGTCCCGAAAGGAGTACACGTCGCCGTGGTTTTAGACCTTTTTCTTCCAGTTTTTCACGCATCCTTGTCTCAACGACGATATGCGTTAATTCGACTCCGTTACGGGTAGGGAGGATCAAATCATTCAGGCGCTCAGTTGGATAACTGGCGGCTAGAAATTCAGCAAGATCTCCACGAGGCGCAGCTAAAGGTGTAACTTCGGGGATGCGCGACACAGGGGCCGTTTGGCCTGCCTCAGCCCATTGGCGCAATTGTTCCGCCAGACGGGTGTGACCCTTCTGCTCTTCACTTGCAGATAGTTGCATCGCTAGATCGAAAAACCGATCAGCGTCTCCCTCTGCATGGCTCTTTACAAGCCCAATGAGTTGTTGTGCGGATGCCATCGTGCCCTACTGCTGGTCTCAACAATATGTCGTTTTATAATGAGTATACCCTATTCAGGGTTGGCGCCATAGGCCAGAAAAAAAGCCCAGAATTTGTGACTTCAGCGAAACTCTCCTCGAGCAACCCAGTGGTATATGGAAGGATTTGCGCGGCACTTTTATGGTGCTGCGCCGCAGAAAGTAAGGCACAGTCAATGTCCTGTGTGGGTGGCTCCTGCATTGCAAGCGTTTTTTGAGGTGTTTGCGCATATTTCGTCAGTACAGTCGTGTGTCCGGCCTGTTTATGTTTCGGCATTGCCTCCACTGGCCCTGATGAATTCCGCAAGCGAGGTTCCATACGGCTAAGCGACCTCGGTGGGCCGCAGACATTCCCGGAGTTTCCTTGCTTATGGTTGACTTAATTCCGCATCATCACTTCAACCTCTTGCATCTCGTAGCAGTTTTGCGCCGTTAGAACGCTGGCTGCCGATATTCCCTTCTTTTTGTAAGTATTGCCCAAATGATCCTTGCTGCTTTGTTGGCCATTGCTGTTGTAGCCAATCTGAATGGCTTGTTAGCAATGATCTTTGCCGTCCACAGATCCACTTTTTCTGGTGAACGTTTTGCCATCACGGCGCGAAACGTCATGCCAACGACCAATAGTTTGCGAATATAGCGGTCACCTTTATTTGTGATCTTGCCCAGCCGTTCCTTTCCGCCACTGGATTTGTTGAGCGGTGTAAGACCGAGCCAAGCTGCAAAATCGCGCCCTGTTCTAAATTGCTTCGCATCACCGATCGTCGCAATGATTGCAGATGCTGTAATTGGGCCAATGCCCGGCATGCGCATTAGTCTCCGTGCGTCTGCACTCAGATGGGCATGTCGTTCGATCATTTTGGAATAGCCGTCGATACGTTCATTCAAGCCAATGAACTGATAACACTGCATGCCAAGCATTCCATTTGCGATATCCGGCATGTCATGTTGATCACCATCGAGATGGCGCTTTGCGAACGCAGTGACCGCCTCGATCCCAATCGGCAGAATATGTCCGAACTCCCGCAGAAGGCTGCGGATCACATTAGCCATCTGGGTTCGCTGTCGAACAGCCAGGTCGCGGGTGCGGTAAATTGACAAGACAGCCTGTTGATCTTCAGTCTTAATCTCAACAAACCTCATTGTCGGACGACGAACGGCTTCGCAGATTGCCTCGGCATCTGCCGCATCTGTTTTGCCGCGTTTGACATATGGCTTCACATAGTTCGCTGGCATCAAACGTACATCGTGACCGAGCTGTCGCAACATACGACCCCAATGATGTGATGATCCACAGGCTTCCATTCCAACCCTACAGGGCGGCAGCGCTTCAAAGAAAGCCAGTAACTTTGCCCGTTTTATCGCTTTGTTGAAAATGACACGTCCGTTCTCGGATATTCCATGCACTTGAAATACGTCCTTGGCCAAATCTAGGCCGATAGTTTTAACTGTCATTGGGTGGCTCCTTTCCTAGCAGTTTAAAGTAACTGCACTTTGGCACATTCGATGCCGGTGGAGCAGGAGCCACCCACCTCATCCGCTTTGGGCCGTTCTCGACGGCCATCCCGCCGGTCAGCCTATGATTGCTGCGATCGATCTAATGGCCGCGAAGAGCCCATTTTTTCGGATGCTGCGCTTTAACCAAATTGCTGCAAAGCAAACAAAGCCGACGTTGGAGTTAACCGAATAGTCGAAAATTAGAGGTTGCTCAAAATCTTAGGATTGACGTTTCGCCCAACTGTTTTGGCCGGAGAATTTGAAGTATTTTCGAAGCCCTTGCTCACTCCAAAAAGTGCAGATTAGTTGGCTCTACTTGACCCGCTGACTTGGGATTCATCCATTGTTAAGCCTGCCCTGTCGAGCAGTGCTAAATTGTACTGAATGGGCGCTGATTGTGAGATGAGTTGTCCGTGCCGGAACACAAAAAGTCGATGCGCGCGCAGACGGATGGCTTCGATTTTGTCTTTTGCCTGGAGTATTACGAAATGCGCATCGCATCCTTTGGACAGGCCATACCCGTCCAGACCCATGATCTTAGCTGAATTGCCGGTGACCGCGTCGAAGCACCAGTCCATATCCGCGCGGCTCGACAATTGCCCGACATGTAGCCCCATGAAGGCCACATCCAGCATGTCCGCCTTACCCAGGGAATACCACGGGTCCATGACACAGTCAGAGCCGAAACCAACCATGATCCCGGCATCGCGCAGCTCGCGTACGCGGGTTTGGCCGCGTCGTTTGGGATATGTGTCGTGACGGCCCTGCAACATGATGTTGATCAGCGGGTTGGGGATCGCGTGAACACCGGCCTCAACCATCAGCGGGATCAGCTTGGAGACATAGTAGTTGTCCATGGAGTGCATCGAGGTCAGATGCGATCCCGCAACGCGGCCCTGCAGCCCAAGGCGTTGCGTTTCATAGGCCAGCGTTTCGATATGGCGGCTATGAGGGTCATCGCTTTCATCGCAATGCATGTCGACCATCAGTCCGCGTTTTTCAGCGATTTCACACAACAGGCGTACGCTTTCGGCGCCATCCGCCATTGTACGTTCGAAATGCGGGATGCCGCCGACCACATCCACGCCCATATCGAGCGCACGCACCGTATTGTTCATCGCTGTGGGGTCGCGGAGAACGCCGTCTTGCGGAAACGCCACGAGTTGCAGGTCAAGGTAGTCTTTGACTTTTTCGCGCACTTCAAGCAGCGCTTGCACGCCCTTCAGTTCGTCATCGCAGGTGTCCACATGGCTGCGGATTGCGCCGATACCTTTGGCAACCGCCAGATCGCAATAGCGCATCGCGCGTTCGACGATATCATCGATGGACTGGATCGGTTTTAACTCACCCCATAGCGCAATGCCTTCGAGCAGGGTGCCAGACACATTCATGCGTGGCGTGCCCAGTGACAGCGTCGCGTCCATGTGAAAATGCGGATCGACAAAAGGTGGGGACACAAGGTTTCCGCCTGCATCCATTGTCTCTTTCGCCTCGGCCGTTATTCCCGCCTCTACTGCGGCGATTTTGCCATCCTTACAGGCGATATCGACGCCGGATTGTCCGTCACTCGTAGTCGCGTTTTTGACGATCAGATCGAACATGGAATCCCCCGTTTGCGATGCATCATCGTTGCCCTTTGAACCACGGGGTCAACAAGGCGCGGGGATAGTCGGCAGACCGCGCCGCGATGACAAGGGCGATGATGGACAGAATATAAGGCGCCATCAGGAAAACCTGCCCTGGCACCAACGCGCCCATTTCAGTTTGCAACCGCACTTGCAGCGCATCAAATGCTCCAAACAACAGTGCACCCAGCAGGGCTTTGCCCGGTCGCCAGCTGGCAAAGATCACCAGCGCAATGCAAACCCAACCACGCCCGTTGACCATGCCGAAGAAAAAGGCGTCAAAGGCGCTCATCGTCAGGAACGCGCCCCCAAGCGCCATCAAGGCGGACCCAGCTACAATCGCACCCATACGCAGGCCATAGACGGACAGACCTTGCGCATCCACGCTGTCGGGATTGTCACCCACAGCCTTGATCGCCACGCCAAGTGCTGTGCGGTTCATCACATACCAGACCAGTGCGACCATCAGCAGCGCGAGCCATGTCAGCGCAGTTTGCTGGAACAGAACCGGGCCAAAGAAGGGCAAGTCAGTCAGGATAGGGATATCCAGCGCGCGAAACGGTTCGATGCGCGGCGGCGAAGACACGTCGGGCAATGCAGTCCGATAGGTGTAGTAACTGACCGAGGTTGCAAACAGCGTGATCCCAAGGCCCGAGACGTGTTGGGACAGGCCCAAGGGCACCGTCAGGATGGCATGCAGCAGCCCAAAGAACGCCCCCGCCAACGCCGCGACCAACACACCGCCCCAAAGCCCAGCCCCAAGCCAGACGGCCATCCATCCGCACATCGCACCGACGACAAAAATGCCTTCGATACCGAGATTCAAAACCCCAGCACGCTCGCAGATTAGAGCGCCGAGCACACCAAATATCAGGGGCGTGGCGATGCGCAATGACGCCGCCCAGAAACTCTCAGTCATCAGAATGTTCAAAAGGTCCATCATGCTGTGGCCCCTTTGGTGCGCAAGATGCGGTACTTGGCAAGAAACCCACCGACCAAGACGCAAAGCAGTGACATGGAAACAACCAGATCGGCAAGGAAGGACGAAACGCCCATGGCGCGGCTCATACTGTCAGCACCGACGAAGACTGACGCGATGAAAAGGGCCGCGATGACAACGCCAACTGGCGACAAGCCGGCCAACATCGCAACGACAATGCCTGTGTAGCCAAACCCAGGGGAAAGATCAGCCGTCAGATAACCCTTTAGCCCGGCCACTTCGGACACACCGGCGAGCCCTGCCAGCGCGCCAGAGATCGCTGCCACGCCAAACAAGGAGCGGCGCACATTGATGCCTGCGTGCCGGGCCGCAGCGGCATTTTCACCAACCGCCCGCAGTTTGAACCCCCAGACGGACCGCGCCAGCATGAACTGCGCAATGGCTGCCAGAACAAGCGCAAGGATCAGCCCTGAATGCAACCGCATTCTGTCCATCAGTGGCGGCAGCATGCCCTGGTCCAGCACCGGTGCCGATTGCGGCCAACCCAACCCCATGGGGTCTTGTAGTGGGCCTTCAAGCATCATCTGAAGAAAGATCAGAATGATGAAGTTTAGCAGCAAGGTCGTCACAACCTCATCCGCGCCAAAGCGCACTTTCAGATAGGTTGGGGCCATCATGCCTGCGGCCCCGGCGGCTGCACCCAGAACGATGATCAGCGGTAACAGCAGGATGCCAGAGATGTCGAACAATCCTGACCCGATAGCGACCGCTGCCATCGCGCCCAAATAGAGCTGTCCTTCAGCCCCGATGTTCCAAAGCTTTGCACGAAACGCCAACGCAGCAGCCAGCCCGGTGAATATCAGCGGTGTTGCGCGCGTCAGCATTTCGGACACGGCAAAGACCGATCCAAAAACACCTTTGATCATCTCGCCATAGGCGGTGATCGGGTTTGCCCCGGCGGCCAACAATGGAATGGCTGCAAAGGCGAGCGATATGACAGCCGAAAGAACTGGAATACCAAAGGCAAACGCTCGGGACGCGTTTTCGCGCGGCTCAATGCGGATCATGCCGGTTCTCCTGCCATCATTAGGCCGATTTGCTCACGGTCATGGCTGACAGCCTCAACAAGATTTCCATCGCGGATCACCACGATCCGGTCAGCAAGGCCCAGAATCTCGTCCAGATCTTCTGAGATAAGAACAACTCCTGCACCGCGCTCGCGGGCTTCCAATAAGCGCCGACCGACCTCTGCCGCAGCGCCCATATCAAGGCCGCGCGTGGGTTGGTTCGCGAGGATAAGCCGAGGGGAGCGTTCAAAAACACGCGCCAGGATCAGCTTCTGAATATTCCCGCCTGATAACAATCTGGATGCGGCGGTCACGCCGGGGCCTCGTACGTCATAGGCCTTGGCAAGCTTTTCGGCATTGGCCTGAATGGCGTCACGCTTCAGCAAGCCGCGTGACTGGATGGCCGGATCATCAAGCCGCTCGATCACCATGTTCTCGGCTACGCTCATGGCGCCGACGATGCCTTCGTGATGGCGGTCTTCGGGGATGCGCCCGATACCCGCCTTCACCATAGCGCCCGGGCTTGGTTTTGATACGTCCTGATCATCCACAGTGATCGTCCCAGCGCTTGGTTGTGCAAGACCGGATATCACATTGGCCAGCTCGCTTTGCCCATTGCCGGAGATGCCAGCGATGCCCAGAATTTCATGCGCGTTTACAGTCAGATCGACGCCTTTGAGCGTATCGCGCTTGGCGCGCCCTTTGACTGATACGTCCGACAGTTTCAACAGCGGTGTACCAGGCGCCATTTCTGTGCGGGCGACCTTGGGTGTATCCGCCCCGACCATCATGCGCGCGATGACTTTTTCATCGGCATCTGCAGTGGCCATCTCTCCTACTTTCTTGCCGTGACGCAGGACAGCAATGCGATCAGAAAAGGCGAGAACCTCGCGCAGTTTGTGGCTGATGAAAATCACGGACAGGCCGTCTTCTGTCATCGTCTTGATATTGTCGAACAGCGTATCAGCCTCTTGCGGGGTCAGGACCGCAGTGGGTTCATCAAGTACAAGAATTCGAGCATCGCGATAAAGCGCCTTAAGGATCTCAACCCGCTGACGTTCGCCAACGGACAGTCGGCCCACCGGAACATTCAGCGGCGCATTTAAACCACTGCGCTCAATAATGCCGTCGATTTTGGCCTTGGCGCTGTTGCGATTGCGCCGGAAGCTGCGCAGCGGTTCAGACCCGAGAGTGATATTGTCGAGCGTGTTGATATTCTCAGCCAGCGCGAAATGCTGGTGCACCATGCCGACACCGGCGGCCAGCGCGGCTTGGGGATGACCAAGCGGTAACGATTGAAGCGTACCGCTTTCGTCAGCGACTTCAACTGTGCCCGCATCCGGCAGATAGTGCCCGAACAGCATGTTCATCAGCGTGGTTTTACCCGCGCCGTTTTCACCCAAAAGGGCCAGCACTTCACCTTTTTCAAGGGTCAGGCTGACGTCATCAGTTGCAACCACCGAGCCGAAGCGTTTGCTGAGCCCAGTGAGCCTGAGAGCAGTGGATTGTGTCATGGAAATGTTGGGCTGGCGCTGCCGCCAGCCCATGCGTCTTTAATTGTCGGAAACTGGACGGTCATCGTTCACGTTGACACGGAACAGCCCACCCAGAATTTCAGCTTCACGTTCCTTTACGGCAGCTGCTGTTTCCGCTGCGACAAGGCTTTCATCCATGACAAGCGACCCGCCGCCATACGCCATAAAGCTGTACTGGCCATAGTCCGACGCTTCAAACGTGCCACCGGCAACGTTTGCCACGGCTTTGTCGATTGTCGCCTCCATGTGCCACAGGGCAGAGGCCATGATGGTCCCGGGATAATCACCAGAAGTATCAATCACATTGCCGATGGCCTTCACGCCGCGCTCAACCGCTGCGTCGGACACGCCAAAACGCTCCGCATACATCACGTCTGCGCCTGCATCCATCATCGCAAATGCGCTTTCTTTGGCTTTCGGTGGGTCGTACCAGCTGTCGATGAAGTTCACCATGAACTTGACGTCCGGGTTCACTTCGCGCGCGCCATCCATGAATGCATGCATCAAGCGGTTCACTTCAGGGATCGCATATCCGCCAACCATCCCAATTAGGTTTGACTCGGTTGCGGCCCCGGCAACCATTCCGGACAGATAGGAAGGTTCGTGGATCCAGTTATCAAAGACGGAAAAATTCGGCGCGACCGGGCCAAAGGACGAGCCCATCAGGAACGCCGTCTCGGGGTAATCTGTCGCCACTTTGCGCGCGGCGCGTTCCAGCCCAAAGACCTCACCTACAATCAATTGTTGGCCCTGCTCGGCATATTCGCGCATCACCCGTTCATAGTCGGTATTGGCAACATTTTCGGAGAACACATAATCGATATCGCCGCGCTCTGCGGCGGTATTCAGCGCCTTGTGAATGCGGCTGATCCACTGCTGTTCAACGGGCAATGTATAGATCGCGGCAACCTTCACCTTTTCTGCGGCAGCGGCCCCGGCTGCCAAAAGGGTCGACCCCGCGACCATGGCGGCAAGCAACGCCCTTTTTGTTAAAGATGTTCTTGGCATGTCATCCTCTCCTGTTCGGTATTTTGAATGTTGATATTTTCACAGTATTCGTCGCCTCGGGTTGCTTGGCGCAGGGCCTTTGCATCCTGCCAGAGTTCCCCAAGGCGGCTAGATTGTATGTTCGTTGGCAGTGTCTTCGGCCCCCATTTCAATGCCACACGGGTAGATGCTGAAAAGATTCAGATGTCCGGTCAAGAATTTTCTGCACGATCGTGCAGAAAGTTTCCAAAACAGATCGGATTTGTTAGTTTGATCGGCATCAGATGTTCAAACAGGACCTTTCTCGGCCCAACGCACCGTTCAAAGGATTAAAACAGCGTGACCAAGCAAAGCGGTAGAATACAGATCCGTCATCGCGAAGAAACAAGGGCCCAAATTCAGCGGGCCGCTGAACGCGTCTTTGCCGATTACGGTTACTTAGGCGCGTCATTCAGCCGGATCGCCGCTGAAGCTCGGCTGCCGAAATCCAACATCGTCTATTACTATCAGACCAAGGAAAAACTGTACCGGAGCGTGGTCCAGAACATCTTCAATGTCTGGCGTGATGCTGCGGATGTCCTGTCGCCGGAACGCGATCCAATAACTGCTTTGGGCGACTACATCGAAACCAAGCTGGAGCTGGCCCGAACGCGCCCCTATGGCTCCAAGGTATGGGCAAACGAAATCATCCAGCGCGCGCCCGTCGTGCAGGACTACCTGGAAAACGAACTGCGCCAATGGACCGATGATCGGATAGCAGTGATCGAATACTGGATCGCCCAAAAGCGGATCAGGCCTGTCAGCGCGCGGCATTTGCTTTATGCAATCTGGGCAACCACGCAGCACTATGCTGACTTCAAACACCAAATCAGAACACTGAATGACGATCTGGAGCTGACAAATCAGCAATGGGAAGATACGAAGCGCTCGCTTCGAGAGATCCTGCTGGAAGGCGTAAAGCTCTGATCTGGTCGACATCTTCAAATTGGCGGTTCGTATGATCGCGTCTGCGAGGAAGGAGGTTAGTCCAGTCCCACGGCAACGAACTCAATTTTTGTTTAAAAAGAACTCCAGGTCGAGTGGAGCGCGCCAGCATCTTTGCAGCCGTTGAAGATGGCCGTTTTACGGGCCAAGGACCCAGCTCTCTTAGGTCTAGTAACTCAATACAAGGAACATTGGTGAGCCCGCGCCGTTGTGGCCGATGTGGTCCATCATTCCGATCATCTGATCCGGTTGGCCTGCAGGTTGCTCGCGCAACATGGAGAGACAGAGCAGGAACGCGAGGACGCCCGCATTTTGATGGTGGTGGTCGATGCAAGGCGTCCCACGCGGGGCAATCACCGGGCAGATCCGGAGGTGGGTTCATGAAGCGGCGTGGCACCCCTGCAACCCTCCCCGCCTGGTGGCAGGGTTGGCCTGCCCGGACCCACGTGCGCCGCTGGATTGACGACCTCGTGCTCTCTGAGGATCGGTTCATGGAACGCGCGGCACGGCGCGATGCGCAGGCGGCCGCAGGCGCCAGTGGCCGGAAACCCAAACGCAAGCGCATGCACGGCGCTGCCCCTCCACCCAGCCCCGATGAGCTGGCGGCGTTCTACGCGGCAAAAGTCAACTCAGACGAATATTTGCCCAATGGCATGATCAGCACCGCCATGCGCGCGGCCATGCTGGAACGCAGGCTGGTCACGCCCGAGCGCCTTCGGATGCGGGGGGTACAATGACCTTTCAAAGACCTACCCTCAGGCGCAGCAGACGCACAAAACGTGCGCTGGGTGTGCAAGCGGCCCTCGAGTGGGCGTTTCGGGTGGAAAAAGCACAGCTGGAACTTCCGCCACCCGAGGATGTGGTCGAGGAAGGCTTCGGATTTGGCCTCGAATACGTCCTGATGCAGCGCGCTGCTCTGGGCTGCAAGGTGGACGGCGGGCAATACAAAATGGGCAGCTACACCCACGCGGATGCCGAGGTGATCGCAGCCGTTGTGGCCGGAATGCCCGACGGCCTCGGTGGCCTCCGCATGGCAATCCGCGTGGCCGAGCTTGCCCGTGCAGGGCTGATCCCTGACTGGATGCCAGGAGTCGTGCCGCGCTGCGTACCGGTGGAAACGCGGCAAAACCAGCATGGTGTCCGGGCCGTGACCCAAGTCGTGGGTACAGAGCGCGTATTGACCCGGGGCAAATGGCGCACCGTCGATGTACTGGTCTGCCCGGTCACCTGGCGACCCCATCCAGAACAGATCGCCTCGGCCAGACGCGGATACGCGGATTGGTGCAAAGCGCTGGCCTGGGTGCGGGACGGGCTGGTGGCGGGGTGCTTACTGCGGGATGTCGAGGTGACGGCGGCAATGCCAAGGGTGCGACCTTGGAGGTAATGTGGGAAACGGTCCCATCGGAAACGATATCTTGCCAAATGGCATGTAATCTATATATGTGTGTCACAGGAGGTTTGCCATGCAGTTTGCCACAATCGAACCCACCGAGTCACGCCCGGACCTTCCCGCTATCACAGACGAGGAGGCCGCTGCCCTCGCGCGCACCACCGTGAACCTGTTTCGGGCCTGGCAGCTCAGCGATATCGAAGCCCGCACCCTGCTGGGCGATATGGCCCAGCGCACATGGGCCCGTTGGAAAGACGGTAGCATCGGTCGGATCGACCGCGATCTGCGGGCGCGCATGGCCATCCTGATGGGGATCCACAAAGGCCTGCGGTATCTCTTCACCGATCCCGCGCGCGGCTACGCGTGGATCAGAAAGCCGAACGCCGCCTTCAACGGGCAAAGCGCGCTCGACGTTATGATGTGCGGCGAGATCACCGACCTGATCGACCTACGCAGCTATCTGGACGCCGAGCGTGGCGCATGGTGACAGCTCTCGTGCGCCGCGTGATCTGGCCGCGCAGTACCCGGATCATCCGCTCGATCTACCCGCCCATCGACCTGTTCGAGGACATTGCTGACCCAGCTGATTGGGAGGCATTGGCCTCTGCCGAGGCCAAGTTTAATCCCCGCATCCGCGATAGTATCGGCGATCTGGCAAAGGTGCCGGTGGCGCGGCGTGTCACCGGGCCGGGCGCAAGCTGGGTGATGGCCCCCTTCGTGCATTGCTCGCCGATGCGGCCGGGACGGTTCAGCGACGAAACGTTTGGCCTCTATTACGCGGGCGACAGCACCGAGGTGGCCATCGCGGAAACCATCCACCATCACACGAAGACCATGCTGGCCACAGAGGAAGCCCCCGGCTGGACATCGCAGTTCCGCGAGTTGATCGGGTCTGTCGATGCCGACATGGACGATGTCTCTGGGATGGACGACCTGCTGCATCCGGATGACTACGGCCCCTCGAAAGTGTTCGGCGCCGAACGCCGCGCCGCAGGCTCCGACGGTATCACCTGGCCCAGCGTCCGTTATCCGGGTGGCCACTGCATCGCCGCGTTCTGGCCGGATGTCGTGCCGGTCCCCACGCAGGGCGCGCATTTTGCCTACCATTGGAACGGAAGCGCGGTCGATTACGTCAAAAAGCTGGATACCGGCGAGATCATGGGCGTGCGCTGATAGCGAGGCGCGCTGGGCAGGACAGTGCATCATGATCAAGCGTTGCAGTGTAAGCCGAACTGGCCAAGCGTGGCGACCCTTTCAAGGCTCTTATTGCCTTCTCAGGCGAGAAAGAGGTCGATGGCATCAAGTACACGGAAGCTGACATGAACGGCTTCCCCGAAGACAAGACACGGAAGGAGTTCGACAAGGACGAATTCCGCCTGCTCGTGGTGGCGAATAAGTATCTGACGGGCTTCGACCAACCGAAGCTCTGCGCCATGTATGTGGACAAGAAGCTGCAGTCCGTCTTGGCGGTTCAGGCATTGTCACGTCTCAACCGGTCAGCGCCGAAACTGGGGAAGCGTAAGGAAGACCTGTTTGTTCTCGATTTCTTCAATTCGACGGACGATATCAAAGCGGCATTTGACCCGTTTTTCACTGTGACAACGCTGTCAGAAGCTACCGATGTCAACGTTCTCCATGAGTTGAAAGCTACGCTCGACGAAGCAGGCGTATACGAGTGGTCCGAAGTCGAGGAGTTCTGCACCCGCTTTTTTGAAGGGGAAGATGCCCAGACGCTCAGCCCCCTAATCGACGCCGCGGCAGAGCGGTTCGACGCTGAATTGGATCTCGAGGACAAAGACAAGATCGACTACAAGATCAAAGCCAAGCAGTTTGTGAAGGTCTACCTCACCGTTCCGCTCAGCCCTACGTCCCCCAACCCACGGGCCACGGCTGTAGCCCCAAGGCGCCAGCTCATCGTTTGCTCTTCAGGACTAGGGTATAGGCCATCATCGTGATCGAGATCGGACAGATCAAATAATTGATCTAGCGTCGGCGTGTAGGTCGCACGTAACCTCTCATTGTCGTCAGCATGGTGCTTCACAATATTGCAACGCGTCGGAAAATCATAAACATCGCCGGAGCGAACGGCACCTGCGTCGCCCTGTCGGGTCATAACGCGGATCAATTCGCGGGTATTGATTTTCGTATTGCGTTTCAACATGCCTAACATTTCCGACACGGGCGCAGAAAATGTCTGGTTGGTGGTCTCGGGTTCTGATGCGCGATCCGGTATGATGACGCCGGCTTGTTCAAAAAAATCATCCACCACATCGCTGTTAGTGAAATGACGGCGCTCAAAAGGACGCAAGGCAATGTTGTTTTGTCCAAAGTGTTCGCCAAAAGCATCTACGGTTTGAGAGTAGGCTAGACTATCCAGACGTCGCGCATGAAATTGCATCGCATCTGGTGGGATGCGGCCGTTTTTAACCAGTTGCTTGTAAAGCGCCTCGATATATTTGTCTTGCCTGCGAAGGTAGCAAACCACTCGCGTCTGGCGGATCAGATCATCGGGTAGATGCGCGCTCAGCTGCTGGGCAATACCCGCGCGAAAAAACATCTCGGACGACACGATATGTACAGGTAAGTCACTGGCTTTTATCTCTTGTGCGATAGCAGTGCAGACATCTGCCCCTTGTCCCTTTTTAAACGCACCTATCATGCCATTGTGCGAAATATTCTGGCGTCCTGCAGTGACAAAATTTACACCGACGCTGCGTAGGGCATCAACGTTCCCTTTGAGATAGCCTTGAATCGCGGTTGTTCCGGTTTTTGGTGATCCGATGTGCAAGATCAGCGTCTTGTCCGTCATTTTTGCCGCTCCAGAATGCGCCGCGAATTTTGCATTTCGCGGCGAAACTTAGGCCCGCGCCGAACAGATAAGATATGTTTGCAATAGCGCACCAACAAGGCATGTCGATTTTGCGCCTTTAGTCGATCCAGCATTTCGCGTTGATAGCGTGGAGTGGTATGACGCGCGCGCATTAAGCGGTAAAATTGGGTCTGCGTTAAAGTGCCCTCAATGCAGCCTTCGATCACGGGTTTCAGCACACCCATATTGGCCCATAACGACGCGATCCGATGACCCATAAATCGACATTTCATCCGGACAATGTTGTCTGACTGAAACAACGCAGCATGCATAGCGTCCAGCGGCGCAGTCGGATCATAGAATAAATAGGCCTTGTTCGCCTGTGCGATCATATTGGGAGCATAGCCATAGCGGTTGTTGTAATCACGCTTCCAAGCCTTATGATATCTTGTTTCCCAAGACGTGACATCACGGTCAAGGGTCGCTTGCGGGCTAATGCAAATCACTGTGGCACCTGGCGCGGCTGCAGAAAAAACCGCTGCCGCGTAAGCTCCCATTGAAGCTCCGTAAAACACCACTCGTTTGAATTTATCAAAGAAGCCGTCGTCACGTAATCGATCAAAGAAATCATGCACTGCTTCATCGCGGTACCAGGTCCAGCCATGCGCCATCAAACCCAACACGGACCAGCCGCGCGATGTGGTGTACCCAAACCCCCACGGCATCCGATCTTCGCCGCGCTCATATACGTGATCGAGATTGTCGAATGTTACGACCAATGTGTCACCACGGCGTACAAACAACGCGGAGTGCTGATCGCCGATATCTTCGAAAAATCCTTCCTTCTGGCCTAAGTCGGCCAAACGAGCCCGCCAATCTTCGCGGGTTTCTTCAGGAGTGGTCGCGGGGTCTGCGCTCATGTTGCGGCTCTGGATTTGCGGCGGCGCCTAAAGGCGGCGCGAAAAAAAATCTGCAACTCTGGCCGGTTACGCGCTTCTAGATAGCTTTCCATGTTTGCACGGTACATGTAAATATCTTTGCGATTTCGGATCATCTGGTAAAATAATGCGGGCGTCAGAGTCCCGTTGATTGCTTGCTGCATCACCGGCTTCAGCCGGTCCATACGGCGTAGCACCAAGGCCGATCTATGCCCCAACCCGAATCCGTGCAATGGTATGATGTTGGAGCCATGCAATCGGTCGATATGATGAACATCAAGATTTAAAAACGGATCATAGACCACAAAAACCTGTGCAGCGCTTGCGGTGTGCTCGGCCGCATCCGAATAAGCCAACGACCAGTCCTGACGTCGCCCCTTGTTGAACCGTTTTTCCCATGGGACCAAATCTGCGGCCAATGTGGTTTGAGGGCTGAACGCAATCACCGTGGCATTTGGTGAAAGATCGCAAAATGTCAGCGCGCCGAACCCGCCCATCGATGTGCCGCAAAATGCAACACGGTCGAACCCGTCGAAAAAACCTGCGTCGCGTTGTTGCTCCATCCAGTGGATCAAACGCTGGTCACGAAACCACGTGGGACCTTGGGCAAAGATACCCAGATGGCTCCACCCGTTGTCGGCGCAGAATTTACCGGCCCAAGGTTCGCGCGCCAAATGCCGACCACCCGCTTCAGCCAGGTTGTCAAATGTCACCACTAGCTGATGTGCGCCCCGATCAATGAAACACGCCGCATGATTGCCAAACTTTTGATAATATCCGTCATGTTCGCCTGCTGGAAAAATGTCGCGATACCAGTTTGGTACAGTGTTCAAATCAGGATCAGGTGGGGTCTCCGACATTTACGTTACCGTTTATGGATTACCGCGACTTGGTCGCGCTTGCGCTTGTTATATCCCGCCTGGAACACGAAGCAGCCCGAAATATCGGCCCGCAACGCGTTAAACTGATCTTGCACCTGCGGATCGGTATGTGAAAACACGCCGTCGCGTTGGTAGATCTGGAACAGATCGGCAGTTTTAGTGATGCCTTTTTGCTCCATCATTCGGGGCTGCCAGCGCAGGTCTTCGACAATATATAGCCCGCCAGAATTCAGCCGCGGAAACAGTTCCAAGAACGCATTTTGTTGGTGATGCGAGGCATGACTGGCATCATCAATGATGATATCCATATCGGGCATGCTTTTAGAGGCTTCATTGATGTTTTCGCGCGTATCCATGTCGCAGCGGAAAAACTTGAAACGATCATGTTTAAACCAAGAGAAGTCTGAAACATCCAGCCCGTGCACTTGCGCCTTGGTGAAATATTCCATCCACATGCGGATTGATGGTAAATCCTCAGTTTTGCGATCCTTGTCGATGCCATGTTCGGGGCCGCCAATCAGTAATCCCATTTCAAGAAAATTGATTTTTCGTCCACGAAACGGCAGAAATAGCATCTGATACAGCTCAGTATAGCGGTGCTTGGTTGATCCCTTGTCCGATCCATAGCTATCAGCCAAATCTGTTAGATTCATCTGACCACGTCCCACGCGCTCGGCGGCAGGCAAACGTTTTGGCACGGCGGCAGGCACCGGCGTGGACGCGGCTTCAACCTTGGCGGCGGCAGCTTCCTTCATCGCCCTTGGCATCGGCAGAGGTGCCTTTGCCGGATCAATCGCATGCTTTACAAGCAGCTGTCCCAACAGGCTCTTGCGATGTGGTGCGCCACCTTCTTTCTCGACCAGTCTTGCCCGCATCCGGCGTCCGTAGAGATGCACTGAATAGGTGTTATCGGTGATGTAAGGCGCTGTATCAAAATTGCGTTTCAGCATCATCCGGCGATCTTTGTAGGTGAACGGATATAAGCCCTCTTGAGGTAGCGCGTGCTTCGCCTCGCCGGTTTTGTGAAGGAAGTGCGTAACGGCATGCGGACCCCAAACGCCCCACGGTTGCTCGCTTGCGTGCACGGGATTTCCGGCATCACGCGCCTCTTCCAGTTCGCGGGTATACTCGTCTCCATACCACGTGGGTATCGCGTACTCGTCTGACGTGAATTCCAACAACTCACCCAAAGTATCACAATCCTGCGGCAGGCCCAGAACGCCTCCGTTAATGTGTTTTTCGCTTTCCCAACCGTAGAAATGCCCATTGGGTGTTTCGAATTTTTTCATGCAATAGGCATCGGTATCGGCCCAGATCGTGTGGCTGCTTTGCGCCAACATTTTGTAGCGGAAAATATCCGAGTGCAGCGCAGGGCTGCCGGTACGAGCATGGGTTAATACGTTGTAATCAGGTAAAACATCATCGGCGCTGGCCAATTCAATGCCATCGGGGACATTTTGCAACTCACCATAGTGATACAGTTTCACATGATGGCCTGCGTCCACAAACGACTTAAGGCATAACTGTTCTAGAAAACTAAGCGGGCCTTGCATCCACAAAGCCGCGATTTGATAGTCTTTGCTCATCTGCCTATTTGCTCCGGCTTTGCGTCGGTTATTGTCTACGTTTGGCATATTGATCCGAATTTGGCCAACATTTTCAATGTATCGTCATTGGAAGGATCACAGCAGTGATTATTTGGGAAATGAACACACTACCCCCTTCATCAACATGCAGCTCTTCGGGGATATATCGCAGCGTCAATGTGATCGACGGCTCAAAACAGACGCCCCCTCAAATCACTCCTCCCTTTACCACTGGCTTTAGCTCATGCGGCCTCTTAGTTAATAACAAGCTACGTTTGGATAGGCTCTGAATACGAAAGTTAGTCACCATTTTGTATGGCTACTAAGGTGACTGCTGGCGAAAGCTCTATAATAACTGTGGACTTGTCGCGTTTACATTCCGGTCTCTGAACTCATTTATGCGGCCTTTTGTTCGAATGCCAAGGGGCTTTTGCCACCTAGCGATGAGTGACGTCGGCGCGGGTTATAAAAGCCATTGATATACTGGAAGATCGCACCTTCTGCCTGACGACGTGTGTCTCATTTGTTGCGCCAGATCAGCTCAGCCTTGATGGATTTGAAGAACGTTTCAACCCTCGAATTGTCGTAACAATTACGGCATTACGCCCACGATTGATAAAACGCTTACTGACTGAACGGGCGGTCGCCACGGGCGCTACGGGCGTGAACCCGGAATTTTTTTCCAAAAAGGGGATGGGCAAAAAATTCATCCAAGTTGGGCGCGAGCTCGCCGCGACACGGCTGTTGCCCCCTGGCGGTACAGTCTTGCGTGGGCATGTGACCGATATCAGCAAAGCGGTGCTATGGCGGAATATCGGTATAAAATCCCGTGCGGCGCAGGGTGGTGCTGGTATCTCACCAGAAACCGGTGTGAAATTGTTGATGCTGGACAGCAGCGAAGCCCAAAACTCTCCTTGGCTACAGCAAAAATACGCGGAGTGGCTGGCGACACTGCCTCCGGCGGCGCAAGAACGGTCAATCGATTTCATGGGGCTTGAGCTGTATCGAACATACCCGCTGGGCACGTTGTTCTACGCATTGAACCGAAACTTTTACATGTCGCCCGGATGCGACCGCCAGATCATTCAGAACCTGGTCTCTGCACCGCCTCGGCTACGGTATGATTTTCATTACAATGATCGCCTCTTGGCAGCGACGGTACCTACGTTTTTAGACATAAGCTATGCACGCGGAAACGACGACTTAACCCGCAGCGATCGCCCGCCGCTTGATGCCAACCCCGAGACATATGGATTACAAAAAACCTCCGCGCAAAAAACCGCGCAGCGCCCCTCCAAATCGCCTCACACTGGCGAGCAAATACGCACTCCTTTGCTGCGCAGTGTTTTGCCCGGCGGTAAGACCTTATGGATGAAGAACGAAGCAGCCCAGCCGAGCGGCTCGTTTAAAATTCGAGGGCCTAACGCTTTTCTCACCCGTAATCCTGTGCCCAACAAAGTGGCGACCTCTGCGTCCACTGGCAACCATGCTATTGGCCTTTCAATGACTGCAACAACCAGAGGCCTGTCCGCTGAAATTATGGTGCCCCAGACGACACCGAAGACCAAGCTTGACGCTATTCAACGGGCGGGCGGCACTATTAATCTACCTTCAGGGCTGCGGCCGTATCGAGCTTGGTAAACCAATCATCGAACGGTGGCAACGAGGCGCAGAGTGGCACAAAGGTCGCCCCTAATGTGCCACCCGTTATTTTACTGGGTTTCATCGGGATTTACTAGAAATCCAACGCTGGGCCGGGCTGCTGCCAAGCCAATGCAGGGGCGGCCGCCAGCGTCTGAAATGCGCAAACCGATGCCGAAAGCCCAAAAACAGGGCCGCCGCACACGCCAGTTTTGTAAATCTCCAACAAATTCAATGGGTGGCGCAGCGTCATGTCGGTTGCCACCCCTGCTTTGTCCCCCTTGAATCGTGCCTTGATCATCGAAGCAGTTCGCCCGGAGGAACACCCCTCGCGGGCACTTTCGTTTTTCCCACACCGCGGATCCGTTTTGGCCACTGGCATTGCCCAGGGTCTATCGGAATGTCTACCTGCCCGAGAGAGCCCCCATGGACCTCGTTTTTGCGCCAAGCCAGATCGAAATCTGGCCGATTGACCGGCTGCGCC
>Ga0206126_10001930_pt1 | contig 23823 bp, 21 predicted proteins | sample Helgoland_Spring_5_FD_148621 | JGI IMG/M metagenome (GOLD analysis project Ga0206126, IMG submission 148621) | Pelagic subsurface seawater microbial communities from Kabeltonne, Helgoland, North Sea - Helgoland_Spring_Bloom_20160412_1 | ecosystem: Environmental > Aquatic > Marine > Epipelagic ...
GATATATAAAGATATATAAAGATATATAAAGATATATAAAGATATATAAAGATATATAAAGATATATAAAGATATATAAAGATATATAAAGATATATAAAGATATATAAAGATATATAAAGATATATTATATAATAAAATCAAATTATTAATAAAATTAAATTATTAATAATTACAAATGTCATTAATTAAAGATTATTTAATTTACACGAATAAATGGAAGAAAGAATATGGTGACAAAACAATAGTATTAATGCAAGTTGGTTCTTTTTTTGAAGTATATGCTTATAAAGAAAATAATGGAGATATATTAGGAAGTAATATTGAAGATTTCTCAATAATAAATGATATGGTAATAGCAAAGAAGAACCAAAAATATCAAAATAAACAAGTATTAATGGCTGGTTTTGGTTTAGCTCAATTGGATAAATATGTAAATAAACTACAAAAAGCTGGTTATACAATAGTTATCTACAAACAAGATTTTCAATCAAAGAATACAACAAGAAGTATGTATGAAATAATTTCACCTGGTACATATTTTTCAAATGATAATGTATCAATTTCAAATAATATAATGTGCGCTTGGTTAGAACATAGTAAATCAAATAAATTTATAATTAATGATATTATAAATATAGGTATTTCAATAATAGATATTTTAACAGGTAAAACAATTATATTTCAATATTCTTTAAAATATTCACATGATCCTAGTACGTATGATGAACTAGAAACATATATAACAATTTATAAACCGAATGAATGTATATTTATATCTAATATGAATACAAATATAGTGAATGATATAATTAGTTACGTGTGCGGTAATGTAATAAAAACTCATAATATTAATTTAAATGATGATACAGATAATTCTAGATATGCGATTAACGCTGAGAAACAAATATACCAACAAAATATATTTCAAAAATTTTATCCTGAATTAAATTATGATATATTTTTAGAATCTTATCCGTGTTTTTTCATAGCATTTCAATCATTTTGTTTTCTTTTAGATTTTGTATATAGACATAACCCTAATTTAGTAAAAAGGATATCAGTTCCATTATTTGAGAATAAAACAAACAAACTTATATTGGAAAATCATAGTTTAAAACAATTAAATATAATAGATGATAAAAGACATACTGGAAAGTTAAGTTCAATTAGTAATTTTTTAAATAATTGTGTAACAACGATAGGAAGTCGTCAATTTTATCATGATTTACATAATCCTATAAATAATAAGGAAGTTTTAAATGAATCGTATAATATAACAGAACATTTGCTGAATAATCGTGAATGGGAAAAATATAGAGAAGAATTAAAAAATATTAGAGATATTGAAAAATTACTAAGAAAATTGGTTTTTTATAAGATAACACCAAAAGATATTTCTGTATTATATAATGATATTAAGAAGGTAATAAAGATAATGAATTTAGTAAATAAAAACAAAAAATTAAAGAAATATATAAATAAACATGAGAATAGTAATATAAAAAATAAATGTAATTTAATAATTAAAGATTTGGATAATAATTTTGATATAAATAAATGTATTGAAATAAACGACTATAGTATTGATTATTTATCAAGTTTAGACGAAAATTTAATTAATTTTATTAATAATGGTTTATCGAAAGATATAGATACAAATATGAAAGAAAGATTTGATGCTAGAAATAAATTATTGGCAATATCCGAATATTTTTCAAATGAAATAAAAAAATTTGAGAAAAGTGTAAAACAAAATAATTTTATTAAGATTCATGAGACTAGTAAATCGGATACTGTATTACTAACTACTAATAGAAGAGCAAAAATACTCGAGAAATGTCTATCAAACAAAAAAGAAGTAGAAATAATATATAAATCAAAATATTACAATAGAGATAATAAATTTATATTAAAATTAAATAATATAATTTATCAAAATCATAGTTCAAGTAAAAAAGATATTATAATTTATAATGATGATATTAATAAATTAATTGAAAATATAAAGATTTCAAAAAATAAATTAATAGAATATATAAATGTATATTATTTGAATTATATTAGATCTTTTTTAAAATATCAAAATGATATTGAAAGTATAATTAATTTAATTAGAATAATAGACGTATTAGCATGTAAATGTTTTATCGCATCAAAATATAATTATTGTAAACCAACTATTCAAGATAGTGAAAAATCGTTTGTTTCTTTTACAGAAATAAGACACCCTTTAATTGAACAATTACAAACTAACGAATTATATGTAACAAATGACCTAAGTATAGGTATTAATGATTTTGATGGATTATTAATATATGGTACAAATGCTGTTGGAAAAACTAGTTTTATTAAATCAGTAGGTATTTCTATTATAATGGCACAATCTGGTTTATTTGTCCCTTGTGGTAGTTTTGTATATAATCCTTATTCGTCAATATTTACAAGAATACTTGGAAATGATAATTTATTTAAAGGACTATCTACATTTGCAGTTGAAATGTCTGAATTAAGAACAATTTTAAATATTAGTGATTGTAATAGTCTAATATTAGGTGATGAATTATGTTCTGGAACAGAAAGTGTATCAGCATTAAGTATATTTACAGCAGGGTTGGAGATATTACATGATAGAAAGAGTACATTTTTATTTTCTACACATTTTCATGAAATTATAAAATATGATGAAATTAATAATATGAATAATCTTAAAATTAAACATATGGAAGTATCATATGATATAGAAAATAATAATTTAATATATGATAGAAAATTAAGAGATGGTCCTGGAGATAGTATGTATGGTTTAGAGGTATGTAAATCTTTAAACTTGCCAGATTATTTTTTAAACAAAGCATATAATATTAGAATGAAATATAATCCAGAGAAGAAAAATATATTATCTATGAGAACATCAAAATATAATAGTAAAAAAGTAAGTGGTATATGTGAATTATGTGATTTTAATAAATCAACAGAAGTACATCATCTTCAACATAGAAAGGATGCGAATCCTGACAATTCGTATATAAATACATTTCACATGAATCACAAGGCAAACTTAATTAATATTTGCGAAAAATGTCATAATAAAATTCATTCAACAAATAAACAACATAAAATAGTAAAAAGCACTATTGGTTATATTTTAAAATCTATATAGTTATATATTATACTGACCAAAAATAAAAACGAGGCAAAAATATTTAATTTAAAATTATTTTTGTAAAACTAATAATTTTAAATTAAATATTTTTTGTAATATTGATTCATTATAGATAATGAAAAAACCAACAAAAGTTAATTATTTTAGTTATAAAAATGTGAAACACTAATTGGTTGTAAAATAAATGATTTTTTATACAAATACTATTTATATATTATTTATATATTATTCATATATTATTCATATATTATTCATATATTATTCATAAAAAACTATAATTATATAGTATATAATGCGTGATATAGTATATAATATTTATATATTAGTAATATTCATATTTATAACATTATTACTATTTGACTTAATGAATATTAATTTTGTGGATAGTGAAAAGAAAATAGTAAAAGAAATAATATATGAAAATTTTTCTACACAAACAAATAATGATAGTTTTTGCAGCACAAGTAAAAATAGTATAGAACAGGAAAAAAAATGTAATAATTTAACAAATGATAATTGTCTAGTTACAAATTGTTGTGTATTACTTAATGATAATAAGTGTGTATCTGGAAGTATCACAGGACCATCATATCATACAGATGATAATGGTAAAGATATAAATATGTTATTTTATAAACATAAAAATAAATGTTATGGTGATTGTAAAAATGATTAATATATAAATATATATATATATATATATTAATATTAAAAATTGATTTATATATTTAAGTATTATAACATTATATAAATAAAATGATAATTCCAATTAAATGTTTTACTTGCGGAAATATTTTAGCAGATAAATATAACTTTTATAAAAGAGAGGTTAGAAGATTAAAATTAGAAAGAAATATTGACGAATCGAATATAGTGTATTTAACAAAATCAAATACAGCAAAAACAAGTGAAGGTGAGGTAATGGATACATTGAAATTGAATAAATTGTGTTGTAGAAGACATATTTTGACACATGTTGATATTGAGTAATATATTATTATCTAATTTAAATATATAATGATGCGTAAAAAAACTATGCGTAAAAAAACTATGCGTAAAAAAACTATGCGTAAAAAAACTATGCGTAAAAAAACTATGCGTAAAAAAACTATGCGTAAAAAAACTATGCGTAAAAAAAGGATGCGTGGTGGATATGGTAAAGGTTCAAATCCGGTTGGAAAACCTTGGAATATTACTTCTAATAAAAATGGAAATTATTATGAATTAAGTAATGATGGTATTACAAGTGGTCCTGTAGATCCTCCTACTAGAGATGTAGGAATGAAAGGTGGAATGAGATATAAAAAAAATAAAAAAGGAGGATTTATAAGTAATGATTTGTTACCTCAAACATTACTTGATACTACTAGAAATTTATATGGCAAAGTCAATAATTTAAACAATAATTTAAATGGTAAAAACATTTCTATTAGAGATATACCTGACCCAACAATGCAACCTATAATGAATTCAAATATGTATTCAAATTATACAAATAAAACCTTAGATTTAAATAAATTATATAATAATTCAAAAGAGAGTGTATATTCGTTATAATATATAATATATATATATAAATGTTAGATAAAATAAAGAACCTTTGTAGTCCAGCAATGGTATATTTAGTAATTTCTTTTTTTTCTATATTATCTATATTAATTCAAAATTTGAATAATAATAATATGTTAAATGTAGGTAGTTATAAAATAAATGTACATAATAATATTACTTATTTTGTAGGTCATACTTTGTATGTTTTAGTTTGGACGTTTATATTAAATTTTTTGTGTAAAAAAGGATATTCTAAATTATCATGGTTGTTAGTGATATTACCATTTATATTTATATTTATATTTATATTAAGTATGATATCATTAATATTTGGTTCAACATTAAATAAATAAATAAATAAATAAATAAATAAATAAATAAATATGATTTATAACAATATTATAAATCATATAAACCTAAAATATATATCTAACATATAATATAATATAATGGATGATTTTGAATTACCTTGGTTAATAATAGATAAATATTTTAATGATAATAAAAATATATTAGTGAAGCATCATTTGGATACATATAACGCATTTTATACTGAAGGTATTCAACAAATAATGAAAGATAATAATCCTATTAAAATTATTAAAAATCAAGTTCCAAATACAGATAAATTTTTACTTAATTGTAATTTATATTTAGGTGGTAAAAATGGAAATAAAATTTATTTTGGAAAACCGATGATACATGATGATAATAGAGAACATTATATGTTTCCGAACGAAGCTAGATTAAGAAATATGACTTATGCAATGACAATACATTATGATATTGATGTCGAATATACAATAATTCAGGAAAATGGAGAAGAATTAAATAGAAATATAACATTAGAAAAAATATTTTTAGGAAGATTTCCAATTATGTTATCATCAAAATTTTGTGTATTTAATGGATTAGATAAAAATGTTAGATTTGAAATGGGTGAATGTAAAAATGAATATGGTGGATATTTTATAGTGGATGGTAAAGAGAAGGTAATTATTTCACAGGAGAAATTTTCTGATAATATGATGTATGTACGTGATAATGTGAATGAAATTTATAGTCATTCTGTTGATATCAGGTCTGTATCAGAAGATCCATCAAAACCTGTAAGAACACTTTCTATAAGAATTGTTACACCATCAACAAGTCTATCTAATAATCAAATAGTTGTAAATTTACCAAATGTAAGAAAACCAGTACCTCTATTTATATTAATGAGAGCATTAGGTATATTATCAGATAAAGAAATTATAGAATATTGTGTATTTGATATAGATGAAAATGAAAAATATGTAGAATTATTTATTCCGTCTATTCATGATGCTGGTATGATATTTAACCAGCAATTAGCAATTAAATATATATCAACCCTTACAAAAGGAAAAAGTATTGCTAGTGCGAACATAATTCTTTCAGATTATCTTTTGCCTCACATAGGTGAATTAAATTACAATGATAAAGCATATTTTATAGGTCATATGGTAAAGAATTTATTAAGTGTGTATTTAAAAGAGAATAAACCAACAGATAGAGATAGTTTTAAATATAAACGCGTAGAACCATCGGGAACACTTCTTTATAATTTATTTAAAGAATATTATAGTATTCAAAAAACAAATATTTTTAAAAAAATAGACAAAGAATTCTATTATAAAAAAGGTTTTTATCAAAATAATTTTTATAGTTTAATTGAAGGAAATGTAAATACAATTTTTTCAGATAGAATTGTTGAAGAAGGGTTTAGAAAAGCGTTTAAGGGTAATTGGGGTTCTACGACACATACCAAGAAATTAGGAATAGTTCAGGATTTAAATAGATTAAGTTGGAATTCAGCAATGTCTCAATTAAGAAAAATAAATTTACCTTTGGATGCGAGTGCGAAAGTAATAGGACCACGATTATTACATTCATCACAATGGGGTGTAATAGACCCTGTAGATACACCAGATGGTGGTAATATTGGATTGCATAAACATATGTCAATATGCTGTAAGATAACAACAGGTTATTCTTTAAAATCAATTTTCAATTGGCTTAGACAAAATAATATGATATACTTATCAGAAGTTACACCAAATATTATTAATAAAAATACGAAAATATTTTTAAATGGAGCATGGGTAGGTATTATAAAAGAACCAATACAATTAATAAATTTATTTAAAGAATATAGAAGACTTTCATTAATTCCTATATATACAAGCATAAATTGGGAGATAAAAGATAAATTAATTAATATATTTACCGATGCTGGTAGATTATGTAGACCTATTTTTTATATAGATGATAATAAATTAAGTTATGATAATAATAAAATAATAGATATATTAAAATCAAATAATTATAATTGGAATAATTTGATAAGTGGGTTTAATAAGAAAAAGAATATTTTATTAAATAATGATACTTGTTATTTAAAACCTTCAGAATTGTATGATACTGATAATATTAATATATTAAATAAAGATAGAGCAATTATAGATTTTATAGATACTTCTGAAAGTGAAACCGCATTAATCGCATTTAAAAGTGATAGTATATTGAATAATAGATATACTCATATGGAAATTCATCCTTCGTTGATATTTGGTATAATGGGTAATCAAGTTGTTTTCCCAGAAAATAACCAATTACCACGTGATTTATTTGCTTGTGGACAAGCAAGACAAGCAGTATCATTATATCACTCTAATTACCAATCAAGAATCGATAAAACAGCCCTTATTCTTAATAATGGTCAAATACCTCTTGTTAAGAGTAGATATTTTAAATATCTTCATAATGAAGAACATCCGTATGGTGAGAATGTGATTGTAGCGATTATGTCATATAATGGATACAACGTTGAAGATTCCATATTATTTAATGAGGCCTCTGTGAATAGAGGATTATTTAGAACAACGTATTTTAATATGTATGAAACAAGAGAAACCAGTTCTGAAATTTCCAAAGGCACCACAGATACTATTATAGATAATATTCAAGATAATAATGTTATTAGAATTAAACCTGGATATGATTATTCTAAACTTTCATCAAAAGGTTTAGTTAAGGAAAATACATATGTTGATGATAAAACAGTATTAATTGGTAAAATTAATAAAAATATAGAAACTCCTGATATATTTACTGACGCGTCAGTTTTTCCAAAAAAAGGTCAATTAGGATATGTAGATAAATCATTTATTACTGATGATAATGAAGGATCTAGAATAGCGAAGGTACGTATTAGAAATCAACGTATTCCTACTATGGGCGATAAATTTTGTAGTCGATGTGGTCAAAAAGGGACTATTGGTATGTTAGTTCCTGAAAAAGATATGCCTTTTAATGCTGATGGTATTAGACCGGATATTATTATTAATCCACATGCGATTCCTTCTAGAATGACTATTGGTCAATTATTAGAATCACTTATGGGTAAAGCTAGTAGTATATATGGTGGTTATAGTGATTGTACCGCATTTAATAATGAAGGTCCTAAAAATAAATTTTATGGTGAATTACTTAACAAAGTTGGTTATCATTCTAGCGGAACTGAACTCTTATATGATGGTTATACTGGTGAACAAATTGAATCAGAAATATATTTAGGTCCAACTTATTATATGAGACTTAAACATATGGTTAAAGATAAAATTAATTATAGGTCTCAAGGTCCAAGGACTATGTTAACAAGACAAACCGTTCAAGGTAGAGCGAATGACGGAGGTTTAAGAATTGGTGAAATGGACAGAGATTGTTTAATCGCACATGGTATTACTAAATTTTTAGAAGAATCCATGATGGTTCGTGGCGATGAATATTATATGGCAGTGTGTAATAATACAGGAACTATCGCAATATATAATGAAAGTAAAAATTTATTCATTAGTCCTAATTCTGATGGACCTATAAAATTTGATGGTTTATTAGATAACAATATGAATATAGTTAATGTAACTAGATATGGTAAAAATTTTAGTATTATTAGAATTCCATATGCATTTAAATTATTATTACAAGAATTAAAAACGATGAACATACAAATGAGAATTATTACAGATGATAATGTTAATCAATTAATAAATATGAATAATGATAATAATGATATTAAATTATCATTTGATAATATTCAAAAATATAATACAGAAAATAATATTGAAAATAAACCAATTGAAAATAAACCAATTGAAGATAGTACACAAAAAAATATTAAACAAACATCCTATATAGATCCTAATAATTACGGATGGTATTTAAGACCATTTGATATAGAAATAAATAATGATGTTTGGGGATCTATTATTATTAATGCTGACGGAAAAGAGAGTGATGTTTGGTATTTCGAAGATAATGATGATACAACGCCAGATACTTATGTTAATGGATGGATAGTTCGAGATACATATTATAATAATGGAACAAAAATACCTGATGAATTAATTATTGAATATTTAAAAAATAATAGAGTTCCTGATAATTGGAATATTGTAACGGAATTATTAAAAAAAACTGAAATTAATTTGGATGATGACCAACTTGGTAGTAATGAAGAAAAAAAGTATGAAGCATCGTCACCTGATTATATAATTGATACACCACCACTTTCTGGAATAAAAATAAATGAAGATCTCGACATAACCGACGATATTCTCGAAATTTAATTAATTATTTAATTAATTATTTAATTATTTAATTAATTTAAAAATATAGTTATTTGTTTAATTATAATAAAATTAATGAATTATGGTAATTATATTATGTTAACAAAAAACCGTGAATCAAAATGGTATTGTATTATGAAAAACCTATCTAAAAAAAAAAATAATAACAAACAAATATTATTTTATAATGAAAATACATTTTATAAATCAATTAATTATGATGATATTGATGATCTTATTTTTATTGTTATTAATTATAAAAATGAGATATTTAATAATATATTAATGATTATAAATCATTTAAATAATATTGATATATTAAATAATAAATATACAAATATTAATTATGATAAACATCTGTTTGATATAATTGATTCAAATGTAAATTTAATATCAATAAAACAAATAACAATTAAAAACAAAACAATTAAAAACAAAATAGATTCATCTATAGATAAATATAATAAATATAATACTATAACTTGTGAAAGAGTTGAATTTAATGATATTAGTTTTATTATAACATTAAATGTTGAAAAAAAATTTATAGATGTTTATAAATTATCAGATATTAAAACATTTAGTTTTAATATACTAAACCCTTTTATAAATATATAATATATAAAATTGAAATAAATATAAAATATATTTTAATTATATTAATACAATACAATATGTCAACTAACGATAATATCATAAAACTATATAAATCAAGAAAGATAATTTTGGATTTACATAAAAGACAAGGATATAACGTGTCAAATTACGAAAATTTTAGTATAAATGAAGTTAATTATATGTATCAAAACACACAAATGGATATGTTAATTGAGAATGAAAATACAAATAAAAAAATATATATAAAATATTATTTAGGTAAGAGTTTGAGACAAAATAATATTTATGAATATATAGATGACCTATATAATTTAGATGATATTTTGAAGAAAGATGATAAGTTAATTATTATATTTAAAGATGATCCAAATAAAAATATTATTGATACACTTGTAAATATTTGGGAAAATAGCAAAATATTTTTGATAATATTTAATATTAAACATTTACAATTTAATATTATGGAACATTCTTTAGTTCCAAATCATACTGTTTTAAATAGCGATGAAACAGAAATATTTAAGAAAAAATACAATATTAATAACGATTCAGAAATACCACAAATATCTAGATTTGACCCAGTATCTAAAGCAATAGGAATTATTCCTGGTGAAATTTGTAAAATTATTAGACCAAGCAAAACATCCATAAATGGTATATATTATAGAATTTGTATTTAATATATGAATTTGTTATTTATTTTATACTAAATAGTAACTAAATAGTAACTAAATAGTAACTAAATAGTAACTAAATAGTAATATAATAATTTTAATATAAATACAATTATTTTTTGTTTCGAATAGTAGATACTTAAGTACAAATTTACAACAAACATAATAACTACATTATATGCACACAATGATAAGTTAATGTATCTTAATCGTAATATTTATTCATGATTTTACATCTTTGAACATTAAAAAGTCGACCTTCAAATATTTAGTGATTGACATAAATTTTTAATTTAAGTTAATTTATTTATATTAGGATTATTAGGTCGGCGTTTTAAATATTCAAAGATGTATTATATATATATATATATATATATATGATTGGTTTCTTAATATATATATATAAAATATAAATGGAATATAATAAAAAAATGTACGAGAAAAAACTAATAGAATTAACAGAAAGATTATTTTTGATTCTTGATGAATTAATATCGGTTTATCCATATTATAAGACATATGATGATAGTAAGTATAAAGAACAATATGAAAACGATATTTCTAATTTAGAAAAAACAAAAAATGATTTTTTTATTTTAAAGAATGATATACAAAAAAAAATACAATATTTAGAAAAAACTATAAGACAAAATAATTTAAAAATTAATGAATATAAAATAGATAACGCAATGTTATCTGAAAAAAACATATCATTAATAGATAGTAAAAATGGAGCAAAAGGTTTATTTGAAGATTCAGAACATCTTTATAAGATAAATATTATAAAAAATTGGTTGTTATTAGCAATTGTATCATCATTCATAATATATAATAATTATCAATTAAATTAATATTATATAAATATATAATAATGTCAATTATATATAAAGATTCTGAATTTTTAAAACAAGGAAATGTACTATTAAATAATAAACATATAAATGATACAAATATGAATAGAAGATTAAATGTTATTAATGATTGTAATGGATTATGTAATAGTGAAACGTTTCTTTCACAAAATAAAACAAATAATAATATCGAAACGTTTGATAATTTACTTAACAAAGATGATATTAATAAAGATAATATGGAAAAACAAAAAAAAGTAAATAGTTTTAATTCAAAATTATCAAATGAGTATAATAATATGAATGTTAATAAAAATAGATTTATTAATGAATCAAAAAGATACTTGAATCATAAATATAAAAAAAATAAATTAATTGGTAAAAATATTAAACTATCTAATGGTGTTGTTGGATATGTAAATAATATGGGGAATTTTAAATATTATAGCGATGATGTTTTTAATCAAAACGCCGGTAATAAAGGATGTCCAAAAGATATATTAGATGTTCCTGTATCTTCAGAATTATACAATACACCCGGATCGTATATAAAAACAGACCCTGAATTATTGGTTGGTAAACCAATGGTAAAAGGACAAAGTTGTGGAAATGAAGGTAATAACGTGTATGTAAACGAAGTATATAATAAAAGTAATATTAATGAAAAATATTTAGGATGTTACAATTGGACGAATAGTTTATATTATCAAAAGGATAATGAATCAAGTAGTATAGATAAGTGTAAGAGAAGAGCACTTTACAATAACGCAAGTGTTTTTTCATTAAAAAATGAAAATGGTAAAAACAATTGTTATCTTGGTTATGATGAAGATAAAGCAAAGGCAAACGGTATAGCTTATACTACAAAAACATCTTATTCTTTTAAAGGTGATTCTAATTCAAATAAATCCGGATTATTAAAAAATGGTCAAATAGGATTATTTAAAGACAATACTAATAATTCTTTATTAACTTATTTATCACCAATAAAAAATTGTGATTCTTTAAAAGGATCTTTTGTAAATAATATTATGGCAACATATGGATCTAATTGTAATTAACGTAGATATATTAGTAATTATAATAATAATAATAATAATAACAATAAATATTATTATATAAAAATGGGTAATTCTAATAGTAGTCAAACAACACGTAATACAATTACTGATATTTTAAACAATCCAGAAAATAATAATATTGAAAATTTATCTAATAAAATTCCTATTGGAAATTGGAGTGATGTAGTTAAAAATTCTAATCCTGAAATTAAAAATGGAACTGATAAATTTACATTTATAGTCGGTAAAAGTAATAATGCTGATCCTTCTATGGACTGTGATAAGAATTTCAACGCAAATTATAGTTGTGGTATTAACGGTAATAATAAAAATATAAATATAGTAAGTTCAAGGGGAAAAGGTGTATCCTTTGATTGTAGTGAAGAAAATAATAAATGTGTGAATACAAAATTATTATTAAATGATAATGGAAACTTGATATTAACAGATAGTGATAATAATAATATATGGAGTAGCAATACAAATAAAGTTGGTGTACCTTTAGAAAAAAATAAAGCTGAAAATGGTAAATATGGTAGAAATTATTTAAAACCATTTGAATTTTTAAATATAGATGAGTTTATTGGTTCTCCTTCTGGAAATTGTTATTTAATAATGACAGGAGAAGGTAATTTAGAGTTAAGATATGAACTTGAAAATTTAAATTGTAATAATAATATTTCGAATAGTTGGGAATACGATGCTCTTTATTCAGTTGATAAATTAAATGTTTATAAAAAGAATTTAGGCAAAATAGGTTATATTACGAAAGATTCTACTATTAGAGAATATCCTAAAAATATGATAAATAGAAAGACTGATTCATATAATTTTATTGGTAATTATGATATGTATGGCAATGATGTAAAAATATTCAATACTGATGATGAAAATACTTGTAAAAAATCATGTAGTGATAATAATGATTGCTATGGTTATATATATGACAGTAATAAAAAAAAATGTCAAATTAAGAACGAACAAATATTTACAGCATGGAAGGGTTCGTCTATTGATAAACATATTAAATTATATACTAAGATACCTTCTATTAAAAATAATGATACGTGTTCAAATAGTATTAATAATATCACCGCTTTTGAATGGGATAAATATAGCAAAGAAAAAAATATGAATATGAACACAGAATGTGGATTAAAAACAATTGTTAATAAAGAAAATGATTTACTTGAAAAAAATAATAATAATATTAAAAATCTTACAAATGAATTAAATAATAAACTACGTTCTTTAAATAATAGTGAAACAAATATCAATAAAGAAATCAGATATAATTATAATAAAAATATTAAAAATATTAAAGATTATGAAAATATTAATAAACAACATACAATAAATGATAATAAAAACATTTTATTTAAAGGTATGCATAATGATTCAGTTTTAAATTTAAAATATGAAAATTATAAATATTCATTATTATCATTAGTATCTATTTTATGTATTATTTCATTCATGAAAGTAATTAGAACTTTAAAATAATTGAAAATAATTAGAAATTGAAAATAATTAGAAATTGAAAATAATTAGAAATTGAAAATATTAAATTATTCTATAATAATATATTATAGAATAATGAAAAACTTAATGGAAAAAAATGTCAATCAATATGAAATTACATTAAATAAAATACAAGATATTCAAGATGAAGAGTCAACCTTAATTAAACAACTTTATTCTAATGGTAAAATAAATAATCTGAATATTAAAAATGATATTTTAAATAGAATTAATAATTTATCTGATTTAAGAGTTAATTTATTAAAAAATATGAAAAACTTATATTCTATGATTTCTACAAATGTTGAAAGAACAAGAAAAGATTTAGTAAATCAGATGGCAATTGTTGGTGTAGTTGAAAACGAATTAAACAATTCTAAAAATAAACTTAACTCATTGACTGATACAAAAAATAATAAAATTAGAATGATTGAAATTAATAATTATTATGGTTCAAAATATTCTTCTTATTCTGACATATTGATGATTGTTATTTATACATGTTTAATTTTATTAGTATTAGTTTTTTTAAGAAAATTTTTACCTATAAATATAGTGAATTCATTAATGGGTATTGTTATTGGGTGTAGTATTGTAATTTTATTTTTTAAAATGTTAGATATAAATAAAAGAGATAAATTTAATTATAATAAATACGATTGGAATTTTGATAGAAAAAATGCCTCATGGTATAATAAAAATCAAAATGCCTCAACTAATAAAAATTTCGGTATGTGTTTTAGACAAAATTGTTGTGGAAAAGATACTTTATATGATAATGTATTAAATAAATGTGTTCCTATATTAGATAATACTATTCCTCAACCCCTCAACCAGCTTAAACTAAATAATAATGAGAATTTTAGTAATTATTAATTATATTGTAGTTTGTATATACTACACTTTTTATATAATTTGTATAATCTAATATCATAACAATGTTATTCTTTTACTTTATTAATATATTTATTATATATATATATTAATAAAATGAAACTAGATGATATTTATAGTAATTTGGATTCTCTTAATAAAAAAATAATTGACACCCGAGGTGAATTACCACCTTCTTCTTGTGATATAGATGTTCAGAAAAAAATAAATGACGCTTTTAAAAAAGCAGGAATACCTGATAGTTCTCAAATGAATAAAATGATTGGTAATATTAATAAAATAATTTCATGTGATAGTAATTGTCAGAAAGAAAAAATTAATAAAAAAAATAATATAAAAAATAATGAAGATATAAATAAATTTATAAATGAAAAAGAAAACGCAAACAAATATAAAAAAAAAATTATTGATGAGTTTGATATTATTAAAAATGATATATATTCTTTAATTAAATATAATGATTCCCAGATTACATATATGAATAATATTGAAGACTTATATAATTTCCAAAAAAAGAATAATGATAAATTGATTTATAATAACGATGATCTTATTAATAAAACATTAACAAATGAAAGAAGAGTTTTGTATAATATTAAAGATAATTCTTTTATTAATATTATTAATAAAAGTATTTTAATTATTTATTATCTATTTATTATCTATTTTATTTATTATTTGTTTTATAAAAACAAAATAAATAAAAAAAATTCATTAATTTATTTAATTTTAATTATATTACCTTATATAATTAATTATTTATTATTTAAATTTATATAATATTCGATTTAATATTCGATTTAATATTCGATTTAATAGTCTTCGTCATAATTAATAAATAATATATCTTTCCATCCATTATTTGCTTTTTCATATTTTTTATTCATGTGATCCTTTAATTCTTTTCCATTTGGTTTCTTACCTGAACCATTCACACTCCACCATTCTTTAAACCTTTCTTGTAATAATTTACTATTAATAAACCCTTCTCTTTCTTCGTATATATTCTCTTTAATAAATTCTGATAGGTAATCTTGACCTTCTCTATATTCATTACTACTTGATAGAACTTTATCACAATCAACTACGTTTCCTTCCATTTCATATGCCATTTTTACTAAGATTGACATAAATATTGGAGACCATTCTTCAAATTTATTATCTATATTTTTATCAATTGGAAATTGATAAGGATAATCTTCTTTTGGTAATTTTATATTATTATATGGTTTATCCACAAATTTTGATTCAAAATCACATACTCTAATACGTCTCCACGTTCCATCATCATTACTATTTATTCCAAGCATCGTATTCGTACATACTACAAGATTAAATTGAGGAACAAATGTAATTGTATCTTTAAATAACGCTCTACCTTGGATTGGGTCTCCACCGGTAATCTCTTTCATAATTCCTTCATTAATTATATCTGTTTTTGATGGTTCTTGCATTACGGCATATCTAATACCTACTAATTGAACGATCTCAGATGATGTTCCGCCTATAGTATTTCTTTTTTGTGTTATTAATGTAATAGGTACAGTTCCTTTATATTCACCTAAAGATTTTGACATTAAATCCACTAATTTTGACTTTCCGTTCGCACCACAACCTGTATAAATATTAAACGTTTGGTTATTATTTGTTCCTACTAAACTTGATGATAAATGTTCCCACATATATCTATTTAAATTTTTATCTGGAAAAAGTTGTCTCATAAAATATTCTATTTCATTTATAGTATTTTCATATTTATCATTATTATATGGTATATAATCGATATTTGTTGATTTTGATATATAATCTTCAGGAACACCCGCTCTATGTAATTTATGTTTTATATCTACAACACAATTATTAAAACATAGCAGATAAGGATTTTGATCTAACTTATTTATAAATAAATTATCGTAAAATAAGTCTCTCGATTCACGCATAATATTATTCCTCCAAGGTGTTCTTTTTAAGTTCGTACAAATCTCCGTTATTTTTTTTAATGATTTCTTGATTTTTTGAAATTGGATATTATCATTATCGCTATCTAATGTTGAAAGTTTCTCTTGTAAATCACGAATTTTGATAAAATACATTTTATACATTTTTTTTGATATAATCATCCTTAGATCTCTTCCAGTCTCGTTCTCATGCCATTTATGACCTTTATATTGATACCAAATATTATTTTTGATATTAGTACAAACATAATTATCCTTACAAATACTATATAATACCATTGCTAAGTCTACTTCTGTTATTTCCGCAGCACTTATGGATTGTTCTATAAAATAATCTGTAGTATTCAATCTTATTTCATCATATTTATCTCGGGCGTCATTCTTACACCAATAAATTATTGAACGATTCGATAATTTGTTTTTACCTATATCAAAATTATTCCACATATCAAATAATTCATTCACACAATTCCAATCAAACTTATTATTATTTCCTCGTAAGGTTTCTCTACAATTTGATTGACTTGTAAATTTTAACCAAGTTAAGAATAACTTATGACTAGTATTCGCTAATGCCCACCCTACTCTTATCCACTTTGTAAAACTTCCTGGTCCATAATAACTCTCTGGTAGAGCCATAGTATATTCGTGTGTTTCTTTTAATTTATATTCAGTTGTTTCTAATTCGTCAAACATATCACTTAACATATCGTCTAACGCTTTATCGTTCTCTATATCATTATAATTCTTTTTTACCGAAGAACAAATCTTTAGTTTATATCTTGGTTTATTTTTGTTTTTGCTTTTATCTTTCTCATTCAATGATTTAATTGCTTCTTCATATTGTACCTTTATATTATCTAACATATTATAACTCGGAAATGACCTGTTTCTTGCGGATAATTTCATTATATTTTTTTTTAGTTTTTTCATAAATTCATTTACGTCTAATTTAACTATATCATCATCATCCGTTATATCTTGTTTCGTCCATTTATAATGATATGTTAATCTGTACGGCTCGTTTGAAGGTTTCCTTGATCCGTATAATTGCCAATTCACAAATCCTTTAGTTACGCCTTCATCTAATACATCGTCATAACTATTAATTAAAGGTAAATCTGTCCACATTTCTCTTAATCCATTTATTACTTTATTTCTCAATATTACTTGAAGTGCTTTATGTAATTTTATACCAAATATTATATGAATACCATCTTTTGTGTATTTCTCTTGAATATTTACATTTTTTTTCTCCATTATAAATATCTCAATATCTGAACCGATTGGTATATCACATATCTCTTTTATTTTATCACAGTATAATCCTATACAATCATATATATAGTCTTCATTATGTTGACGTGTTGTTATTGAGGTATTATACCTTAAATCGATATCTATTAAAATAGGTCCATCGTCTAATAATTGTTTCTCAGTTAAATATTCCTTATTACCATGTATAAATACATGTTCGTAATATGAGTTTAAAAATTGATTATATCTATCATCAGGTATACTATAAGCACCACCATAAATATTTAATTTCTTATCACCTATACGAGTATTCGTAATATTCTCTTTAGAGATACAATTTTTTAGAAAAATCTTTAATTCGCTCATTTATTTTATATATTCTATTTATAATATATGTTTATATTTATTACCTTTCAATTTTTAATTTAATTCACTAATTGATTCTTAATTTATTTATATAATTGATATAAATGTTTTTTTATTATACCATTATTAAGATAATGCAAAATATAAGTAAAAATACTATTAGAAGAATAGCTAAAGATGTAAAAGACATTACAAATAATAATCTTCAAGATTCAGGAATTTATTATTCTCATTCTAAAGATAATATTACACAAGGAACTATTATGATTATTGGTAAAGAAAATACACCATATTTTAATGGTTTCTATTTTTTTAATATTAATTTCCCTAATAATTATCCTTTCTCACCGCCACTTATAAAATTTAATACTAATGACGGTAAAACGAGATTTAATCCGAATTTATATAGAAATGGTAAGGTATGTTTATCCATTTTAAATACATGGTATGGAGACCAATGGTCTAGTTGTCAAACAATTCGATCTGTATTATTATATTTATCATCCATTTTTAATTCAAACCCTTTATTAAACGAACCTGGTATTAAAATAAGTCATCCAGAAGTTCAGTTTTATAACGATTACATATCTTTTATTAATATTCAATACACTATTTATAAAAATATTGATTCTTCATATATTAAAAATAATTATTATCAATTTTATAATATTGCTATATCACATTTTAAAAATAATTTTAAAATAATTGTTGATAATATTAATCATAATATTAATAACAATATTAAAAACAAAAATAATAATAAATTATTTGATATTTCTTTATATAATATGAATAATTGTTATATCGATTATACTAATTTACTTATTAATTTAAAGTTATTATATATAAAATTGAATTAAACCGATTGAAAATTTATATTATTATTATATAAATATGTACTTCTGTAAAGTTTGTAAAAACATGTACTATTTAAAAATAAATATTGAAAATCCTAATACTTTAGTATATTATTGCAGAAATTGTGGCAATGAAGATAGCAACTTGTCTAATGAAAGTATTTGTGTTTCTGAAACAATATTTAAAGGTAAAAAGCAAAAATATACTCACATCATTAACGAATACACAAAATACGATAATACATTACCAAGAATTAATACTATTAAATGTCCGAATCTTGAATGTTCCACAAATATTAATGATGTTAAAAAAGAAGTCATATATGTTAGATATGATGATACTAATATTAAATATGTTTATTTATGTGCCATATGTGATTTTGTTTGGAAAACAAATAAGAATAATTTGTAAAATTGAAACATATTAATATATTATATTATATTATTATAATGAGTAAAATAGAAAATAATATGAATATTAATACTAATACAAACCTTGATGAATTAATTATTGATGAAACCGATGAAGTTAATATTGATGAAATCGATGATGATGATGAAACAGATGAAGTTAATATTGATGATGAAATTGATGATGATGAAATTGATGATGATGAAATTGATGATGATGAAATTGATGATGATGAAATTGATGATAAAAATGATACATTTCTTAATAATACCATAAATAATATTAATAAATTGATTTATCCTATTGAAAATGAAGAAAAAGTTAATAATAACAACGAAAATGATGATGAAGATGATGAATATGATGATGAAGATGATGATGAAGATGATGATGAAGATGAAGACGAAAATTATTTACAAAAATTTGATAATAAATTGAAAAATAATATTATTGAAAAATTTCATAAAAATATGAAAGAATATAATTATGAAGAAATTAATCAAAGAACCATTATTAATAGAGATATATATGGAATAATTAATGACGATTTACATAGAACACTTCCTATTTTAACAAAATTCGAAAAAACAAAAATATTAGGTTTAAGAGCAAAACAAATTAATTCTGGAGCAATTCCTCTAATTAATAATATTTCAAATAATATTATTGATGGATACACTATTGCAATGATTGAATTAAAAAATAAAAAAATACCATTTATTATTAAAAGACCATTACCTAATGGAGATATTGAATTCTGGCGTGTTGAAGACCTTGAAATTGTATAAATTATTATATTTATAATAATTAATTCATTTTATAACTACATATTTATCATATATATATATTATCATATATTTTATCATATATTTTATATTTTTTTAATAAAATAATTATTGGTGTTATTAATAATATATTTATGGATATCATATTTAAATTCTCGTAATTTTTTTCTTTGTATTTAGAACCTAATAATATATCTATTGTATCTACTCCATAATTTTTACTTGTATCTATATGATGATATTCGTGATGTATACTATGTTTAATATTATAATTTATTATATGAACAGTAGCATACAATAATCCCCAAAAAAATATAATATAGTTATTCAAATAATTTATTTTAAATATTAAATTTAATAATATTAATAAAACACCTTCTGTTATTATATTTAATGTAAATTCTATTATAATGTGATACCATTTCTTATTAATTACGCTATCATGATGATATATATGATGATAATCTAATATTTTACAAAAAACCAATACACCGCTTAATATAAAATTTGGAATTATTTTTGATATATCTTTTTTTATAAATTTATTTGTTTCTTTTAATATATCTATCATTATGTTTTCAAATAATAAACGATGACTATATAAGTGAGCGTAATATCCAAAAATCATACAAACATATATGGTAAACATACCTTCCATTAAATTCATTACTAAGTTATCTTGGTTATTTGTATATAATGAAATTATTGATACACACGTTAATAATATTATATAATATATATAATTCATTGACATTGATTCTATAACGTTTTTTAAATTATTTTTTATAAATAAATAATCTTTATTCATTATTTATTATTTATAATATAAATATTTTATTATTTTCATAAATAAACATGTTAGTATTATAAATAAATTATAAATAAATTATATATAATATGAGTAATATATATAATTTATTTAATATTAAAAAAAGAAGAAAACATAGAAAAAAAATAACAAATTATTTATTAAAAAAATTAAAAAAATTAAAAATGTCTAATAAAATTTTATCTTTTGTTATTAAATCTTTACATTTAAATATTCCATTATATTGTTTTATTTTAATATTGTTATTGCCTATTTCTAAAATAAAATATATAATAATATTTATTTTGTTAGTCTTTTTATTTTATTTTTATTTTGATGGTTGTATTATAACCATATTAGAATATAAATTATACAATCATAATTTTATTAATATTATAGACCCTTTTTTAGATTTCAACAATATTATTATTAACATAAATAATAGAAAAAAATATACTATTATAATTTCTCTATTATATTTTTTTATTATTTCTTTAGTTTTAATATATAGATTAAATGATTAAATGATTAAATGATTAAATGTCTTCTTATTTTTTCTTTAGTAATAATATAAATGAATCTTTATAATAGTGAATTCATGACTACACTCTCATTATTTTTTTATTTAACAAATGTTATTGGTTTAATATATACTGGTGAAACAATCGCATTATTGACACTTTTTATTATGTCATTCTTACTTTCATTTTATACAAATAATATTTTTATTATTTCGTTATCTTCTGTTATATTAAATTCTATTATATTCCCTAACTCTCATAATGTTTTACGTAAAGGATTGAATGTCGAATTAACTGAAACAATGGAAAATAATAATATTAATGAAAAAGATGAAAAAGATGTAAAAGATGTAAAAGATGTAAAAGATGTAAAAGATGTAAAAGATGTAAAAGATGTAAAAGATGTAAAAGATGTAAAAGATGTAAAAGATGTAAAAGACGTAAAAGATGTAAAAGATGTAAAAGATGTAAAAGATGTAAAAGATGTAAAAGATGTAAAATTAGATATGTATAAAATAGATGAAATTAATATTGATGATCAACAAAATAAAATTATGAATAATATTACAAAACTAGAACCTTTTATTGAAAAAACAACAAAAATGATTAATTCTTTAAATGGTATCGAAACTATGATTAATAAATTTAAATTTTAAATATATTAATATATATATTATAATTACTATGCCTAAAAAATGTCCACACGGTTTTATATGTTTTGAAAATATAACATTTATATTTATATTATTTATAATATTTTTAATTATTTTTTATTATAATAATAGTTATAATAATAGTAATAAATTTTATATTAATAAAAAAGAAAATAATAATATTAAATTTGAAAATGAAAATAAATTAATCCCAAGAGCAAATTTCTCATATAGTAATAATGATGGTGATATATTATTAAATCCTTATGAACCGCCTGTTAGAGATGATAGATATATTATAAATAAAGAAATAAATACACATAATAAAATTCCTATAAATATATCAACAAACGCTATTAATACATCATATAGACAGGTTGGTATATTAACTAGAATTAATGGTAGTGAAACAATATTACCCTTAATGGGAAGACCATTATTTACAAATAGAGATAAATGGAATTTCTATACTATGAGCGATAAAAACAACATGATAAAACTTCCTATTTCTTTTAAAGGTAAAAGTTGTACAAATGAATATGGTTGTGATAATTTATACAATGGAGACAGCGTTTATGTAGAAGGTTATAATGATGCGTTTAGTGTAACCACATATGATAATAATGTTATTAAATATATTCCTTTCATATAATTTTTAATTCATATAATTTTTAATTCATATTTATATTTCTTGCGATATCCCTTAGTGTATTTTCAAAATTATTACCGGAATTCCCGGTAATTTTTGATAAGGAATTTGATGGAAACTCTATTGTAATTACGATTTTGTTACCATTAAAAGATACATTACTATTACTATTATTGGATTCTTTACTTTTTTGTTGTTGTCCTTCTTCTTGATTTTCTTGTTCTTCTTTTTCTTCTTGATTTTCTTTTTCTTCTTGATTTTCTTGTTGTTCTTTTTCTTCTTGATTTTCTTGTTCTTCTTTTTCTTCTTCTTTACGTTCTTGTTGTTCTTGTTCTTCTTGTTCTTCTTTTTCTTCTTCTTTACGTTCTTGTTGTTCTTTTTCTTCTTGTTCTTCTTGATTTTCTTCTTGATTTTCTTGTTCTTCTTTTTCTTCTTCTTTACGTTCTTGTTGTTCTTTTTCTTCTTGTTCTTCTTGATTTTCTTCTTGATTTTCTTGTTCTTCTTTTTCTTCTTCTTTACGTTCTTCTTGATTTTCTTCTTGTCCTTTTTCTTTACTTTTTCTAAAATCATTTA